>Ga0116184_10004060_pt1 | contig 11702 bp, 8 predicted proteins | sample AD_JPNNA5_MetaG_FD_89886 | JGI IMG/M metagenome (GOLD analysis project Ga0116184, IMG submission 89886) | Active sludge microbial communities of municipal wastewater-treating anaerobic digesters from Japan - AD_JPNNA5_MetaG | ecosystem: Engineered > Bioreactor > Anaerobic > Digestate | place...
CGTATCCTGGGCGGACGGCTGTGCCCTGCCCGCTTTTGCGCGCAGCGCAGCAGACTCTTCGTCGGCCTTCGCCAGCTCCTTCTCAAGCGCGCTGACCTGGCTTTCCTTGCGCGACAACTGGGCCTTGAGCTGGTCGATCGTCTCGCGCATGGCCTTGAGAGGAGAGCCCTGCTTTTCCACATCGAGATCAAGCTGGCGCATCCGGTCGAGTAAAGACGCCTTCTCCGACTCCAGTGTCTTGACTCGCTTCTCCAGGTCCTTGTTCGAAGCGACCAGATCGTCGTAGGCTTTCTGCTGTTTTGCGAAATCAGCCTTGACCCTGGCAAGCTCATCCGTCTTTGCCTGAAGGGCCCTGGCGTTCTCATCCATTTTTCTCTTATCCGGGCTCTGCTCCTTAGCCAGCCGCGCCGCCTCATCCCGTGCCTTTTTCAACTCATCAAGCGCGCGCATATATTCCCTGGTCGTGTTCTGAAGCCTGCTCGTCGCGCTCAGGTTCGAGTTCTGAAGCTCGGCACGCTCGCGGTTGACCCGCTCGAGCTCTTTATTGATATTCTCTATCGTCTCCTGGGCCTGGGTCAAGGATTGACGGATGGACTGGACGTCGGAAAGACGGTTCAACTGCGCCTCGCGTTCCCTGATCTGATATTCCATCGCGGAAATAGTTGCCTGAAGCTGTTCCTTCTCATCTATAGCCTGCTTAAGGAGTTGGTTCAACTGCAGCTTCACCGCATCCTGGCGCTGGAACAAAATACCGGCATACGACGCCGCGCCGGCGAAAATAAGGACCACGGTCCAGCGGTACCAGAACTTTCTCGACATAGCCATCGCAGAAATCACCTCGGGTTATATTGGTTTTCCAAGCACTCTTCGATTGATATCAACAGATTCACAGCAAGATCTACTGTCTTGGGCTGGATCAGCTTTGCGCCGTTCTCTGCAAACATAACCTCAACCGCCGGGCGCAGGGGCAATCCGTGATTGTTCTTTGACACAATGCCCGTTTCTTTGGTGTTAAGCCGCACCCACGTGCCCACAGGGAAAATCCCTACACGCTCTAACAGCATCTTCAGGGCCTTTACGCTGAAAATACCCTTCTGATTCAATATCTCGTTTACCGCCTTGGGTGGGGATATGCGCGCTCGGTGCGGCCGCGAATGCGTAAGCGACTCGTACACATCCGCCAGGCATACGATCTGAGCGAACTCGCCGATCTCTCCCTCGCGCAGGCCCTTTGGATACCCTGATCCGTCCATCCGTTCATGCTCCTGCGTAATAGCCTCGATTATGCCAGGGCAAAACTCTCCGCCGAGCTTCTGGATTATCTCCAGCCCCCTGAGCGGATGGTCTTTAATCTTTGCGGATTCGTCATTTGTCAGACGGCCCGGTTTACGGACAATTTCAAGGTAAGGCGTAATGCCTATGTCATGCATGAACGCGGCGCAGAACAGCTCGACAAGCCGCGCCTGCTGATAATTCATGCCCCTGCCAAGCTCCAGCGATATGAATGCCACGTTTACGGCATGGCAATAGATGTAATCGTCGAGACGCTCGTAATCGTGCAGGCACTGGAAAAGGAAATTTTTGTCGTTCAGATTATACACGCTGACCGCCTGCTGGGCGAACGGCACGAATTGAGATTTGAAGTCTGCCGAGGTCTTCAGCTCCAGCGAATAGATCCTGCGAGCCCAGTCGAGGGCCAGCCCGTAAAATTCCCGCACGCGGCTTAAACGCTCGTCCTCTATCTCCCTGTTCACGGCACTGAAGACGCTGACCGAGGAATCGGCCCTGGGAAACTGGGCCTGCCCTCCTTCTGAAGCAGGTTCTGCCCCCGCGGCCCCGGGTGCAGGAGATGTGCCCCGGTCCTGGAGCTTTTGTTTCTCATCCTGGTATTTCTTAAGGATTTGCAGTATGCTCAACATTTTACTAGACGGGGCCCTGATCGATGTTTTGCGCTACAGACGGAGGATTTGATTTCGAATCCATGTATTTTACGTCAAAATCTGACGATTCAAGGTCCTCGTTGATCTTGGTGATCGTCTGCTTGTCGATAAGGTTGAGGTTGTTGCCGAAACCAACCAGCAGCGCCAGGTCGCACACCGTATTGATCCTTCTGGGGATGCCCCCGGAGCATACGTGCACCTCCTTATACGCATCCGGCTCGAACAGAATCCTGCCCGCTCCGCTGACCTGCAGACGGTGCTCGATATATTCCCTGGTCTCGGTCTCGTTGAATGCCTTGAGATGAAAACGGACCGCCATCCGGTGCATGAATTGAGGAAGGGACATTACAGTATATTTCAGCTCGGGCTGGCCTAGAAGGATTATCGTGAGCAAAAACGCATTATCAAGCTGGAAGTTAAGGAGCAGCCGTATCTCTTCGAACGTATCCTTATTCGTGATCGCCTGCGCCTCGTCGATGATGATGACGCTGTGCTTGCCTGCCGTGTGGTTCGAATACAGGATCTTGTGGAGCGTATGAAACAGGTCGATTTTGTTTTCCTTCGACGAATCGGCCCCGCCGAGCTGGTGCACGATCTCCTGGATGAATTCGAGGCTTGAAAGTCTCGGGTTCAAAATGAACACGGATTGATACCGGTTCTCCTGCTGAAGCTCATTCCACAGGACTCGAGTCAGAAGAGTTTTGCCGCATCCGTAGTCCCCGGTGAAAAGCGCCGCGCCCTTATGCTCGCGCACTACGTAAAGCATCCGAGCCACCGCTTCTTTGTGCTGCTGCGAATAATAGAAGAACCGCGGGTCCGGGGTGTTCTCGAAAGGCTTTTCCTTCAGCCCCCAGTATGCTTCATACATAAATTATCTGCCTGCCGGCAATGTCCTGTGTGATGTGCTTGTGATAGAATAATCCTGCTTTGTCCGCTCGTCTATCTTATGGCTCAATACCCCGCGCATCACGGTGATGTCCTTGTCGATCTCTCCTCTCCAGAAACAAATGCCGTTCTTCTCCGAAGTCTGCATCGTCTCCCAGATGAGGCTGCCGTCGGGTTGCACGGTCAGGGTGATGTTTGTGGACGGGAAACCCTTTTTGCCGAAATTTGTAAGCGACACCTGGTTGTTCTTGAAGGTCACGATATCAGTTTCCTTCTTGCCTTTGCCCGAAAGCGGAGATAGCTCAATCTGCCACTCCGTGTTATTGATCAAAGTCATCTTCTGGGCTACAAGGGCGCGCTTATCCTTTAATTCCTTTTCGAGCGCCTTATCGAGTTTCTGAGTGGCGGGCGCTGCGGGCTGGGCCTTTGGGGACTTAGATCCTTTCGACGCCTTCTCTTCCTTTACGGCAGGGGCTGCGGCCTCATCCTTCTTTTGCCAGAACCACGCATGTGCCCAGGTTGCGCATGACAGCATAAAACAAAATCCCGTAACCACGATCCCAACCCTTTTCATCCCTTCCTCCTTTTAGATGTTTTTTCTGCCGCCCTAATCGATCGGCTTCTTGCCTTCCCATGTCTGCCAGGTAAGGATATATTTCTTCACCCAATCCACATCCTTATCGTCGCTCTTGACGAGCGACAGGAATTTCCTGAAATGCTCTAGCGCCTTGGGCCGGTTCACCAGGTATTCAGCGTAGATAAAACCAAGGTTATACTGCGCGGCTGCGTCATTGGGATTCAATTCAACGGTCTTCTCGAACTCGGCAATCGCGCGGGAATATTCCTTGTTCTTCGTGTAGAAAACGCCCAGGTTATAATGCATGAGCGCAGTCTCTTTGATCAGGACCTTGTTCTCCCTGGCTATCTCGGCGAATCTGGCTGGAACCTGCTCAATCTTCTTCTCAAGAGAACGGTTCTTAGCCATTGCCAGCTCGTAGCGCTTCTTGAACTCCTTTATCTGCCTGCGGTACACCTCCATCTGCGCCGAATCGTTCAGGGCCTGGTCTTCAAGGCGTTTTGATTTGATCTGCAGGTTCTTCAGGTTGCGCTGCGCCGCGGCCAGATCGTCGCGGAGACGTGCATTCTCGCGCTGCGTCTCGGGCACAATCTTGTAGTCCAGGGTCATTTTGTCAAGGGTGCGTTTGAGCTCATCCCTCTCTCTGGTTATGGCCGCGTATTCGTTTTCGACATTCTTAAGCTTATTGGCGAGCGCCGCGGCCTGGTCCTGCGCCTTCTTCGCTTCGGCCAGGGCAGCGTCCCTCGCAGCGGTTGCCTTATTGATTTCTGCTTCTGCCGACTCGCATTTTGCTTTCGACTCGACCAGCCCTTTGACCTGCTGAATGATATTTTCCCTGTCAGCCGAGACTGCGTCGTAGTCGCGCTTGAGCTGATCGTATTTTGCCTTGTAATCCTCTTGGGCCGCAGCCGGACTGACGGGCACGGCCGACAGCGCTGCGATCATGCTACAGGACGATAGGAACAGTGCAGTGAATTTTTGCATCGCTCTCCCCTTAATAATTCCGCGCCGGTTTCATATCGGGCATCAACTCGCTCTTCAGATCAGGGTATGGCTGATATTGCTTCAGTTGCAGGCTCGGCTTCTCTTCCTCGATACCTCCGTAATCCTGGTATTGTTTGTCCATCTCGTATCCGTATTCATGGGTCGAACCGGTAATCAATTCGTCGCCCGAAATGACGTGCGGGGTCAAAAGGACCACGAGTTCGGTCCTGGCGATGTTATCGGTCTTGCTCGAGAACGCCGTGCCGATGATCGGGATCTTGCTCAAGAACGGAGTGCCTGTGGAATCGGTTGATTTCTCGTCCTTGCTCAGGCCTCCTATCAGGATGCTCGTGCCGTCCTTGACCATGACGATGGTCTCTGCCGTAGAGGTGTCGATGATCGGAATCCTGTTGTTCTGAGACGAGGTCACATAACCGGTTACGCTTGATATCTCCGGCTTGATCTTGACCGTCACAAAACCGTCTTCGTTGATCGTCGGGGTTACGGCAAGCTGCACGCCGACGTCAACGTAGGTTACCGCCTCCGATATGGTATTTGACGTCTGGGTCTGCGTGGTGGTGGTCGTTATGTACGCCTGTTTCTCGCCGACGTGGATCTTGGCCTCCTGGTTATTGACGACCGACAGCTTCGGATTCGAAAGGATTCTTGTTTGGCCGAGAGTCTGCAAATACTTGATAATCGTGTCGAAATCCTTCTTATTGCTGACAACTCCCAGATGCATCTCCTGAGTGCCGATGGACTGCTTGCCCGCATTGAAATCGCTCGTCGTGCCCGTGAACGGGAACGAGCCGATGTCGTTGGTCAAGGACGAGAGGACTTCTTTGCGCGTCAGAAACGAGCTGGTGGACGATGCCACATTACTGAACGGATATGAACCGAGATACCGCAGCGTATTGGGATTGTCGTTCACCTTAAACAGCCCTTCCCATTCGACCCCGCTGCTGACCGCGTTGTTCAACCGCACCTGAACGATCTTTGCGTCTATAAGGATCTGACGGGTCTTCAGGTCCAGCCCCTTGATCAGCTTTCTGATGCCTTCCATCCGCTCCGGAAGCGTCTGGACTATAACCTGATTGGTGCGCTCATCGGCCTTGATGGACCCGACCTTCTTGACGTCAAGCTGGTTCTTCAATTGCTCTTCGACGTCCTTTGCGCGGGCGTATTTAAGCGAGAAAACCTCGATGACGCTCTTCTGATCCATGGCGTAGATCGTGGATTCCATATTGCGCACCCGGTCAGGCGTATCTATCACCAGGATAAGTCCAGATTCCTGGTCCATGAGGACTTTGCCTATATCGGATTTCATGGTGTTGACAAGGTTGAACGCCTGTTCGGGAATCGCGTACTGGAGGCGGAATACCTTGAACACCCGCGTATCATAAAAACTCCTGCCGTAAAAGGTCTTATATTCCGCTTCGGTCATGATGTTATATATCGACCCCTTTTTTTCATACGCCAGGTTATTGCTGCGCAGTATGATATCGAAGACATCCCTGACCGATACGTTTGCGGCGCTCATGGTGACCCTGCCGGTAACCGCTTTTGTAGGAACGATGTTAAGACCCGTCTTCTCCGATATATATTTGAACGCCTCGCCTATGTCGATATCGCGCAGGTCAAGAGAGATCATAATATCCGGAAAATCCGGACTGGACGCCGGTTCTGAAAATACCGCGGCGTCTCCGGTTGCCTGTTTTCCGCTCTCGGCGGATACAGATATTATCGCGCAAAAAAATAAAATAACAATCAAAAAAGATATTCTTATCTTTCTCATATCCCCATCAGTTTCTTACGGATAAGCATGAGCGAATACCCCTCCCGCGCAAGCTTCGACACCTGCGGAATGCGCCTGGAAACCTGCCTGCGGTCATAATACCGCACATTGCCTTTTTTAAACACGACGCGCAGGAGCCCCGCGTCGGAATAACGGTTCACGGTCTGGTAGGACAGGCCGTATTGATTCGATATCTCTTTTACCGTGATGTATTTATCACTCATTGGTCAAAGGTCTCATAGGTCAGAACATACTTGCGGATCCGGTCCGCGTCCGGGTCCTTAGGCGACAGCTCAAGATATTTCTTGAAATAACCGACGGCTTTCTTGCGGTCGTTGAGATATTCTCCGTGTATGACGCCCAGGTTGTAATATGCCTCGCCGTCATTGGGTTTAATCTCAAGGACCTTGTTGAGCTCGGCAATCGCGCGCTGGTAATCGTTGTTCTGCGCGTAGAGGACGCTCAAATTATAATGCAGAGTCGCCGTTTCGCCGTGCAGCTTCGCAGACTTTTCCTTATATTCCTCATATTGCCTCTTCACCGCCTCAAGCTCGGCGTTCCTGGCCTTGAGAGCGTCGTATTGTTTTTTCAGCCTGGAGTAATCTTCAACAAGCTGTTTATCCCTTCCTGAGATCTGGCTGCCTCCTGCCTGTTCGTACAGCCTAAGCTGCTGCGACTTGCGCAGCAATTCGCTCTTGAGCTGCTTCAGTTCCTCGACATATCGTGCCTGCGGCTGGCTGCCTTTCTGGCCAGCCTTCACCATTTGTTTCAGCTCACCCGCCTCCTGTGAGATAGCTATATACTGGTTCTTCAGGAAAACGTTCTGATCCTGGAGCTTCTTGATCTCCTGGGCCATAACGGTATTCTGGTTTTGCAGCCTTCTCTTTTCCTCATCCAGCTGTTTCTGCATAGCGGAGAATCCCGTTTTCTCCTGCATGAGCTGTAGGGATATGGCCTGCGCGTTCTTGAGCTCCTGCTCCAGCCTGCCTGCCTTCTCTGTCGCGGCAAGTATCTGCGCGTCCTTTTCCGCAGTCAACTTGGCGAACCGCTGGTTCAATGCCGAGATCTCTCCGTCCTTGTGCGCCCGCAGCTGGTCCAGCTGGGCGTTGGCGATAGCGGTTTCCTGCGCTCGCTGGCCTACGATTTTTTCATTTGCCTCGGTCAATGCCGCGTTTGACTTGCGCAGCTGGTACATCTCGTCCTTCATTTTCGAAATCATATCCTGCGCCTTTGCCAGCTCAGCTCGGGTATCCTCTATCTGGCGCTTTGTCGCCTCGACCTGGCTCGATATGGCCTTCTTTTCGCGCTCGCTCTCCGACAGTTTCACCATGGTCTGGGCGAGCTCTTCCGAAAGCTTGGCGTGCTCTTTTTTAAGGATATCGTGCTTGCTTGTCAGCTCAGCAAGGGCCTTTTCTCCCAGGGCGACCTCGCTCTCAAGCATGCCGATCTGGTTCTTCAACTGTTTCTCCCGCACCTCAAAGGCGGCTTTTTCCTGGACAAGCTGGAAAGAGAACTGCTGCGCGTCCTTGAGATCCTTCTGGAGCCGCTCGATCTGGCTGCCGGTCCTGCCGCGGCTAATCTCTTCGATGGTCTCTTTCTCCTTGCGCGTCTTGACAAGCTGGTCCACAAGCTTATCCTGTTTGATCTTCATCGCTTCCAGTTCTGCCGCAACCGCCTGCTTTTCCTCCGCAAGCTTTATGATCTGTTTACGCGCCTCTGCCATATCCTGCGTAGATTCCTCGAATTTCTTGAGCCGCTGGACCTCTTCGTAAAGTTTTTTGTTCTCTGCTTTGGCGCTTTCCAGACCGTCCGCAAGTTTGGCAACCTCTTTCTCATACCCCTGTTTCAACCCTTCGACAAAGCCGTCCTGCTTGCGCGCCTCGGCAAGCTCTGAACGGAGAAGATTGCGTTCCTGCTCCGCAATTGCCAGTTTCTCTCTCAGACGGGACGCCTCCTTGTTCAAAAGCTCCTGGTCCTGAAGCTGTTCGGCAACATTTTTCAGCCGGATATTCTCTTTTTCAAGGCGCTCGATCTGTATCTGAAGTTCCACGACCTCTTTTCTGGCCCTGTCAAGCTCACGCTGGAGCCCAACCGCGATTCCTTCGTCATAGCCCTCCTGGCGTTTTGCTATAGGATTCTGACGAAGCCTGGCGTTCTCTTCTTTCAGGTCAGAAAGCTCGGATTTGAGCATTTTGATCTCTTCCTGCAGTTCCTTGTTTTGAGCCGGGACGACGACCGCTGCACTGCGCAGTTTCTTATTCTCCATATCGGCCCGCGCCAACTCCTCCCGTATCTGCCGGAGCTCTTCGAAAAGCGCTGACTGATTGCCCGTGGAAGCCTGGGCTTTGCGCAGCCGCTCATTCTCCTCCTGAAGCCGCGCGAGCTCGGAATTAACGCGTTCAAGATCGAGGAGGCCGGCGGCTTTCTCGCGCTGTTCGGCAGGAGATTTCAGCCGTTTATTCTCTGCCTCGAGCTCTTCGACCCGGGCCTGTTGTTTGCCGACGCGCAAACGCAGTTCCAGCACTTCCTCGACTATCTTTTTCTGATCCTTCGATTTTTCTGTGAATTCCCGGATCAACTGCTCTTTTGACTTCTCAAGCGCTGCCAGCTTCTCGCGCACTGCTTTAAGTTCTTCGGGCAATGCCTCGTTCTTCTTGCATTTCACCAGCTCTGACTGCTGGCGCTTATTCTCTGTTCTAAGGCCGGAGACCTCTTTCCGAAGTAGGGCCGCTTCCTGTTCCAGCTGATCGATATCCTTCATTTTAGATACCGTAGCCGCGAGCTTTTTGTTCTCGCTCTTCAGCTGTTCAAGCTCTTGACGGCTTTTTTCCAGCTGCGCCGCAACGCTCTCGAATCCTGCAGCGCGTCCTGCAGCTTCCTTTAACTTTAAATTCTCCGCCTGTGCAGTCAGCATCTTCGCTTTGACAAGCTCGACCTCGCGGGCGAGGTCCTGTGCATCTTTAAGGGCCGATTCTTTCTGGCGCGAGAGCTGCGCGTTATCTTTTTCCAGAGCCGCGACCTTGACCGACAGAGCCGAATAACGTTCATTCAGATCCGCGTTCTTCCGTGTCAGCTCCTTGTTGCTTTGCATGGCGCTTTCGACCTGGGCCCGGGCGTCAGCCAGCTTCTGGGCCAAAGCCTGCTGTTCGGCCTTGGACATGCTCGTCAACGCCGCGATATCAAGGGATTTCTGCTTTGATTCCGCAGTGCAATCGGATAATAGTTTATTCTGTTTTTCAAGAGCGGCCTTCTGGCCCTCAAGACGTTTCAGCTGCGCAGCGAGCTGCTCCTGCTGCTTCTCCAGCGCCTCCTTTTCTTTTGTGAGCCGGTCAGAGATCTGCTGAAACTGGTCGAATCCGTCCTGAAGCTTCGTGAGCTTGCTGTTGAGCGCATTGATCTCCTTATCCTTGCGCTCATACAGGTCCTTGTAATTTTTCAACGACTGTTTGGTTAGCTCAAGTTCCTGCTTGATCCTGTCCAACCCCTCGCACGGCGAGGATGCCATGGCTGCTTTGAATGGGAGGCACAAAGAAAAAATCAAAAGCAACATCACCGCATCGCGCCGCAGCCGTACGCCTGGTTCGTTATGTCGGTTCATATGGGTATTCTCCCTGCCACGCATTATCGTGTCCGTTGTTTGATGCCTTTAAGCGGAAGTTTCATTTCTTCCTCCGGAATAAACACTTCGTGAGGCAACGTCTTTGCGACATCCATCGTAAGAGAATGCTCGTAATCACGCAACCCCTTGAAACCCATCTGTCCCGGATTCTTGACGCCAGAGCTGGATACAAGCACTTCGCCGGAAATAAGCCGCGGGGTGAGAATGATCAAAAGCTCGCTGTTCTCCTTTGAATCAGACTTCTGGCTGAAAAGCCTGCCCAGGATAGGGATACTGCCTAAAAACGGAACCTGGCTCGATGAAGTCACCTTGGTCTCCTTGCGGAGGCCCCCGATGATGACGGTTGAGCCGTCCTTGACAAGAACCGTCGTTTCCGCAAGGGACGAATCGATGATCGGGATCTGGTTGTTCGTTGGCGTAATCAGGGTATCTATGACCTCGCTGATCTCGGCCTTGACCTTTAAATTGATAAAACCGTCGTCGTTGATGACCGGTACGACCGACAAAAGCACGCCGATATCTACAAACGTAACCTGTTCGGCAACGGTATTGGTCGTCTGGCCTGTCGTCGTGGTCGAGGTGACATATGCCTCTTTGGACCCGACGTGGATCTTTGCCTCCTGGTTGTTCACGACTGCCAGTTTCGGGTTCGAGATGATGTTTGTCTTTCCGATTGTGGCGAGATATTTGATAATAACATCGAAATCCTGCGCGCCGACGACGCCCAGGTGCATCTCCTGGGTGCCGATGCTCTTCCTTCCGGCGGAATACGACGTCGTCGTGCCGGTAAACGGGATGGACCCGACATCGCCTTTGACATCGTCCAACACCATATTGCGCGTGCGGAACGTGTCGGTCGTGGCCTGGACGGCAGCGAACGGCGACGTACCCAGATATGACAGACCCTTGTTGATGAGGCCGAGGTTAAGGATCCCTTCCCACTGAACGCCCGAATCAATGCCGTTGGAAATCTTTACTTTGACGATGCTGACGTCGATAATGACTTCCTTGGTCTTCTGGTCCAGATTCCTTATGAGCCGCTCGATCTGGTCCATCCGGTCAGGCAGGGTCTGGACGATGAGTTGATTGCCCCGCTCATCAGCCTTGATAAGCCCGACCTTTTTTGAGTCAAGCTGGTTCTTAAGCGCTTCCTCCACCTCTTTGGCTTTGCCGTAATTCAGTTTGAAAACCTTGATCGTGTTCTGTTCCTCGAAATTGGCCAGCGCCTTCTCCATCAGCTCCAGGCGCTCCGGCGAATCCATTGCCAGGACATTGCCCGTCTCGGGATCTACCATGACGCGGCCGACCTCGCTCTTGATCATATCGAGCATGCTGAACGCCTGCTCGGGGATGGCATATTTGAGGTAAAAGACCTTTACCGTGCGGACGTCGGAGAAGCTCTTGCCGTACAAAACGCGGTATTCCTCCTGCGTCATGACGTTGTAAATGTCTCCGCGCCGGTCGTAGGCGAGATTATTGCTGCGGATCATGACGTCGAACACGTCCTGGATCACGGCGTTGTTGACCAGAAGCGTCACCCTGCCGGCGACCGCCTTGGTGGTGATGATGTTCAGGTTCGCCTTGGTGGCGAGGAATTTCAACGCGTCGACGATGTCGATATTGCGCAGGTCCAGGGAAATCCTGCCCTGCATGCCCGCGCCCGTAATGGACAGCCCCGGGTCCTGCTGGCCCGCAGGCAAGAGCGGCACCTGCGCAAGCTGTGTCGGTTTCTCTTCCAGGGTCGCCTGCCCGGCGAACACGCCCGGCACGTTCAGCAAGGCCGCTGCCAGGATGACGCACCAGAATGACCGTTTCACACAAGCTGTCATTTCAGTTCAAAAAACTCCTTGTTATATTTCAAGACGACCTTGTCCTTGGTGATGAGGTCCACGCGCAGATCTC
>Ga0116184_10004064_pt1 | contig 11699 bp, 10 predicted proteins | sample AD_JPNNA5_MetaG_FD_89886 | JGI IMG/M metagenome (GOLD analysis project Ga0116184, IMG submission 89886) | Active sludge microbial communities of municipal wastewater-treating anaerobic digesters from Japan - AD_JPNNA5_MetaG | ecosystem: Engineered > Bioreactor > Anaerobic > Digestate | place...
GTGCCTATCTCCACACCCCGGGCACCCAGGGCCAGGGCCGCGAGCAGACCGCCCCCGTCGCCGATGCCGCCGGACGCGATGACGGGTATGCGCAGGGCCCTGACCAGGGCCGGTATGAGGCAGAAGGTGGTGACTCCCTCCCGGCCGATGTGCCCGCCCGCCTCAAACCCCATGGCCACCACGGCATCGACGCCTGCGCTTTGGGCCTTGCGGGCCATGTCCATGGAGGAGACCTTGTGGATCACCCTCAGGCCGGCACGCTTGATGGCGTCCATGAACTTGGCAGGGCTGCCCGCGGAGGTGTACACGACCCTCACCCCCATGTCTATGCACACCTCCAGGGCCTCGGCTGCATTGGGCCGGTACACCGGGATGTTCACGCCGAAGGGCCGAGCCGTCAGGGAGCGCGCAATCCTGAGCTCCCGGACGAGGTCCTCCCTGCTCAGGCCCGAGGCAGCGATGACGCCGAACCCGCCCGCATTCGATACGATTGCCGCCATCCGGCCCAGGGTGATGAGCCGCATGGGCCCGGAGATGACCGGGTAGTCGCACCCGAGGAGCTCGGTAATAGTGTTTTTCCAGGGCTTTTCCATGTCAGATCCGCGCGTATCTCTCCTTGAGCTCCGCCTTCCTCACCTTCATGGTGGCGGTGAGCGGGAGCTCGGTCATGAACCTGAACCTTGAGGGATACTTGTACCTGGCCACCTTGTCCCTGAGGTGTTCCAGGATCTCCTCTTCGGTGATAGTCTGGTTCGGCGCGGGCACGATGAAGGCCATGCCCGTCTCACCCCACCGCTCGTCCGGCACCCCGATGATGGCGGCGAGCGAGATCTTGGGGTGGGTCATGAGGATCTTCTCGACCTCGGCCGGGTAGACGTTCTCCCCGCCGGAGCGGTACATGTCCTTGGCCCTGTCCACGATGTAGAAGTACCCCTCCTCGTCCGTATACCCGAGGTCGCCGGTGTGGAGCACTCCGCCTGCAGTTATGGCCTTGGCGGTCTCATCGGGCATATCCCAGTACCCGCTCATCACCGTGGGGCCTCTCGCGCAGATCTCGCCGATCTCGCCTGCGGGAAGCCGCCTGCCGGTGCTGTCCGCGATCCAGATCTCGGTGAAGAATCCGGGCTTGCCGATGGAGCCCATCTTGCGCTGGATATCCTCCCGGGGCAGGAGCATCATGGCCGAGTTCTCGGTCTGGCCGAACCCCTGCTGCATGTAGAGGTTGCGCTTGGCGAGCTCCGTGAAGAGGCTCGGCGGGGTCCGCTCTCCGCCTCCCACCACGCACCGCACCGAGCTCACGTCGATCTGGTCCAGCTTGCCCGTGTCCAGGATGATGCGCCACATGGTGGTGAGCGCGAACACGATGGTGCCACGGTACCGCTGGATGTCCTCGGCGAACTCGCCTCCATCGAAGCCCCGGCGCATGACCAGGGTCATGCCGCCGCACAGGATAGGCGTGGCAACGATGAACAGGCCGCCCGAGTGGAAGAGCGGCATCTGGGCGATGACCACGTCGTCCTGCTGGGCATCCACGTAGATGGCCACCTGGAAGTTCTTGAAGAAGGTCTGCTGGTGCGAGACCACCGCGCCCTTGGGGCTGCCCGTGACCCCGGAGGTGTAGAGGATGGCGAGCGGGTCGTCCAGGTGCACCGGTTCCTCGGCATGGGGCTCCTTCACGGGCTGGTCCCTGACGAGTTCGTGATAGTCCTCGGCCCACTCGGGGCACCGGGGCGCCTCGAATCCCCTGGGCAAGGGGGCTCCGCTGTTGAGGAACACGAACTTGTCCTGCTCCACCTTGAGCCTGCCCCTGATGAGGTCCACGCTTCCCAGGAAGGAGTCGTGGAACACGAGCAGGCGCGCGCTGCAGTTGTTGAGCTGGTACTCCAGCTCCGGTCCCACGAGCCGCCAGTTGAGCGGTACCAGGATGGAGCCGATCTTGGCAGAAGCGAAGTACACCTCCAGGAATTCTATGCAGTTCAGGAGCAGCACCGCCACCCGGTCGCCCTTGCGGATCCCCTTCCTGAGCAGGAAGTGGGCGCAGCGGTTCACCCGCTCGTTGAGTTCCCGGTAGGTGCACGGGCTGTCCTCGTAGATGACCGCGGTCTTGTCCGGAGTTACCATGGCACGCTTGTAGGGGATGTACCCCACGTTCCACTCCACGGATGCTGCACGCAGGAGCCTCTCCCGATCCCTGTCCTCGTGCTGTTCCCTTTCCCTGGCAGGGAAAACGCTCACGGCGCCCTCTGTGCGGTAGCGGGCCGTCTTCTGAGCGTGTCCGGTTTCCTTCTCCATGATGAACCTCCCCTTGTCGCGGGCGTTCTGGCCCGCACTAGATGCCCTGGCCCAGGTCGAGGATGGGCCTCGCCTCCACGATGTCGAACCACACGAGGTGCCTGAGCATGTCTGCCGCATTCCCGATCCGCTTCCTGATGGATTGCCTCACCTCGGTCCACCGCTCCCCCTCATCCTCGATGCTGCGGACCTTCATGTAGAGCCTGCAGCCCTGTGTGCCCATGCCGCTCGTGCCGTGGATCATCACCATGCAGGCGGCATGGGGGTTCTCCCTGAGGTTCGCGAAGGTCCGGTTGTCCGAGAGCATGACGATCACCGACGAGTCGTCCATGAGCCGGTACGATCCGAACATGGCCACGTTCACGTTGCCCGCCCGGTCCGAGGTGGCAAGGACATTCGTCCTGTCTTCCTTCTCGAGGCATTGCCTCACCGCTGAACTCACCTGCATCTCACCTGTCCTCCTTCATGCCGTTCCCGGATTCCGTCGCCGGCATGGGCCCTGTCCGGTACAGGAAGGTCCGCCTGAGGAGCCGCTCGATGGCCCGGGGCAGCGCCCTGAAACCCCCGATGAACTCGATGGTGCTGCCGTACTGGGCCTCCATGACCTTCAGGTCGCGGCACCCGCAGCCCAGTGTAACCAGGTCTATGCCCCGGGCCCTGCAGAACCCGATGCCCACGGACACGTCCACACCGTAGTTCGACTCGCCGTCAGTGACGTGGATGAGGAGCCTGCGCCGGAGCGCCTTCGGCATGAACAGGGCGGCCGCGATGATGGCCTGCCCGGACGCGGTCAGGCCGCACGGCGGCACAGAGAGCACGCGGCCGTCCTTGATGAGCGACGAGATCATGCAGATGCCGTCCGCCTCGAAGTAGGCATAGGCCGACAGGCTGTTCCGGTAGCCGGAAAGCGCCTTATGGAGCGTGGACACCGTGTTCTCCACGAGGCGCCACTTGGCCCCGCGCATGGACCCGCTCGCGTCGATGAGCAGGGTCACGTTCCAGTCCATGGCAGGCCTGCTGTCGAGGTGTTTGAAGCACCTCCCGGTCACTGGCGCCCTGTGGAGCCTCCTCGCATCGATCTTCCCCGCGGTGAGCCCTCTGCTCACCAGCACCTCGCGCGCCGAGTAGGCCCGGAAGACGGCACCGATGCGGGAGGCCATGACCTGGTCCACCACCGGGTGCGCAGGAATGGTGTAGTCCCAGCGGGAGGTGGGAACGACGTCGTCGCTGTCCTGTCCCGCAACCCTGCGGATCAGCGGGGTGATGTCGGCGGACGTGGCGGCGAGCTGCGCTTCGATGTCGTTCAGGAGCTCGGGGGGCAGCCTGCGGGTTCCGCAGCCATGCCACGCAGGGCGCCTCCCGTTCACGGGCGCGCCCTGCTGAAGGCCGGGTATCCAGCAGAGCCTCCGGTCGATGAGGGCGAGATCCCTGAGACCCGGGGCGACCTTCTTCCAGAGCTCCTTGTACAGGCCGGATCTGAGGGCGCACTGCGCAACGGTGCCGGTCCCGTTCCCGCCCAGGGCCCTGAGCTTCTCGGTGAGCCCCAGGAGCAGGCCGAACGCCTCGTCATGGCGGGCGTCCGGCACGAACGGCCCCTGCTCCTTGAACGATGCCGCCCACCAGTGGAGGATCAGGGCGTCGAAGGTGGCCGGCGACTTGGTAAGGACGGCGTATGACGCGGCCCCATGCAGGATCTTCCTCCGCGCCACGCCCAGGTAGTCCCCGAGGGTCGACCCCTCGAGGATGGAGTCCACGTAAATGTCCTCGGCCGTCTTCACGATCTTCTGGAACTTGATCAGGGTGATCCCCTCCATGGCCGCGCAGCAGGGCTCCAGGGTCTTCCAGACGCGCCCGCTCCATTCCATACCGAGCAGGGCCTCGTGCACCACCTCGCCGGCGAGAAGGTCCACCCTGTCGGGAGGAACCGGGTATGCACCCATGAGAACGGACGGGTCCACCACGATGGCTGCCGGGCTCCCCCCCGCCATGCCCGCATACTCCACGCACGGCGCACCCGCCCCCAGGTGCCCAGTGACCTTGCGCAGGGCGCGGATGAGGTTCGCGAGCTCTACGGCCTCCAGCGAGGAGGTGTTCTTCCGCCAGAAGGCGGACATGCCCTCGCGGGGTGCCGTTATCATCCTGTCCTGTTCCTGTCCCTGCATGGCTCACCCCTAGTATGTCCGGTACCGGCCGGGGGCCTCTTTCTCCCGGAGCCCGAGCTCCACGTGGAGCGACAGCAGGACCGACTCCAGCACGTCCGGGTTCACCTGGAGGCTGTGCATGAAGGCCTCCTTCACCGTCGCGCCCACACAGACCATCTCGGCGATCATGAGGGTGTGCCGGGTGGACACCGTCATGGGTTCGTTCCTGTTGCTGCGGAGCCTGTTCGCCACGTTCACGATGGTGAGCGCATCCGCCCCGGACACGGAGCCCTTGAGCTGGAGCACCTCTGTCTCGACCTCGGCGGGCAGGTAGTCGAGCATCGTGACGTAGAACCGGTCACGCAGCGCCGCATCGAGCATCTCGGTGCCGACGAACTCGTCACCCTCGTTCATCGTGGCGAAGAAGACCACGCCGTCGGCCACATGCACGTGCCCGAGCTCGTCGTGCCAGGCGCTCCTGTCCTCGGCCAGGACGGACAGGAGCATGTTCAGGGCCTTGGGGTGCTCGGGCCGGTTGATCTCCTCCAGGTGGATGACACACCCGGGCGTCCTGATGGCCTGCGGGAAGAGGAATTCCTGGTAGAAGGTCTGGCCGTCCCTGAGACGGTGCTCACCGAAGAGCTGGCCCGGCTCCGACAGGATGCCGATCTGGAAGGTGGCCAAGGGCCTCCTGTTCCTCGCCGCGAACTGGCGCACCAGGGTGGACTTGCCGCAGCCCTGCTTGCCCGCCACGAGCACGTTCACCGGGTGTCTCCGCGAGAGCCGCTCGATCCGCTCGAGGTTGGCGATGACCTCGCTCCTGAGGAAGAAGTGGTCCTCGGGCTCCGGCACGGCCGCCGTTTTGTCGAAGACATCCTGATCAACACCGTGCAGTCTCTTCATAGGTCTCCTGCCTCAAGAAACAGCTCCTTCTGCTTGTGCAAAAGAAGCTCACTGATCCCGGGGATGTTCCACCTGAGGTTCATCTTCGAGAGCGTGGCGATGATCCGCTTCGCCTCCTTGACGGCCCCGGGGTCTTGTGTCCTTTTCATGGACCAGAGCCGGTATGCCAGCTCGTTCATCCGGACTTCCTCGTCCTCGAGGGCCTCCGCGCGGGAAAAGACGCAGCTGGCGCCGCACTTCGGACACCGGCGCAGGTCCGACTCGCCGCAGGCCGGGCACCCGTTCCTGCACAGGTAGGCGAACTCGAGATAGTGCGCCCTGAAGCCGCATGCATGGCACGTCAGGTCCATGAACCCCTTCCTTGCGGAGGTCTTGAGCTCTCGTCCGTAAGGGGGGCCGCGGCCGCCTGGCCTGTGGAGGCATCAGGCCCTGCGGCCAGCGGTCCCCGGGTAACCATCCTACGACCGGCCCCTGACATCCTCCGCCAGACCCTCGATCCCTGCGGACTTGCCCCACGGCGCCTCGCCCGGCCCGACCTTCTGGGTCGCTACACCCTTGAGCTCGTCCACCGCTATCCAGGCCTGGCACTGCGTGCACTGCCTGATGCTGATGGGGGCGTCGATGCGCGCGTTGTACAGATACCGGAACTTCTCCACGGGGGCCTCGAATCCACATTCGGTGCACTTCATACTGTTCTCCTTTGCGTACGCTCGCACGAATCCGTCACTTGTCCCTCAGCTGCCGGATGAACCGCCTGAACGCGGGATCGCTGCACTCGTACCCGTCCTTGTCGATGAACTCGTTCCGCTCGTAGTGCGTGCACCGGGTTGCGTCCGTGAGGATCCGCAGCATGTACCCGTCCTTCCCCTCCAGGACGAACACCGGGGGGTCGGTGGTGATGTCGGATCCCTCCTTGAGGATCTTGCAGCTCCCCCTCCCGTCGCTGGACCATGCACTCTCCATGAAGTGCCTGCACAGTCCGCACGGCTTCTCCGGGACCTTCTCCAGGTCCTCCTGTTTCTGGACCCCGCCCGGAGCCAGGCCGAACACCCCCGAGGCCTTCGCGTACTCGTCCCTGCTGATCCTTGCCATACTCACGCCTCCTTCGGTTTTTCATCACAGGGGGGACGGGGCCCGTCCCCCCTGTGCGCACTACAACCCCTGCACGGTCCGCTGGATGATGTTGTCCTGCGTCTTCCGGCTGATGTCCACGAAGTGGGCGCTGTAGCCCGCCACCCGCACGATCACCTCCTGGTACTTCTCGGGGTCCCGCTGGGCGCTCCGCAGCGTCTCGTCGGACACGCAGTTGAACTGGACATGGTCGATGCCCAGGTCCGCCCAGGTCTTCATGTAGGTCTTCCAGAGCTGGTAGCCCTTCTCGCCCGAGAGCTGGGTGGGCGACAGCCGCTGGTTCAGCAGGAAGGCCCTGCCGTTGGTGACGTGGTCGATCTTGGAGCACGACTTGAGCACCGCGGTGGGCCCCTTCTTGTCGAGGCCCGGGCCAGGGGATATGCCCCCGTCGTAGAGCGCGTCGCCGAGCCTTCTGCCGTTGGGAAGCGCGCCCACGATGTTCGCGTAGTGGATGTTCCCGCTCACGTTCTCGGGCAGAATGGGCCAGTTGTTGCCGCTCGGGCATTTGATCTCGTGGGAGAACTCGGATGCCGCCTTCAGACAGTCGAGCATGATGGAGTCCACGTAGTCGTCGTCGTTGCCCCACTTGGGCGCGTTCCGCACGAAGTCGAGCCGCATCTCCTCCCTGCCCTCCCAGTTGTTCAGGAGGGCCTCCTTGAGCTCGGCCATGGTGTACTTCTTCTCCTCGAACACGAGCTTCTTCACCGCGGCCAGGCTGTCTATGTTCTCCACCCAGGTAAACGCCGTGATCCACGCGTTGCCCCGGCTGATGGAGGGCTCCAAAACGTCGAGCCCGCTCTCCACCGAGCGCTCGGAAACCGCCGAGAGGAACGGCCGCGGGGTGAGCTTGGGCGCCAGGATCCGAGCGCGGTTCACCGGGCGCACGAGGATGGTGAAGATGGTCTTCATCTGGGTGACCCAGGCGTCGAAGAACTGCTCGTAGGTTTCGAGTGTCTCCACCGGCGGCGTCTCGGCGCCGATCTGCAGGTTCACCACGTGGTCGTACCCGCTCGTGAACACGTACTCGATGATCTTGGCGCAGTTGGCCGTGGCGTTGGCCATGCGCATGGGCTGGAACCCGTGCTTGGTGGCCGGCGACGGCGACATGCACGCCTGGTGCACCCAGAGCCGGGCCTCCTCGATGGGGTGGCCGTGCCAGTGCATGGCGTTCGCCACGAGGACCGGGTCGTTGCGCATGGACGGGTACCCCAGGCCCTGGCGGATGCACTCGAAGCACTCCCGCATGACCTCGTCGGAGACCTTGGGGTGCCACCGGAACGCGAAGGTGGGGTTCGCCACCCTGACCAGCCGTGCTGCCTGCAGGAGCGCGATGGTCATACCGTTGCACGCGTCGCTGCCGTCCTTCTTCACGCCGCCCAGCGTCCATACCCAGGTCCCCTCGATGCCCTGGAGGCCCTCCCTGGCCCATTTGGGCTTGTACTGGGACACCTCGGCGGCCCGGATGAGGAACTCGCCCACCAGGTCCAGGGCCTCCTCCCTGGTCAGGGTCTTTCTGATGTTCACGTCCCGTTCGTAGTACGGTCCGTGGTAGAAGTCGGGCCTGGCCGGCCATGCACCCTCGATGGCCTCGTTCCTGCTGAAGAGCTGGATGAAGAGGTCATACTGGAGGGACTCCTGCAGGGTCCTGGGTGGCTTCGCAGGGACGCGCTCGCAGGTCTCGGCCACCCTGACCAGCTCCTCTCTCCGTACCGCATCGGACTCGAAGTTCTCCGCGATGATCCTGGCCAGCCGGGCATAGCGCCTGGCGTGCCGGATGCCTGCCTCGAGCGTGATCTTCATGGCCTCCCAGTTGTTGATCTTGTCGATGAGGTCGCTGATCTCCCTGGAGGCATCGAACCGGTGCGACCTGGCGTCCGCCTCGTCGATCCTCCTGTCCAGTTCCTCGATGATGTCCTCGAAGGCCCGCACCCCGGTCATGATGTACTCGTAGTCCTTGCCGGAATATCCGCCCCGGCCGAGCGGAACCCCCCAGCCGATGGCACCCGAGAGGACCTTCATGACATCGCCGAGATCCATGTGGGGCAGTATCTTGTCCAGATCCGACTTGCCTCCCCAGTAGTTCGTGACGTCCCGGATGACCTTCAGGCTTTCGTCCAGTGGCTGCGGGAGGGAATCCGGGTCGTTGAAGACCTCGTGGTTCAGGATCGCGGCCAGGGTCGGATCCCAGGTGATCATGTTGGGGGCGCTCCCCAGGTAACCCACGAGCTGGGAGCGGTCCGTGATGAAGATGGTCTTGTTGTCCAGCACGTGCGCGAGCATCTTGGCGAACTTGATGACATAGGGGTCCGCCGAGGACTCGAGCTCCTTCGCCTTCTCGGTCTGCATCACGGGCCGTTCGAGGTCAATCTGCAGGCCAGCGGGGTACAGGCCGCCGATGGCGCCCTTCTTCCACATGGCCTTCCTGAGGTAGTCGAGCCTCCTGGAGCGCTTCTTCTCCGCGGCCCACCACCACTCCTGTTTCTTTTCGAGCTCTTTCACGGTTTCAGCTGTCGCCGCCATAGTTCACTCCCCTTCTTCCTTGTCTCCCCCTCATTCCACGGGGGTGTTGCCTCACCTCTTCTCAAAAGAGGGACACTTCGCTGCGTCCTTGTCCGCAGTCACCGGCTTCGCCTGGTAGTATGCCTGCCGCGGATCGATCACCCTCTGGACGCAGTCACCCCTTTTGCGGTCTTCTTCCAGAGGAAAGAATTTCTTGCATTCACTGCATGTCGCCATCCTCTTTCACCTCCTTCTCTCGCATGGAGAACAATTGTGTTCGTCTTCTCACTCCTCACGGTACGGACGCTGGGGAACACCTTCACGGCCCGTGCGCCGTCTGGGTCTCCTCGAACCCGGATCCCCCGATGGTCACCCCGAGCCCCGTTTCCCGGTAGATCCCCGCATGGAGTTCCAGGAAAGAGGGATCCAGCGCCTCGACATCCCGGTAGGCCCAGTCCGTGCCGAGCCAGTCGTACTTGTCCTGGCACCAGTTGTGGTACGGGAGCAGGTCGACCCTGCCGACGGAACCGCCCAGCGATGCAATGAAGGCCGCTGCCCTGCGATGAAAGGCAAAGTCATCGTTGAAGTCCGGGATGACGGGGATCCGTATCCATATCCCGGGGTGGACCCTGCTGAGCCGCATGAGGTTGTCCAGGATCTGCTCGTTCCTTGCGCCTGTCTTCTCGAAGTGCCTGACAGGGTCCAGGTGCTTGAGGTCGAAAAGCACGATGTCAGCGAGCCCGCAGAGCTCTTCGAGGACCTCGAACCCGCAGAAGCCGTTCGTGTCGAGGCAGGTGTGGAGGCCGCGCTCCCGCGCACCCGCGAGCAGTTCCCGGGAGAATGCCGGGTGTGCCGTGGGCTCCCCGCCGCTCAGGGTCATCCCGCCGCCCGAGTTGTCGTAGAAGGGCCGGTCGCGCTCCACCTCGTCCAGGATCTCCGAGGCGCTCATGGGCTTGCCCACGACCTGGAGGGCGTCGTACCTGCAGGCCTTGACGCACTCCATGCACAGGTCGCACTTCGTCCGGTCGATCTTCCGGCAGGGTGAATCCGGGTCCCTGCCGAGCTCGGGAGAGACGGGCGGCCTGATGGCGCCCCTGGGGCATGCGTCGAGGCATGCCCCGCACTGGACACAGAGCCTGCGCTTCCAGTACAGCTGGGGCCCTGCCGATATGGTTTCCGGATTGTGGCACCATGCGCACCTCAAGGGACACCCCTTGAGGAACACGTTGGTCCTGAACCCGGGACCGTCGTTCACCGAGAACCTGGCGATGTCAGTGATGAGCACGCACCCTTCCAACCCGGTTACCCCTGCTGTAAAGGTAATGAAACTTCACTATCTTTGCTGCCGCACATCATCATGCGAGCCCCTCCGCCATGTCCCCCATGTCAACGACCTTCTCCAGGTTCTCGATGGAATCCTTCACGGCCTGCGACCTTTTCTTCCCCAGGACGGGTCCGCACAGGTCCAGAAACTTGGCGGCCACGCGCTCCTGCTTCACCGTAAGCGGCGGGATCTGCTGGAGGATGTCCGAGAAGGCCTTGAAGATCCTCCCGCCGGTCACCTCGAGCTCCACGAGCGATTCCAGTGCCTTCATCTCGGGGTCGTTGATCACCTGGACCTTCTTCATGAGCGAGCGCACCGCAGGGTCGTTCACCTTCTCGTCCGTGAAGGCCTGCATCCCGGTCTCGCCCCGGAGAAGGGCGTTGGCCACGCAGTAGGGGATGCTGAACTTGCCCTCGAGACCGGATGCCGGCTCGGTCTTTCCAGCGGCCTGCAGGGAGAGCGTGGATGCATGGACCGTGATTGACCTGATCTCGTCAAGCCTGATGTTCTCCCCCTTGACCACCGCCAAGGCCGCCTCCAGGGGCGAGTGCGTGGCGTGGCAGGACGCGTGGTACTTCTGGGACAGGTTCACCACGTCCCACCCCAGGCCCAGGAGGCCCACGATGTCCTCGTTCACCTTGCCCCTGAGCGCCTCGAAGAAGCCCTGGGGCCCCTCCAGGATGTCCTGAGCGCTCGTGAAGTCCTTCTCGGCCAGCAGCGCGGCCATGAGGCCCGCCTGGGAAGACCTGCCCGCGTGGAACGGCTTGCACATGGTCCCGAACACCCGCTTCAGCCCGGAGGCCTGCGTCCCGGCGATGCCCAGCGCGTACACGGTCTGCTGCTCGGACAGTCCCAGGAGCCGCGCACAGGCCGCCGCGGATGCCAGGTGGCCGAGCGTCGAGGTCGCGTGCCACCCCGCCAGGTAGTGGTCCAGGCTCGCGCACGCCCCCACGGTGCCGCCGGTCTGCAGGCCGATGAGGTAGGCGCTGAGAAAGTCCTTCCCTGACATGCCCTTCCACTCGGACAATGCCAGCAGGGCCGGGAAGATGGTCACGGACGGGTGCCCCAGGAACGACACCAGGGTATCGTCGTAGTCCAGGGCGTGAGACGCGCTCCCGTTGATGAGGGCTGCGCTCGAGACATCCCGTTTCCTCTGATGGCCGATGATGGTGGCCTGCTCGTTTCCGCCCACCAGGTCCGCGTACTCGATGAGGATCTTCACCAGGGGGTCGTCCTTGCCGGCGAAGGTCACGCCGAGCCAGTCCATGAACGCCACCTTCGCGTGCTCGTATGCCGACCCCGGGATCTCGGCCGCGTCCGTGTTCACGATGAAGGACGCGAGCCGGGAAGTGAACCCTGCGCCGTTTCCGCTCATGGCATGCCCCCTTTTATCCGTGATGCCGGGGCGA
>Ga0116184_10004066_pt1 | contig 11696 bp, 10 predicted proteins | sample AD_JPNNA5_MetaG_FD_89886 | JGI IMG/M metagenome (GOLD analysis project Ga0116184, IMG submission 89886) | Active sludge microbial communities of municipal wastewater-treating anaerobic digesters from Japan - AD_JPNNA5_MetaG | ecosystem: Engineered > Bioreactor > Anaerobic > Digestate | place...
TAATGATGGCTTTTCACAGATTTACTGACATGTATATCGACAGCAGGTATGAAAGCAGCAAAGGCAGAACTACAATCAGCAGCCTGATTGACAGGAACGACTGGCATTCCCTTGTCGAATTCAGCTGGCTTAAAACATGCCCTTTTTTCTGGATACCTGCCCATACAATAGTATTTATGCTGCCTGCTCAATACAGAGTCCTTATTTCTGCATTTCTATCCATTGCACTGGGTTTGTTATTGGCTCTGGCCAAAAAAGGAAAGTCCGCAAAGGCGGCATAAGGGGGGAATGTTTATGAGAAGAGTTCTTGCAATAATTATGGCTTCAATTCTGATTCTGCTTGCAGCAGGATGTATAAAAGAAGCCGATACATACCTATATAAGGGCAGAGACGGGGACTGGAGCATAGATATGCAGAAGGAGTTCACCAAAAGTAAGGAGGAATACGACGAGGAGCTGAAATCTTATACAGTTACCTTCAAGACAGAAAGTGATTTGTTTTTTGTAATTAATGAAATAATTGACGAAAAGCTTGAAATCAACCAGGACAGGATAAAGGAAGAGTTAGGCCTGGATGATTATATGAAAGTAGAGAGATATGATAACATAGACATACCTGATGTTGGAACGGCTTATGGAGCACTGGTGTTTGACGAAGCTACCAGTACGGCCATGATGTATCACAGACTAAAATATAAGGATAAGGTGATTTCCTTTATATTTCATTACAAGAACGATTTATCTGATGAGCATGAAGCTAAAGCAAAAGCGATCATCGGTTCATTCAAAGGATTAAAATAAGAATAACGGCTGCAGCCGTTATTTTTTTCATAAAAGTTTATATATTGTGCAACGATATTTACTGAAGCAAAAATTGATATGGCTTATGAAGGTGAAAAGGTGAACAGAAAAAGGCTTATTGAAGCATTTTTAAAGATTTTTCTATGGATGGTTGTAGTAATCGTAAATATAATGTATATTTCAGGATTGTTTGAACATCTGCCGGAGGAGTTAAAGACATTCATAATTACAGGAGATGTGTCCATGGTAGTAATACTATTATGGTTCATGCCCTCAACTATGGCGGAAAGAAGGCTGAAGAAGGGGCTTGAATACCTGGATCGGGATAACGACAAGGCTGTAAGGTACATAGAAGCATACCTTGATTCAAAAATGCTTACTTTAAATGAAAGGAAGCACGCCTTGAGAGTACTGGGAGTTGCCCACCATAAAAGAGGGGATGATGCGGCGGCTATAAAATGCCTTACTAAGGCTCTTGAGGGAAACTATAAGGATAATGACCTGAAGGTAGAGATCCTGGGTGCAATGGGGATAATATATTCCGAGTCGGGAGAGTTCCAAAAGGCAGCAGAATGTTTCGACAGGACTTTTGAAATCATGTTTGCCATGTCCAGAGCAAATATCGACAAGGCTATATTTATTCAGGTTATAAACACTTATATAAAAACAGGCCAAAAGGAAAAAGCGCTGATGATATATGACAGGCTCCTTATGATTCAAGGATTCACACGTGATAAGAGAGTGGAGGAGATATTGGGTATATAGAGGAAATGCTACGGTTTTTCATATAGTATTATCCTCTTATGGTATAATAAAAAAGAAGGGAAAACAGGGCTGGTGTAGAATATAGAATTAAGCAAAAGCAATGATTACAGTTATTTTTTAGGAGGAGAAATATGAGCAAAAGATGGAACGTATATGTAACACGGATGCTGCCGAAGCCAATAATTGATTTGCTGAAAGAGCATTGTGCTGTGGAATTGAATACCTATGACAGGCCTTTAACAAGAGAGGAACTGCTTAAAGAGGTAAGGGGAAGAGATGCTGTCCTTACAATGGTTACAGATGCCATAGATGCGGAAGTATTTGATGCTGCCGGACCCGACTGCAAAATATTTGCAAACTATGCGGTTGGATATAATAACATAGATATCGATGAAGCTACTAAAAGAGGAATAATGATAACAAATACTCCTGATGTTTTAACAAATGCTGCTTCTGAGATTGCATGGGCGCTTTTATTCGCTGTTGCAAGAAAAATTGTTGAAGCTGACAAATATACACGGGCAGGGAAGTATAAAGGATGGGATCCCGGACTTTTTGTCGGATTGGAGGTAACGGAAAAGACCCTTGGAATTATTGGTACCGGAAGGATCGGATCTTCCTTTGCCAGGAAGGCCAAAGGATTTGACATGAAAATACTATATAATGATATATCCAGGAATGAAAGATTTGAACAAGAAACAGGAGCTGTTTTCGTTGATAAGGAAACGCTGCTTAAGGAATCTGATTTTGTATCGCTGCATGTTCCGCTGCTGGAATCTACCAAGCATTTAATAGGGAAGAATGAATTTAAAATGATGAAAAAAACAGCAATACTTATTAATGCGGCAAGAGGCCCTATTGTTGATGAGAAGGCATTGATTGAAGCATTAAAAACAGGAGTGATTGCCGGCGCAGGACTTGATGTTTATGAAAGAGAGCCGGAATTTGGCCCTGAGCTTGCAGAATTAGACAATGTAGTGATGCTGCCTCACATTGGGAGTGCTACCATAGAAGCGAGAATTAACATGGGTATGATAGCGGCAAGAAATATTATAGCTGCTATGAATGGCGAAGTCCCGAAGACGCTTGTTAATACAGATGTTATTAAAAAATAGTATTCTTAGGGGGGCTACTGATGGCGCATTTATCTGATATAAAGGATTTTATTCAAACAGTAACAGAAGCAATAACGGATTCATTGGGTATTGAAAGCACAGTAGTGGATTCAAATCTGACAAGGGTAGCCGGTACAGTTGAGGGAATAAAGGCTGTTTCAAACGGAATAATGCAAAAAGCGATGGAAACAGGGCAATCATATATTATTCTGAACCCCAGGGAAAGCGTTTTGTGTGCCAAATGCAGCGGAAGAAATGAATGTACCGAGACTGCAGGAATTGACTGTCCAATTTTTTTGGATGGCAAAGTCATAGGCTGCATGGGACTTACTTGCAGAGACAATGCACAAAGGGAAAGACTGATTGCAAAGAGAGAATCGCTTTTATCCTTTATCCAGGGCATGTGCGAATTAATATCCTCAAAGCTGAAAGGGCATGATATGCTTGAGCAGATAAAAGTCCAGAACTTAATGCTTGATCAAATTCTGAGTACAATATCTGACGGATATATTATATTGGATAATGAAAACAAGATAACCAATGTAAATAAACATGCGCTAAGAATTCTTGGTTTAAATGAAGGAACGATAAAGAACAAATTAATTGACGAAGTAATACCGGATCTGGATGTTAAGAATATTCTGCATAGCAGTGAGTATACTTCTTACGATGAAGTCAAAATAAATGACAAAGTATATGGTGTATTCGTTACTGCAATGTATCAGGAAGATAAGCGTGTAGGCGCAGTAATAAATTTTAAAAAGGTTGATAAGATTGGAAGCCGTATATACAGCAGGGCATTTCAGAATAAGAACATAACCTTTGAAGACATTATCGGAAAAAGCAGTGCGATTATCAGGGCTAAAACACTGGCAAAAACAGTATCGGTCAATAGCGCAAACATTTTGATTCTGGGCGAAAGCGGGACAGGCAAAGAATTATTTGCAAGAGCTATTCACTACTCCAGCGACAGAAGTGATAACCCGTTTATTTCTATAAACTGTGCAGCAATTCCAAAAGAATTGCTGGAAAGCGAATTATTCGGGTATGAAACAGGCGCTTTTACAGGAGCCAGTAAGGCAGGAAAACCCGGCAAGTTTGAATTGGCGGACAAAGGCACCATATTCTTGGATGAGGTCGGGGATATGCCATTCTACCTGCAGGCTAAAATATTAAAGGTTCTGCAGGACAGGACTATAGAAAGAGTGGGAGGAATTGAACAAAGAGAAATAGATGTAAGAATCATATCAGCGACAAACAAGGATTTGGAGAAAATGGTTGCTGAAGGCAATTTCAGGGAAGACCTGTACTATAGATTGAATGTCATACCAATTACCGTTCCTCCTCTTAGAAAAAGACACGGGGATGTTAAGCTGCTGATTGAATATTTTATGGATGTATATTCAAAGAAGTATAACACTGAAAACAAGAGTATAAGCACAGAAGCTATGAATATTTTGAATACGTACAGCTGGCCGGGAAATGTCAGAGAACTGGAAAACCTGGTCCAATACCTGATAACCGTAAATACTGAAAAGGCAATTACAGAAGATGTTTTACCAAGAAAACTGCTGAACAAACCAAAAGATGAAATTGATGCAAATGATAGTTCGGATATTATACCTCTCAGGACCATTGAAGAGAGAGCCATATATAGGGCAATCAAAAAATATGGAACTTCAACAGAGGGAAAGTTAAAAGCGGCAGAGGTTCTTGGAATCAGCAAAACAACTTTATATAGAAAGCTTGCTGAATATAAAAATAAGTAAAGCAGAATTCCCATAATGGGAAATGAATTACCAATATGGGAATTTGCTGTAACGTAGTGTTTTAGCCAAAATACTTGGCTAAAACATTTTTTTTTACCAATAATGGCATTGTTAAAATTTTAGTTATAATTAATACATTGAATTTACTGATTTTGAACTATGGCATGACTCTTGCTTATATATACAATTGAATATTCCAGCATTAGCAGTTATATATAGGGAGGTGATTGTACTGAAAGCGGTATTTTTGGAAGAACCCTACAGAACCGGAATACGGGATATAGATATACCTGAAATTGATGAAAATGAAGTCCTTATACAGGTAAAGTGCACAGGAGTATGCGGTTCTGATCTTCATGCGTTTAGAGGAATTCATGCTTTTAGAAAGCCGCCGGTTATTCTGGGGCATGAATTATCAGGAATAATTGTTAAGATAGGCAGTAAAGCCAAAAAATTTACAGTAGGTGACAGAGTTGCAGTAATGCCTCAGATTGCTTGCGGGCATTGCAAGTTATGTTTGTCGGGCTATCCGAATCTGTGTATATATAAAAAGGTACCGGCTATGAGCGGATGGGTAGGATCCTTTGTTGAGTATTTCAACGCACCTGAAGATGTATTGATCAAGCTTCCGGATAATGTGGGATTTGATGAGGGTTCACTTGCGGAACCGTTATCGGTTGCTATTCATGTATTGAAACAGATATCGGAGGAAAAGAGAAATAGTCTGGTGATATTGGGTTCAGGTACTATAGGGTTGCTTATGACCGCAGTTGCTCCTATTATGGGATTCAAAAAAATATTGTGCACAGATGCTCTGGATTATAATTTAAATTTCGCCAAAGTTTTAGGTGCGGCAAAAACTGTAAACGTGTTAAAAGAGGACTTATCAGATGCTATTAAAGACGTTTTTGGAGATGACAAAGCAGATTCCGCAGTTATTACGGCTGCCGCACCTAATATTATTGATCAGGCAATTGAGTCTGTCGGCCCTAAAGGAGAAATTATATATTTGGCTATGATTATGGCTCCGATGACATTTTCTTCATATCCGATAGTAGCTAATGAACTGGTTATGAAAGGGTCCATGACTTATACCATGGAGGATTTCACTGATGCTGTCAATATTATTGCTTCAGGAAAGGTAGACTTTAAAAAGTTTATAACTCACAGGTACGCCATTGATGATGTTCAAAAGGCTATGGAGCTTGTAGACAAGAAATCCGAGGATTCAGTCAAGGTGATTATTTGTCTTTAACCAAAGGACTTATTATGTTAGGTCTTAGAGAATTAGGAGGAATGGCATATGACTTGCGCAAATGAAGAACTGGTGCAAATGGCCAAGACAATTAGAAGAGATATCATGGAGATGGCATTTAAAGCCGGAGGTGCAACACATCCCGGCCCTGCGCTCTCATCCGCGGACATAGTTACAGCGTTATACTTCAAGGTAATGAATGTCAGGCCGGATGAACCCGGCTGGGCAGACAGAGACAGGCTTATATTGTCGAAGGGACATGCTTCCCCGGTCATATATGCATCCTTGGCCGAGAAAGGATATTTTGATAAAGATTTAATTTATACTTTAAGATTCCCGGGAAGTATACTGCAGGGACATCCGGATATGAAGAAGACCCCCGGGGTGGATATGACTACAGGTTCATTGGGGCATGGATTGTCGGCAGGCCTTGGCATGGCTTTGGCACTGAAGCTCAGAAAGAGTGCCGCAAGAGTGTATGTAATACTGGGTGACGGTGAACTGGATGAAGGTATTGTGTGGGAAGCTGCAATGTCGGCATCAAACTTTGGAGCTGATAATCTGACGGCAATAGTTGATTATAATCATTTCCAGAGCGGAGGATGTACAGACGAAATACAATGCCTGGAACCTCTTGTTGATAAATGGAAAGCCTTTGGCTGGCGCGTATTTGAGGCTAACGGACATGACATGTATGATATTGTTAACAAGCTTGAGATGGCAAAAATGTCAATATGCACACCAACGGTGATCATTGCTCATACTACCAAGGGCAAAGGTGTAAGCTACATGGAAAATAATGATGATTGGCATCAGAGAATGCCTACGGAAGCGGAATATCTGCAGGCATTAAAGGAATTGGAATAACAATTGGAGGGATTTTTATGCTGGAAATGGACAAAATATCCACGAGGCAAGCCTTTGGAAATGCAGTACTCCGTTTGGCAGAGCAGGATGAAAACATAATTGCAGTGGCAGCAGATACAGGAAAGTCTATGGGGCTTGGTGGGATGGCGAAAAAGTTTCCCAAGAGAGTAATAGATGTAGGCATCGCAGAACAGAATATGATGACGCTGGCAGCAGGAGCAGCATCTGTAGGAAATCTTGTATTTGCAGCATCATATTCGGTATTTACCTGCATGAGAGCGCTTGAAGAAGTCAGAACATTTATTGCATATCCAAATCTGAATGTAAAGGTTGCAGGCGGTATGGCAGGCCTGTCCGGAAGCATTGAGGGTGTTACGCATCAGAGCCTTGAGGATGTATCCTTTATGAGAAGTATACCGAACATGGTCGTAGTAGTGCCGGCAGATGCCGCATCGACTGAAGTAATAGTCGAAGAGGTAAGCAAGCAATACGGGCCTGCATATATCAGACTCGGACGATATGAAGTGCCTAAAGTTTTTGACAATAGCTATAAATTTACTGTAGGTAAGGCTAATGTAATGAAAGAAGCAGGAAAGGATGCTGCAATTATCTGTAATGGCGTAATGGTAGGAAGAAGTATTGAGGCGGAAAAGATACTGGCAGCAAAGGGCTATAATGTAAAACTGATTGAAATGCCATGTGTGAAGCCTCTGGATGAGCAGTGCATCATAGATGCGGCAAAGGAGGCAGGTGCAATTGTAACAGTAGAAGAACACAGTATTATTGGCGGTTTGGGAAGTGCTGTTGCGGAGGTTGTTGTTCAGAATTGCCCTGTACCAATGAAGCTGGTGGGGGTAAAGGATATATTTGCTGAATCCGCCACTCATGAAAAACTTCTCGACCTATATGGCTTATCAGTTCAGGATATTGTTAATGCTGTTGAAGACATAATTAGACAGAAGTGATAATTACTGTTTTGTGTTAGCAGCATATAAGTATTATAATGCTAAATGCTAATGGAAAGTAGCATAAAAGGAGCTTTGAGTACTTTGAGTTATTAAATAAAGCCAAAAAAATAATACATTTTTGAGCTTTATAATAAAACAAATAATAAAGGGGGAGTAATCAATGAAAAAGTCCATATCTATTCTTCTCGTGATGCTCTTGATCACAAGCCTTATACTGGTTGGATGCGCAAGCAAACCGGAACCGGCTAAGGCTGAAACAGGCAGCAAAGAGGAACCCAAAGAAACAATAACACTAAAATTAGGGCACGTTTTGGATGACAAGCATGTATGGAATCTGGCGGCATTGAAGTTTGGTGAATTAATAGAAAGCAAGACTAATGGAGAAATAAAAGTTCAGGTATTCAGCAATTCACAGCTTGGTAATGACAGAGACCTTGCAGAAGGACTTCAGTTAGGTTCGGTAGACATGGCCCTGATAGCAGGGGTTCTTGGAAACTTCTATGAGCCCATACAGCTGCTTGAACTCCCATATCTGTTTGAAAATCAGGAGCACTTGAAGAAAGTCATCTACGGGCCTGTAGGAGAAGAAATAAAACAAAACATGCAGAAGAAAGCAGGAATAGTGGGCCTTGAATTCTGGGAAAGAGGTCCGAGAGAATTGACTACAAACAAACCAATAAATAAAGTTGAAGATTTGCAGGGACTGAAAATAAGGGTTCCGGAAATACCTCCAATGGTAGCAGCATGGAAGGCAATGGGAGCAAATCCGACACCTATGGCATGGGGCGAAGTATATACAGCGCTTCAGCAGAAGACAATAGATGCTCAGGAAAATCCTTTTGCAAACATAATAGGCGGGAAAATTCATGAAGTTCAGACTCATATGGCTCTTACAAACCATGTTTATGGATATGTAATGCATGTTGTGAGTGAGAAAACTTGGAATAAGCTTACTGCCGAGCAGCAGAAAGCAATAAGAGAAGCTGCAAAAGAAACTATGGAATGGCAGAATGCAGAGGTTGCAAGACAAGAGGCTGACCTGCTCCAGCAGCTGAAAGACAGCGGAATGACTGTAACCGAGCCTGACATCACTGAATTCAAAGCAAGAGCTATGACCGTTCATGCTGAATTTGCACAAAAGTATGGCCAGGATATATATGACAAGATAATTAATGCTGCAAAATAAGAGGATTTAATTGCTTTGTAGTTTTCACATAATCCCTTTGCTATTATGCGAAGGGATTATGTGAAAAACTGTATTGGTGAGTAATTATTAGAAAGGTGATATCCATATGAAAAAAGCGAAGGTGATACTGGATAAAATTCACACAAATGTTTTAACTATAATGTTCATAATTATGGTTTTGGTTTGCTTTCAGCAGGTTATATCAAGATATTTACTGGGAAACTCACTAGTCTGGTCAGAAGAACTCTCAAGATACATTCTTACATGGATTGTATTTTTAGGTACAGGCTATGTTCTGGGTCAAGGCGGCCATGCGAGTATGGACCTCCTGGAGATGCTTCCTCAAAATATAAGGAAAGTATTATCCTATATAAGCAACCTGTTTGTAATTATTTACTCTTTTATAATGATAAAGTATGGTATTGAATTCTTATTAATAGGAATGAGGCAAAAGTCCAGTGCAATGCAAATACCTATGAGTATTGTATATATTGCACTGCCTTTAGGCGGATTGATGATAATGATTTACTGTCTGCTTTCATTCTTTGTTGCGGAGGGTGAATAAATGACTATATTATTGTTTGCATCATTTACATTTTTTGTAATAATCGGAATGCCGGTTGCATTCACACTAGGCCTGTCATCATTGGTTGCGATTGTATTGACGGGGACAGCACCTCTTACTGTTATTGTACAAAGAATGTTTGCATCAATTGATTCTTTTTCGCTAATGGCGATACCGATGTTTATATTAGCAGGCGGGATTATGGATATTGGCGGAATCTCAAGAAGAATAGTGAATTTTGCAAATATTTTTGTTGGTGCGGTAAAAGGCGGACTTGCCATGGTCGGTGTGCTTGGAAGTATGATTTTTGCGGGCGTTTCCGGTTCAGCTGTTGCAGATACGGCAGCTATGGGCATGGTATTGATTCCTTCAATGATAGAAAAGGGCTACGATAAAGAATTTTCAGGTTCAGTTATTGCTGCGGCAGGTACCATAGGACCGATAATACCTCCCAGTATTCCATTGGTTGTATATGGTGTAATTGCCAATGCTTCCATAGGTGATCTGTTTATTGGCGGTGTAATACCGGGAGTACTGATTGGCATTGCATTAATGCTTACATCTTATATTATTGCAAGGAAGAAGGATTATCCTTCAGAAAAAAGATTGACGTACAAACAGGCTTTCCAGTATACAAAGGAAGGCATATGGGCAGTTTTGATGCCTGTTGTTATATTAGGAGGCATATTAGGCGGGATATTTACTCCGACTGAAGCAGGTGTAGTTGCAGTAGTATATTCATTTGTTGTAGGCAAGTTCATCTACAAGGAAATAAAAATGAATCAATTTCCTGCAGTATTTAAGGATGCAATAATAAATACTGTTTCAGTAATGTTCCTTATTGCAACAGCGTCATTGTTCAGTTGGATTCTGACATATGACAGAATACCTCAGATGGTTGCGGAGGCATTCTTGTCATTATCAAATAATCCTTTCACAATATTGATGATAATAAATGTTTTATTATTTATTCTTGGTACCTTCATGGATGTTGTCCCGGGCCTTATTCTGATGATGCCCGTACTGCTCCCGCTGGTTGAAAGTGTAGGTATTAACCTGGTTCACTTTGGTGTTGTTGTAGTATACAATCTTTGTATTGGTCTTCTGACTCCTCCGGTAGGTCCCACATTATGTGTTGCGGGTAATATTGCGAAAGTAAATCTTACTGAAATGTCCAAGGCGGTCATGCCGTTCATGGGTGCAATGCTGATAGTACTTTTGATTATCACTTATTTTCCGGGAACGGTATTGTGGCTGCCGAGTTTGTTAAAATAAACCGGGAATTTAAAGAAGAGCCGGTTTAGATAATTTAAGCCGGCTTCATTTTGTCTCTTGGCATTTCTTAAAGAAAGCTGACGGCAAGAAGCGATGCCTTTGTTCTGACAGTCAGACTGTTGCTTTTATATACAATGTTTCCTGCTGCATCAAATCCATGTACCTCATAGGTATAAGTCTCACCTAAGTCCAAGTCATTATCATTTATGGATTGGGAAGAAGTTCTGAGGATTTCTTTGCCATTGCGATACAAAATATAACCTGATATGTCTGAGTCAATTGCAGCGCTTCCCCATTCAAGCTTAACTCTTGAATAGCCTATTTCAGAGGCTTTTAAAACGCCGTCTGATTTTTCGGCTTTTGTCCTATGGCTTTCCATAAGCCTTGTATTTGCGATATGCCCGTCGATAATGCTTATTGCGCGGTTCAAATCAGCACTGATTCGTTTTGAGATTTCCCCATTGAGATTTTTATCATTGTATAAAGCCTTTATTGCTTCTTGTATATCGTTTTTTTGTTCATCAAAGCCGGCATCTATCTTCTCAATAAGGTTTTTGTATTTGTTTCTTTGATTTATGTTTATACCGTTATTTTTCAAGTATATATTATCAAGCTTTCTTATTATGTCTTTTAAAATTATATTTATCGATTCTTCCGGATTTCTACCCGTAACTGCCGAGGGGGTGCTGAAGGCTCCCAGCTTTAATGCATAATCATAGTCACTGCTGAACAGCGACTCATATTCAAAGATTGCAATGCCGCTTGTATTTGAAGCCCTTATAGCGTCAATCTGTTTTATTAACACTTTGGTATCAACCTTGTTAAATGTTGCTATTCCTGAACTGATCTGGGAATAGCCTCTTGAGAAGGCCCAGGTATTCACTAAATCATCTATGACAGGCTTTTCATGCAGATAGTATGACATAGGTATCAGGGTATTGATGTAATCCTTTCTAACCCATGTCTTTGGATTTTGATATATGTCGGAGAGGATTTCATCATAGTCCGGCCATACATCAACGGATATTTGAATCTCCGGATGTATCGACTTCAATTCTGAAAATATCCTGCAAGCATAGGAACTAATAATATACTCTCTGAATTCACACCATTTCTGCCATAATGAATCA
>Ga0116184_10004070_pt1 | contig 11687 bp, 12 predicted proteins | sample AD_JPNNA5_MetaG_FD_89886 | JGI IMG/M metagenome (GOLD analysis project Ga0116184, IMG submission 89886) | Active sludge microbial communities of municipal wastewater-treating anaerobic digesters from Japan - AD_JPNNA5_MetaG | ecosystem: Engineered > Bioreactor > Anaerobic > Digestate | place...
AGGGGTCAATTTGGCCGGAATATCCAAACCAAATTCTTGAATTACCCCCCCCTTGCTAACGGAATCAAATTGCACAATGAAGAATATTGCATAGGCTAAGGCCACAGATTAAACGTAAGAAAAACTGGCTCTAAAGGTGATTATCGATTCCATCATTTTGTATTTACATACAAAAAAACCATACTGCTCTTTTGACTAAATATTCTACAGACTTTGCATTTATTTTTAATATCAATGTATTAGTAGTAATGCAAATGTAATTATAATATATATTATCGATAAAACCATTCCTTTCACTTTCGACTTAAAAGATTCTACACTATAGTATTTCTCTATAACCAGAAACCGCTTATCTTTAATAAACATAAAGTACATCAATGCAAGAAGTGGGAAATATAAAACAATGGCATAAGCTTTAAAGGAACCTATAAAATCGATTGGATTAAAACCTAAATACTTCAAAATCACTATTATATTTGTCCCCAACAAAATGCAGAGCCAAATTGACGCAACATATTCAGCTACATCGTTTGCACTTGTAGATTTTAAAAAAGAATAGAATCGATAATATATATTTTCTATTACATTCATTTTTTCACTCAATTAATGCTTATCGAAATAATTATACACGGGGTCAAATACATCATAAGTATCTAAGATTTCTAAACCGACAGAAATAGCAGGCCCACAAACTGGAATAAAGTTACAACCAAATATTAATCCAGCACCTATTAATTCCGCATAATCCGAATTATTATGTTCACTGTATGCAAACTCGCCAACTGCAGAAAGTGCACCTAATCCAGCAGCTCCATAACCTAATACTTTAGAAATTTTGGCGGTTTTTGACAATACATCTGCGGCTTCTCCTTCAATTCGTGCCATATCACGATAGCCATATTTGGGTACAATTTCAGAGGATGAAGCAGCAGCATTTTCTACTGTTTCCAAGCCTAGTTCAATATAAAATGATGTGTTCCCAATTTGCTCTAATAATTCACCAAAATCATCATCAGAGATTTCCCTTGTTCCCTCTCTATTAATGAATTCTGTGTAGGCTAAATCTCCCTTTTCATTTAAATGCGAAACTAAGTCGACTGTGCTTCCTTCATCTTTACTTCTATAAAGCTCTTTCCCGTTATTATCAACTATTACTATATCATCTCGTTCATCTTCGTACAACCCAAATTTATCAAAAAATCTGATTGGGTTATTGAAGCCATATTTATAGGGAGTTAAATTAGGGGTCAATTCTTGTAATGGATCTTGCATAAACCAACGGCAAGTAGCAGGGTCATATTGACGCGCACCGAAATCATAAAGGTTCAAATCAAATTCAGGCTGAAATTCTTGTGAACTAAATTTATAATTATTTGCGGGATTAGCTCTCCCCCTACTTGTCTCCCATAACATTCCAAAAGGATAATAATCATTTTGCTCTATTAATGAAGAAGTAACTTGAATTGCACCATCATTTCAATATTAACCGTTTATAAGTGCTTAACTCCCGATTAAGTCAAATAATTTTCGTAATTTTAATTTGGGAGGGGACTAGTCATTCCCACAATTCTTACCAACCAAAAAACACCCATCAAAACATCCTTGCCTATATGGATTTTGCATTTATGGACTAACTTCTTCTTATCAGCCCATCATCTAGCCTCATTTCGACTAAATCAAAGTCAACTATATGATGTCTTTACCCAATAAAAAAATCCCGCTTTTCGGCGGGATTTTCTATTTTATTTAAGGTCTTATTACTTCAAAACCACTGTTTTACGAATTTCTTCCGACTGCTCTAAGCGGATATAATCCTTAGCAGAAAGTGCGTCTTTGCTGATTTCAACATTTAAAACTGCCTCCCATTCAAATTCGAAGAAAGCTTCTCCCGTACCGGCAGAGAACTGCTCTTGGTATAGGTCGGCGCGTACCCCCGTTTGGGCATTTACAACGCTATCCTGACGTAAAATCACCTTGGCTCCCGCAACAGGATCCCCAAGAGAGTCAACTACAGTAATAACAGCTTTGCATGGCTTAGTCTTTTTACAAGAGGAAGCAGTAACTGCCGTGATGGCAATAAGTAAGATGAAGGCGTATCGTAACATGGTTAATAATTCTGGGTTTTATACGTTCTCTAAAGAGAAATTGTTCGAATTTAGTTATAATTGCACATATAGGAGGTCGAAAACTTCCGTAAACTTGCATCTCCAAAAATAAACAATTCTTGTTATGAAGAAAACAAGCCTGATAATTAGTCTTATCTGCCTGCTTTTTGCGGGCCAAACGGCATTTGCACAAAAAACTGATTCTAAAGATAAAAAACCTAAGATGGAAAAGGAATACCTGGTGGAAATCACCACTGATCTCGGTAAAATGAAGATCAAACTTTATAACCAAACCCCTAAACACCGCGATAATTTCGTGAAATTGGTGGGCGAAGGCTTTTATGATAGCACATTGTTTCATCGCGTAATCAAAGGATTTATGATTCAAGGAGGCGATCCTGATTCTAAAAAAGCGGCTCCAGGACAAATGCTTGGCGGTGGCGACGTAGGATACCGTATCCCGGCCGAATTCGTTGATACCTTATTCCACAAAAAAGGAGTTTTGGCGGCAGCTCGCGATAATAACCCTGAAATGGCTTCCAGCGGTTGCCAGTTTTATATCGTACAAGGCCGTGTTATGAACGCTAACGAAATAGCTAGCGCAGAAGCTCGCATGGGCAAGAAATTCACAGAAGCTCAAAAACAAGCTTACTCAACAGTTGGAGGTTCTCCTTGGCTCGACGGACAATACACCGTATTTGGCGAAGTTGTTGAAGGATTAGATGTCCTTGATAAAATTGCGGCTGTACCTACAGCTCCCGGCGATCGTCCGTTGGCAGATGTTCGCATGACGATTAAATTAGTAGATAAATAGTATGCGGCGATGATCATCGCAGCTTAATTATATTACAATGTTCGAGAAGATTAAATCATTGATAAATGAAATTGACGGATTCACTCCTAATGTAAAGGATGAATTAGAGCAATTTCGTGTTCAATACCTTGGAAAGAAAGGAGTGCTGGGCGATTTGTTTGCGCAGATGAAAGAAGTAGCTGCCGAAGACCGTAAAGAATTTGGCCGCTTAGTGAATGAGCTGAAAAATAAAGCTGAAGAAAAAGTAAATCTCTTTCGTGAGAAGTTTGAAGAACAGCCTGCCGATACATCTGCTGTTGGCGACTTAACATTACCGGGCGTTTCTAAAGCTCCGGGTAGCTTCCATCCTATCACGATTGTGAGAAATGAAATCAACAGAATATTTTCTCGGATAGGCTTCAACGTTAGTGATGGCCCAGAAGTGGAAGATGATTGGCATAATTTCTCTGCTCTTAACTTCCCTCCTGAACATCCGGCGCGTGATATGCAGGATACATTCTTTATCAACTTAGATCCCGATAAAGAACATTACAACGGACAATTAGCGTTGCGTACGCATACTTCATCGGTACAAATCAGAGTACTCGACAATGAAAAACCACCGGTACGAACAATTTGTCCGGGACGCGTTTACCGCAACGAAGCTATCTCAGCCCGCGCACATTGTTTCTTCCATCAAGTAGAAGGATTTTATATCGACGAAGGAGTATCGTTCGCCGACTTAAAACAAACCCTTTTGTATTTCGCACAAGAAATGTTTGGAGCAGATACAAAAATCCGTTTACGCCCTTCTTACTTCCCCTTCACTGAACCTTCTGCTGAAATGGACATAAGTTGTACCATCTGCAAAGGCGAAGGCTGTAACGTTTGTAAACATACAGGATGGGTAGAAATTTTAGGATGCGGAATGATCGATCCTGCCGTTCTTGAAAATTGCAAAATCGACTCTAAGAAATATACAGGATTTGCATTCGGCATGGGAATAGAACGTATCACCATGCTAAAATACACCGTAAAAGATTTACGCATCTTCTCCGAAAATGATGTCAGGTTCTTACGACATTTTCAAGGAGTGAATTGAAGATAAATTTATTTATTAAAGAGGCTGCATAATCTAATTTGCAGCCTCTTTTTTTTTACTATCATAATGAAGAACTGAACAAAATTATCCCCTGACGATATCTGTCAGTGTAAGCCTCAAAAATTTTAAATTATTTCCCAACTAAAATCTCGCCTTTCGCTTCGCGCAACCTTAAACCCTAAACCTTAAACCCTAAACCCTAAACTATCTCCGAAATACCAAACTTTAACGCAATCCTCGAACCCCAAGCCGGCTTCGCCGAACTAAGAACCATGAACTATGAACTATAAACCTTTCATCTCTTCGACGTCGGCTTCCCAATCACTTTATACTGCCCTTCTCCTTTTAAAATGGAATTATACAAAGTAGGATTTGATAGTACGTTTAATGACTGTAATAATACATCATCATTTTTCATCATGTATGTATAGCGGCCTTTTTGGAAATAATATCTTCCAACAATTTCTTTCGCAAGCATCTTTTTAATTTCTTCTTTGGATGCTAATAGATCTTCCGATTTATTGTGCTTTAATTTAGCTCCCAGTCGGTCGATTTCTGTCCCTGCACTTGCATAATATTTATCATGCTTCGTAGTCTCTACTAAATCGGCAAAGGCTAATTCTGTTTGTGTGCTGTAGTCGTAGTTTTTACCATCTAAGAATTTCACGAAATCACGAAAGTCGTCTTCACTGATTTTAAATTCTCCGGTTGAATCAATCGTTGCATGTTTGGTTCTGTAATAAGATGCATAATCGAAGATTAACATTTTGCGATATAAACTTTTCGCAACATTGCCTGTATCTTTTGCATTAACCATCACATCAGGATAAACAGCACTTCCATCGTAAACTGTTCTTCCGTTTTTTGTTTTAAACACTTTGATCGATGAATCCGCTACTTCTTCAAATGAACCGCCTTCATCGGTATTGTGAGTGTAGATTTTCGTTTGCACACATCTTCCGCTGGCAGTAAAATATTTCGCTACCGTGAGCTTCATCTGGCAGTTATATGTCAAGTTACGCGTTTGTTGCACTAAGCCCTTTCCGTAACTACGCTGACCCACCACTACTCCGCGATCTACATCTTGAAAGTTTCCTGCAGTAATTTCACTCGCAGAGGCAGAATTTTTATCGACTAATACCGCAACACGAATTTTATTATCGATTGGTTCTACTTTCGTTTCGTAAACATTATTCGATCCCGCAATCTTTCCTTTTTGTGTAACAAGCAATTGTCCTTTGTCGATAAACAAATTCAAAATATTCACCGACTCTTCTAATAATCCTCCACCATTACCGCGTAAGTCGAAAACCAACGAAGTCATATTCGGATTTGTCTTTTTCAAATCAACTAATGCATCATGCATTTCGTTATAGCAGTTCTGCAAAAACTTATCGAGTTTAATATAACCTGTAGAATCATTTATCATTCCGTAGTAAGGAACGTTCTTCACTTTTATCTCTTCGCGAACTAATTTCTTCTCTAACGGTTGCGCCTCACCGACACGAGCTAAAGTAAGTTTGATGGATGTACCACTTTGTCCTTTCATCAACTCATCCACTTGATCGGTAGTGAGTCCTTTGAGCGATCGTCCGTTAGCGCTAAGGATAACATCACCGGCACGGATATCTGCTTTCTGCGCAGCATAACCTTCGTAAACATCGAAGACCATTACACTATCACCAACTCTGAAAGATGTCACACCAATGCCACCATAATCGGCACTCACATGCTCAATGCGATAATCTTCAATCTCCGATTCAGTATAGTAATTTGTATATGGATCGAGCGTCTTTAACATACCATCGACACCCGTTTTCAATAACTTACCGGGATTGATATCATCAACATAATACGTGTTTACTTCACGGTAAACATCGGCAAACAACTCAAGCTGTTTCCCGATTTGAAAATAATCTTCGCCGAATCCCCAGCTCATTACGCAAAAAGGGATTAACATCAGCACTATTAAACTACGACGGTGAAAGGATTTTAACTTCATATTCGCAAGGTGGGGGTTTGCCCTGCTCAAAGATATTATTTCAGATCAATTCAGCAGCATGAGGCCATAACGAATTATGAGGTTATTCATTGTTCAAAACATTGATTAACTTGGACCTCTTATTTACTACTCACAATGAACATTTCAGGCTACCGTCAAATTGCTGCTGTTTCAGTAATTCTCATCCTAGGCTTGCTATTAGCCTGGTCACTGAGCGGATTTTTAACTTCTTTTCTTTCGGCAATCATCTTTTATGTGATGCTTAAACCATTGATGCGCAACCTCATCGTTAAACGAAAATGGAAGAAGTCATGGGCTGCATTGGTGGTGATGCTCCTTTCTTTTGTGACGATATTACTTCCCTTCTGGGGATTATATCAGCTGATGTCGGAGAAGGTGTATTATGCAATCAACCATGGAAGCGATGTTATGCAGGGACTTCATCAAATGGATGATTTCATCTTCCGTAAAACAGGGCAAAAAATCTTGTCGGATGATACTTTGAAGAAAATCCAAGAAACATTGGCATCTATCATCCCTCAACTACTAGGAGCAACTGCCTCTATCTTAGCGGATATCGGAATGCTGTACTTCATCTTGTATTACCTGTTAATCAATATTGGATCAACAGAAAAAACACTGCAGGAATTCCTTCCTGTAAGTGATGAAAATGCGCAACGATTCGCGGATGAATTAGGCTCAATGGTTAGCTCAAATGTAATGGGGGCGCCTTTGTTGGCTATTCTTCAGGGATTTTGCGCGGGACTAGGTTTTTGGATTTTCGGACTCGATGAACCTTGGTTTTGGGGAGTTATCTGCGGATTCATGTCGTTTTTGCCTGTTGTTGGAACCGCCATGGTTTGGATCCCGGCCGGTATTTACATGATTACCGCTAAAACAAATTGGCAAGGCAGCGGGATATTAATTTATGGCGCTGTTGTGATTACGAATATTGACAACGTTTTCCGCTTTTGGCTGCAGAAAAAATTCGCCGATGTTCATCCGCTGGTAACAGTTTTAGGAGTGATTATCGGATTAAATTGGTTCGGTATTCCGGGTATCGTATTCGGACCGTTAGCTCTAAGCTACTTCTTGTTGATGGTAAAAATGTATAAAGAAGAATACGGCGAAAAGAAACTGTTTAGAAGTTCTGATTCTCCTGAATAAAACGCAAAAGGCTCCGCAAAATTATTGCGGAGCCTTTTAGCAACCTTTAAACCTCTATTTTTTTATCCAACAGAATATCCGAAACGAGTACCGTAATCCTTCAAACTCGATTTCAGTTTCTGACGTGCTACGTGAATACGAATTTTCACCGTTCCCAATGGAACCGATAAATATTCGGCAATCTCCTCGTATTTATAACCTTGATAACTCATCAAGAAAGGTGTTTTTAAATTATCACTTAAGGCATCAATCGCTTTGTGCATCTCTTTCATTAAAATTGCACGCTCCCCTTCGTTGCTTGCCGTAAATACCGATTGATTAATGTAAAATTGATTCTCGGTATCGTCGGTGAAAATGTTACCCTTCACCATTCTGCGATAGTTGTTGATGAAGATGTTTTTCATAATAGTATATAACCAACCCTTCAAGTTAGTGCCATCGGCAAACTTATCGTGGTTATTAAATGCCTTCAACATTGTTTCCTGAACCAAATCGTTTGCATCTTCTGCATCTTGAGTCAGTTTTAAAGCATACCCCCTCAAAGGACGGTATTGATCTTTTACTCGGTGGTTAAATTCGACTTGTGTCATTTTGTTTAATGTTTTGTCTTAAAAGCTGAACAAATGTACATACAAGTTTTGATCTTTTGCAAGTATTTTGTTTAATCTTTCACAGATTTAGTTAAACAGTTATTTAATTGATTATCTAGCATTTAACTACTTTATTTAGAATCTAGACGGATAATTGCCTCGAATAATACTGCCGATTATTGTTATAATCCAATGCCAAAATACTGTTTAACTTTTTAATCCAATATTTTAAACACTTTTCCGACTTCCATGTTATAACATTTATTAGACAAACGATCTGACATGATAAAGACCAACGGATTTTCTTTGAAAAACAGCAACGATTCTCTTCTTGATGATTTGCTACATAATTACTCAAGCAATATTCAAACTCCTCTTCACGCTAGTGCATTTGCATTAACAACAGACGAAAAAATAGAAATCGTTGCCAAGCATATGCGCAGCATACTACATACCCTAGGACTCGACTTAAACGACGAGAGTATTAAAGATACTCCTATGCGTGTGGCGAAAATGTATGTGAACGAAACGTTCAGTGGATTACTTCCTGAGAACGAACCTTCGGTAACGAAATTTGATAACAATTATAAGTACAATCAAATGCTCGTTGAAAAAGACATTACTGTTTTTTCTACTTGCGAACATCATCTCGTTCCTATCTACGGAAAAGCGCATGTGGCTTACTTTTCTTCCGGCTCCGTAATCGGATTATCAAAGCTGAATAGAATTGTTGATTATTACAGCCGAAGACCACAAGTGCAAGAGCGTTTAACGATTCAGATTTCTGAAGCGCTGAAAAAAGCATTGAACACAAAAGATGTTGCAGTTATCATCGATGCAAATCATATGTGCGTTGCATCTCGAGGAATACGCGACGTCAATAGCAGCACAATTACATCTGAATATTCAGGAAAGTTTTTAAATATGGAAGTAAGAAAAGAGTTCTTGTCGTACTTAGGCAAGTAAAAAATTTCACTCATAAAAAAAGACCGTTGATTAACGGTCTTTTTTTATTTCTATTTTTCTCAATTCCCTCTGATATGATCCAGCAAGTGAATCAAATCATGCATCGAATATAACATTCGTACATTTCGAGGTAATTGAATGTTCGCTTGCATCACTTGACTACCGGCAATCAGAATATTTGTATTCGGAAAATCAACCGATAATTTTCGTGAAACATGCAATGGAGTTTGCGAAGCAATAGGTGTTGTTAATACCGTTAACATATAATCCGCTTTGTAAATCTGCATTACAGGTGTTAAATCATCCATCGGCAAATTCGGACCTAAATAACTGGTATGATGTCCGCGGGAACGAATTAAATAATTAGCAAATAACAATCCTATTTCATGTGGTTCATGAGACGGCAAAAACAAAATAAATTTCTTCGAAACTTGCTGTAAATTCTTAGGCTGCGAATCAATCGCCACAAATAATTTCTGACGAATTAAATTCGTAATAAAATGTTCGTAAGCAGGGTTTATACTTCCCGTTTGCCAAAGCATTCCTACTCTCGCCAAAAAAGGAAATACAACATCGAGATATGTTTTCTCTAATCCGAATTGAATAATATTTGCAGAAAGAATTTTCTCATACGCAACTTCGTCGAGATTAAACATCGCCGCCGTTAACGATTCTACTTGAATTAGATTGTCGTCAGTATTCAAAGTTAACTCCAACACCAACTTCGATAAATCGTCTTTTGTAAGCTTTGTGATTTTCGAAATTTTGTGTCCTTGCCGATTCAACATCGACACACTCAACAACAACTTGATATCCTCATCATCATAATAACGGATATTCGTTGCTGTTCTCTTAGGATTCGGAATACCATAACGCTGCTCCCATATCCTTAAGGTATGAGGCTTAATTCCGGTAAGTGCTTCTACATCTTTAATCGAGAAGTGGTTCATCTCTTTTCTTTTATTCCTATTCCGCGCTTTTCACCACGCAATTTAGGACTTATTCTGTTTTAATAACAGTTTAAGGCGTATATAGTTTTCGCATTACTACTTTTATCAGCTCCCTTTTTATGATTATCGACGATAAATAGGGAATATCAGAGCACGCTCCTCTCTCAGGAATGAGATGCTCGGGCAGGTCGATTTGATAGAGCAATGCCGCTAACTTCGAACCCGATTCTTTGCACCATTGCTTCAAATACGGCTCTAATTGCAATTGCAAATGAAGTATTCCGGTAATTTTGTCGGCATCAATACTTATTTCGAAGCCCATACGTTCACAATCTTTGACCGTCTGCGCCGCCGCAGCTCGCAAAAATGCAAGATCATGTCTATATTTATCGAGTTGTGTATCTTCCATTCGCTGTACATTGCAAAAATATGCTTAAAACTCATAGCAATCGCTTCCTTTTGATCCTAATCGGATTATTTGCAGGAAGTTCATTCTCTCTTCTTCAAGCACAAAGCGGATATCGCCCTCATCCCTTCCTCTCTCCTATGTGGCAAGCGGATGTTGAATACTTACCCGCTACTCAAATTGAGGATACTTCTCTTTCCAATGGATTTACCGGAGCTAATTTCACTTTGCGCATTCCCATTTGGAAAAAGAAGGATTGGCTCGATGCGAACGGTGGAAAACCCTTCTTTGCTGTCATGAGTCATGTGGGAGCTTCTGCAAGAATGTCGCAAATTAGTTTCCTCGATCCCGACCGCTTACTTACCGTAGGGAGGGCCAGCGTTACCGGATTAATGGCCAAAGGACTCCGAAATTTGTATGTCGGACAAATAGGAATTGCCCTACCAACTGAATCTTTCTATTTCAACCCTGCATACCTACGTTTTAACGGATCTTTGATCTGGCGTCACCTCTATCATAACAATCGTTGGTGGCATACACTAGGCATAGTTTATTTGCCTATCCAGGGCCGTGATTTACCTCTGCCAGTTGCCGGTATTGGAGTTAAATTGTCGAACGAAAATCAACTGCAGCTTACCTTCCCATTTAACTTAATGTATACTCATACTTTTAGTCGGAAATTTAGCTTGAGTGGAAAACTTCACAATTTCGGAGGATACAATTATTTAAAAGCCGATACTGTTCACGATGTTCAACCTTTGGCATATCGTTATAATTATCGCAAGCTATCGCTCATTGCTCGTTATTATACCGACCGATTTGTAGTGCTTACCGGAGAGGCGGGCGTGACAGGGAAAAGCAATATTTCGCTCGATGATGTCGACTATCATCAAGCTTCTACGTTTTATTTGAAGTTCAGCATTCAAGTGCGCTTTGGCGAGCGTCCAACTGCTGCACCTATATTAAACTTCGACCCCGGTGATTCCGGCTTCGACCCGAACTATATTGTAGAATAAACTTTTTAGGCTGTCGTTTGTTGGCTTGTTATAATGGATAAATCAGTAGTAATAGCAGGTGGCAGCGGATTAATCGGTAAACGTTTAACAGAGTTGCTTGTCGCCAAAAATTATTCGGTAGCATGGCTGAGTAGAAAAACGAGCGATACATCAGTAAAAACTTTTCAGTGGAACCCTGAGTCACATAGCATCAGCGATAATGAATGGTTGAAATACAAAAACTTGATAATATTATCGGGCGAAAATATTGCATCTCACGCATGGACAGACGACTACAAAAATAAAATCATCGATAGTCGTGTAGCAGTTGCTAAAACCCTCCGTTCAGCGCTATCAACAGAAAATCATTCGATCACTAAAATGATTGCGGCATCTGCCATCGGATATTATGGTGATGGAGGGGAAAAATTTTTCAGCGAAAATGATCATGAAGGAAAAGGATTCCTTTCATTTACCACAAAAAAATGGGAAGATGCTTATACCGATTTTCCTATCGATGTTACAACTTTCCGTATCGGAGTAGTTTTATCGAAAAATGGAGGAGCCTTACCTGAACTAAGTTTCCCAATGAAATTCGGTACCGCACCAAC
>Ga0116184_10004072_pt1 | contig 11686 bp, 8 predicted proteins | sample AD_JPNNA5_MetaG_FD_89886 | JGI IMG/M metagenome (GOLD analysis project Ga0116184, IMG submission 89886) | Active sludge microbial communities of municipal wastewater-treating anaerobic digesters from Japan - AD_JPNNA5_MetaG | ecosystem: Engineered > Bioreactor > Anaerobic > Digestate | place...
ATAAGTTTTGTTAAGGATTTTTCTGATAAGTTTTATAATTTCCAGTTTAATCCTAATTCAGTGACCCATAATAAAAATATATATAGTTCTTTAATGAAAAAATTAAAAATGTTTTGCTATAAGGAAGCTTAAAATGCGAATTAAAAGTAACTTAAATGATCATACTTTAAATATTAAAATACTTGAAAAGAGAATGGATAGCAGTAATTCAAGTAACCTTAAAGCTGAATTTCTTGTATTATTAGATGACAATATCAATGAAATTAATGTTGATTTATCACAAGTTGAATTTTGTGATAGTTCAGGATTAAGTGCTTTGTTACTTCTTCAAAGGCACACTTCTAAGAACGATGGCACCACTACTTTACTTAATTGTCAAGAAAATGTTTTAAAACTTATTAAAATATCTAAATTAGATAGAGTATTCGAAATCAAGTCTTAATTTTCAATTGAAATTTTATTATTATGTACAAATTTCTTTTGATTTGAGAAATGAAGGTGTATACTGTATTTTTAATATAAATAATATTTAAGATAAAAGAGTTAAAAGTTATTAAAAGGAGAATTATATGGGATTTACTTTAATTGACTACATTATAGTTTTAATTTATCTAGTAGGAGTAGCAATATTTGGTATTTTATCGGCAGGTAAACAAACATCAACTAAAGATTATTTTCTTGGAAGTAAAAATATACCCTGGTGGGCAGTATGTTTTGCTATAGTTGCAACAGAAACCAGTACAATAACTTTTATTAGTGTACCTGGTATGGCTTATTTAGGAAATCTTAATTTTTTACAAATTGCTCTTGGTTATATAATTGGAAGAATAGTAATAAGTTTTCTTTTTTTACCAGCTTATTTTAAAGGTGAGCTTGTTACTGCTTATGCTTTGCTTACAAAAAGATTCGGTGAAAAAACAAGAAATTATGCTTCGATCATATTTTTAATCACACGTACTTTAGCTACCGGTGTAAGACTTTTCACAACTGCAATACCTCTTGCAATTATTTTTAAAGGATATCAGATTTTTACCGGTTTGGGTGATACCTGGATTTATATTATAGCAATAATTATAATCACTGGTTTCACTTTTATATATACATATACTGGGGGTATGAAAGCAGTTATCTGGACAGATGTAGTTCAAATGTTTTTATATTTATTTGGCGCAACAGTTGCTTTGTTTGTTCTTCTTGATAAAATTCCGGGTGGCTGGGGTACTGTTATGCAAACAGCTATAGCAAACAACAAATTTGATTTTATTAACTGGGGTTTTGATAAAGGTTTTGCAGGTTTCTTTGCTGAAAAATACAGTTTCATTGCAAGCATTATAGGAGGTGCTTTCCTTTCAATGGCTTCTCATGGTGCGGATCAATTAATAGTTCAAAGAGTGCTTGCAACAGATAGCCTGAAGAATGGCAAAAAAGCTATGATTGGAAGTGGTATACTGGTGTTTTTGCAATTTGGGTTTTTCCTCTTAATTGGTATTGTTTTATTTACATTTTATGGATCAGGTGCTTTTACTAAAGGAGATATAGTATTTCCTGATTTTATTATTCATTATTTACCCAGTGGAATTTCAGGATTAATAATAGCAAGTTTGTTTGCTTCAGCAATGGGTGCATTAAGCGGTTCAATAAATTCTTTAGCTTCATCTACACTTATAGATTTATATAAGCCTTATTTTGGGAAAAATAACAATGAGAAAGACGATCTAAAATTATCAAGAAAATTTTCATTGATCTGGACAGTAATTTTAGTTCTAACCGCTTTTCTATTTATGAATACATCTGATGCTGTCCTTGAAATTGCATTAGCCATAGCTTCATTAACTTATGGTGGTTTACTTGGAACATTTTTACTTGGTGTTTTATTCAAAACTCCAAAAGAGAAGGATGCAATTATCGGTTTTTCAGCTGGTTTACTTATGATGGTGTTTGTATTTTTCTTTACAAAAATTGCATGGACATGGTATACTTTTATAGGATCAGCTACAACAATATTAGTGGGTTATTATTCAACATATTTTACTCAAAAGAATAAATAAAAAAGAATATACTTTATAGGAGTAATTTTATATGGGATTATCTTTAGTTGATTTTCTAGTAATTATTTTATACTTCGCTATACTATTTGGAGTTGCTTTATACACCAGGAAAAGAGCTTCAGGTAGTACAAGTGATTTTTTCTTATCAAGCAGAAATGCAACATGGTGGCTTGCGGGCACAAGCATGGTTGCTACAACATTTGCTGCAGATACTCCATTAGCTGTAACTGAGTTAGTAGCTAAAAATGGAATAGCTGGTAACTGGATATGGTGGAGTATGGTTTTCAGCGGAATGTTAACTGTTTTTTTCTATGCTAAATTATGGAGAAGATCAGGCGTTCTTACAGATGTTGAATTTGCAGAGATTAGATACTCCGGCAAACCAGCAGCTTTTTTGAGAGGTTTTCGTGCATTATATCTTGGTTTACCTATAAATATTATCATAATGGGATGGGTAACACTTGCAATGGTTACAATTTTATCCGAAACTCTTAAAATTGATAGAAGCACTGCTGTAATTATTTGCCTCGGTTTGATGATTGTATCTGCTTTTGTTACTTCTCTTTCAGGTCTTGCTGGATTACTAATTATGGACTTCTTCCAATTTATTTTGAAAATGGGTGTAGTGATACTTTTAGCTGTATTCGCTGTAAGTGCAATAGGTGGTATGGGTGCATTAAAAGATAAATTAATTCAAATTGATTCTACCGGTTCAATAATGTCATTTACACCTGACTTAAACTCGGCATGGATGCCTATGATTACTTTCTTCGTATATATAGCTGTTAACTGGTGGGCTTCATGGTATCCAGGGGCTGAGCCGGGTGGCGGAGGTTACATAGCTCAAAGAATATTTTCAGCAAAAAATGAAAAACATTCAATACTTGCTACACTGTGGTTTAATATTGCTCATTATGCAGTAAGACCTTGGCCTTGGATATTAGTAGCATTAGTTGCTGTTGTACAATTACAAAATGACCCTGCATTTATTGCAAATCCAAGAGTGGGTTATGTAAAAATGATGTTAACTTATATGCCTGACTCATTAAAAGGACTAATGATAGCAGGATTTTTAGCAGCCTTTTTGTCTACAATTAGTTCTTCATTAAACTGGGGATGTTCGCTAATTGTAAATGATTTTTATAGAAGATTTTTAGTAAAAGATAAAAGCGAAAAATATTACGTTACTGTTTCTAGAATTACAACTATAATACTAATGATAATCGCCGCAATTTCTTCATTCTTTATGGAATCTATTTCCGGTGCATGGAAATTCCTCATAGCAATTGGAGCTGGAACAGGTTTAGTTTTCATTCTTCGCTGGTTCTGGTGGAGAATAAATGCGTGGAGTGAAATATCTGCTATGGCAAGTGCCTTAATTGTCTCACTTGGTTTACAATATGTTTTTCAATCAGTATACAACGTAAATATGGATGATCCAAAAATATTTGCGTATATGGTACTGATAACAACAAGTATAACAACAATTATCTGGCTTATAGTTACTTTTCTTACCAAACCGGAACCAGAAGAGAAACTAATTTCATTCTACAGAAGAGTAAGACCTTCGGCTATGCTCTGGAAACCTATCGCTGAAAAAGTAACTGATGTTGTACCACAAAAAGATGGGATGTTTAATTTACTTGATTGGATTGCTGGTTGTGTATTAATTTATATGACACTATTTGGTGTAGGTCATATATTATTTGGCAACTGGATATTAGGATTAGTATTTCTTGTTGTTGCAATAATAGCTATGTTAGTAATATATTTCGACCTCAACAAGAGAGGATGGGAAACATTAAGTAAATAATTATTATCAAAGAGGATTATCTTTTATGGTAATCCTCTTTCAAATATTCCATATAAATCATTTTTATGTTAAAAATATTCCAATATCTTGATAACAAATTAAATTCAGAAGAATTTAAGAATAATAAAATTTTTAGTCTTATTATACTTGCATTACTTATTTTTTTAATTGTATCAATGTTCCCTGTTGGAAAGTCTATTGAATATGAATACAATTTAGGGGCAATATGGACTTATGATGATTTAATAGCATCATTTACATTTCCCATCTTTCGAGATGAATCAGACTACAAATCCGAGGTAGAGAAAGTAGAAAATTCTTTTTTGCCAATATTTAAAGTTACAAAATCTTCCACAAGTAATGATTCTTCTAAAACATTTTTTGATAGCCTTGAGATATCCATTCTATATCGAATGAATGGTAACGCATTTAAAATGAAATATGATACACTGTTACCAATTCAATTTATTCAAAGATACAGTGATAGATTTTCATATAATGACTGGCAAAATTTAATTAATTTAAAAAAACGTGATTACATAAAAAACAAGGATTCTTTAAATTTTACTTTTTTTAAAAAGATATTTTTAGAAACACAAAACAATTATACTGAAAAAAATATACTTTCAATTCCAAAATCTAATATTAAATCAGAAGAAATTTCTGTTCGTGAGAACAATATAGAAAAAATATATTCAAAAACTCTTTTTTATGATGTTCCAGAAATAAAAGAAATTATAAAAAATAATTTCTATAACAGCTATCCTGATACAGAAAATTATTCAGAATTAATAAATAAAATATCCGAAATAGTTTTTAAACCGGGATTAATATTTGATTATGATGCAACTCAAAGAGAAAAAAATATCTTAATAGAATCAGTACCAAGAACTCTGGGAATAGTAAAAGAAAACGAAAAAATTATTTCTAATGGTGAAAAGATAACATATGAAACTAAGTTAAAAATAGATTCATATAGAAAAGCAAAAGCTGAAAGAACCGGCAAAATAAATACTACGTTACAATATATTGGTAAAGCTTCACATACTTTTGTTATGCTTTTATTATTTTTAATTTACCTGTATCTTTTCAGAAAAAAGATTTTCGATGACAATTTAATGCTTTTGTTAATTACTTTCTTAATTCTATTTATATCTTTTCTTGCATATTTATCAATGCAAATAAAAACTAATGAGCCCATTCAATACCTTATTATTTTGCCAGTTTCATCTATGCTGTTAACAATTATATTTGACTCACGAGTTGGATTTTACAGCACAGTAACAACATCACTTATAGTTTCCGCCATTCGTGGTAATGACTATTCAATATTCTTAGCTTCTCTGGTTGCTGGTTCATTAGCTGTATATACAGTAAGGGATATTAAGAACAGAAATCAAATTTTTCGATCCATTCTATTTATTATGATAGGATATTCAATATCCATTATCTCTATTGGATTAGAACGTTTTGATAATTATAAAACAATACTTGAGCAATTGCTATATGCTGGAATTAATTCAATATTTTCACCAGTACTTACATTCGGATTTCTAATTTTCTTTGAAAGAGTCTTTCGAATCTCAACAGATGTTACCTTGCTTGAACTATCTGATTTTAATCATCCTTTATTAAAAGAACTATCATCAAAAGCACCGGGTACATTTCATCATAGTGTTGTAATTGGTTCACTTGCAGAAGCAGCGGCTGAATCAATAGGAGCAAATTCGTTGCTTGCTAGGGTTGGGGCTTACTATCATGATATAGGTAAAATTCTCAAACCAGAATATTTTATTGAAAATCAAGTGGGTGGTAAAAATAAACATGATAAACTTACACCTCATATGAGCACATTAATTATCATATCACATGTAAAAGAAGGTATCGATCTTGCAAAAAAATATAAACTACCTCAAATGGTTATAGATTTTATACCAATGCATCATGGAACTACCCTTGTGAAATTTTTCTATGAAAAAGCGTTAAGAAGAAGAAAAACTTCTAAGGATCAGATAAGAGAAATTGATTTTAAATATCCTGGACCCAAGCCAAATACTAAGGAAACCGGGATTGTAATGCTTGCTGATTCTGTTGAAGCTTCAGTACGGGCTATGGTAGAACCTACTGTACCCCAAATGGAAGGATTAATTGATAGCTTAATTAAGAGCCGACTACTCGAAGGCGAATTGGATAATTGCAATTTAACAATGCAGGAAATTGCAAAAATTAAATCCAGCTTCTTAAAAATATTTGTTGGTATTCATCACAAAAGATTAAAGTATCCTGAAAGCCAAGATCAAAACAAACCTGCAACACAATGACTAAAGAACGAATTCTTGATTCTTTTATCAGCTATCTACAGCTTGAAAAAGGTTTATCAGAAAATACAATAAAATCATATAAAATTGATCTTACAAGATACATTAAATTTATTGATGAACATAACAAGGATTTAAAAGAAATTAGTGAATCTTTGCTTTCTAAATATATTAAGGAACTTACCAAAGTTGAATTAGCAACAGCAAGTATTCATAGAAATTTTTCAGCAATTAAAGGTTTTCACAAATTCTTAATACAAGAAAATTTAATTGATATAGATCCAACAGAAAATCTAGATAGACCTAAACTATCAAAAAAATTACCTGAAGTCTTAACAATAGAGGAAATTGATAAACTACTTGAACAACCAGATTTATCTACTCCTTATGGTTTCAGAGATAGAACAATACTTGAGACTATGTATGCCACAGGATTAAGGGTATCAGAAACAGTAAATTTAAGATTTAGTAATTTACTTTTCGAAATGGAGCTTATACGAGTTATAGGTAAGGGTTCTAAAGAAAGAATTGTACCGATTGGTAAATCTGCATTATATTATTTAGAGTCATATATAAAAAATGTAAGACCAATTCTATTGAATAAATCAAATTCTGATATTATATTTTTAAATAGACGTGGGAAAAAACTAACACGTGCTTTTATATGGGATATACTAAAAAAATATTCATCCTTGGCAAAAATCGAAAAAAATGTCCATCCACATACTCTTAGACATTCATTTGCAACTCACCTTTTAGAAGGCGGTGCAGATTTGAGAGCTGTTCAAGAAATGTTAGGACATTCTGATATATCAACTACACAAATATATACACATATTGATCGTGAATTTTTAAAAGAAGTACATAAAACATTTCATCCTCATGGATAGGAAGTAGGTTCAAAATGAATAATTATTTATATGTATTACCAATTTTAATTTTTTCTGTAATAGTTCATGAAATAGCACACGGTTATACTGCATTAAAGTGTGGGGATCCTACAGCAAGAGATGCTGGAAGACTGACGCTTAACCCAATTCCACATATTGATCTTTTCGGTTCAATTATTTTACCTTTACTGTTTGTACTTTCAGGTAGCTCTGTTTTTATTGCATGGGCAAAACCTGTACCAATAAACCCAAACTACTTTAATAATTTCAAAAGAGATGATTTTTTGGTTTCAATTGCTGGCCCACTATCCAACCTTATTATAGGTTTTGTCTGCTGTTTGGGATATATTTTAATGTATAATATTGAACCTGATCCTACTGACAGTTCACTTATTTATTTTCTTTCAAAAATGTTTATCAGTGGAATCTCACTAAATGTAATACTTGCTGTTTTCAATTTAATACCTGTACCACCATTAGATGGCTCTCATATACTCGCTACAATTTTACCTGATAGCATCGCTTATTACTACAGAAGAATAGGTTTTATTGGTATTTTTATTGTCTTATTCTTGCTTCAGCTTCCTATGTTCAGAATATTATTACTTAAAATAGTTGAATTAATTTTAATACCTTATAAAATATTTTTAGATTATTTTATCTAAACTGAAACATTTTCCACATAAATTAGTGTTTCGTAATAGTATAGTTGTATCATTATTATACAAGTAATTGCAAAAAAGGAGATTTATTAAAAAAATTATTAACCATCTTTTTTCAGGATTTGATAAATATATCTTTATAATCTGATAGATATCTTATAACCTTCCATAATACTTATTTTATGTATATCATTTTACCAATTTTTTGTGCAGTTTCTGATTCTATTCTGTAAAAATACAAACCAGACGATAGATTTTGAGGCTTCCAGATCACTGATTGTAACCCAGCGTCTAAAAATTGTTTACCAAAATCATATACCTCTTGACCTAAAACATCATATATCTTAATACTAATAGAACAAGGTTCATGCAAAGCAAACCTTATTGTTGTTTGAGAATTAAATGGATTAGGAAAGTTATTTGAATATTTTATGTTATCATCAAGCATAGCCCATTTGATATTTGATATATCGTAGTTTTTCTTGTCAAAAACCAATAACCAGTCATTAGTATCAGGTGGTGAGATAGCAATATTATAATTATGATAGCCTCTTTTTAATGAATCACCATTAGAAGGATTAATCCAAAAAGAAAAAGTATTTAAAAAATTATTATTTTCAGATAAAATTACATAATTAGTATTTGAAGGAAAATATATTAGACAATACTCATTATTCTCAGCAATAGGTATAAAATTTTCTGAAGATTTATAATCCATAATTAATTCTTGTCTTGGAATAAAATTAAACCATTTATATTTTTCCATTATTTTTCTAACAATAGTCATGTTATTTGATCCAGGAAATTTAATAGCTTCCATAACAGTAAATCTTGGTATATGGCTTCCGGGTAATTCCTCTGTATGCCACTGCCACACACCATTAGCACCATAAGTAATACCAACTAATGCACCAGATAAAATACTTTCATAACTTGCCTGTCTAACATCAATTGATCTAATACGAAAAGTAATTAATTGTGTTGTATCTCCAGGAAGCCATAAATTGTTATAAATATCTTCATAATTTGGCTCACCATTTAATACTGGTTTTATATTTGAAAGATTAAAACCTTTTATACCAGCTATCCAAGTATAATCACCACCTGCAGTATGAGATGATTGATACATATGAAAATCTAACCAATGAGCTGTACTATCAAAATAATCAAAACTAGAAGACCAACCAGAAGGATGACATGTACATAATTGAACATTCCCATTACCTTTTCTAATAATATTTGCAAAGGAACTCCAAAAATTTTTCTTTTCTGGTGTATCATAAGTATTATCACCTCCTATAATCCAAAAAATGAAACAACCAGAATATCTTGCACCTATATATTTTGCTAAATTTAAAGATTCCTCTTTTGAAAGATACCTTGCTGGATATAATGGATTATAGTTTACTTCAGACATTGCTGCCCATAAAGGCACTAAGCATACAATTAATCCGCTGTCATTAGCAGTTTTTACTATGAAATCAAGATAATCATAATATCTAGGATTTACTTTCATGTAATCATTATCAACAAAAGAAGTTTCATTATATCTATTTCTTATTCCATAAGAATATATTAACTGATGAGAAAAAGCTACTACTTGTAATACTGTAAAACCTTTACTTTTTCTATCTGAAATATATTGAAGTACCTGTTCTTTATAAGATTTCCAGGTTATTTCCCATGCTGTATCACCCAAATAGAAAAAGGGGTCTCCATCATCATAAACCAGATAACGTTTTGAAGGTGAAACTCTAATTCTACCTTTCTTATAAAGTAAATTATCACCTGTGTACTCTGTTATTGTTAAATATCCTGATTTGTTATAAAGGCCTAAATCGTCTTTGTTTGAACATTTTGTCGTATAACTCCATTTACCTAACTTATTTAATGAAAATCTTACTTTAAAAATATTTCCACCATCCCAAAAACCACATACTACCAGAGTATCTATACCATTCGTTATACTACATTCTAAAGTAACATCTTTTACAGGATTATCATATTGGACTGATGAAATAAACTGTAATTCTATTAATTGATTCTTATGATATATTTGTGAAAATGATATTTTTGTGTTTAAAAATATTAGAACAAATAATAAAAAACCTAAACTTGCTTTAACATTCATAATGAGTAATATTCTCTATTTTTTTATATAACATAACATAAAAAAAACAAAAATCAATATAAAAGAGAGATAGCTAATTTAGCTAATAGGGTATTTAAATATTAATAAATACCTCCTTTATATATTTTCATTTATTTACAGTATCCATCAATTAAATAAAAATCGTTAAAACCATCATAGTGAAATTTTTCGAAACTATAGTTTGAGTTCAGATATTCTTGGTATATTGATAGTCTTTCCTCCTTGTAAAATACTTCACTGAGAAGAAAAATATTTTTGTTTGTATTTAATGCATTTTTTATTTCTTTATCTAATAATTTTATTTTATTTTTATTATTAACTTGTTTATTCAGGTCAAAAATAGGGATTACCTTTACCACAGGAATAAATCGTTCAATGTAATCTTTATTAAGCCATTCATTAACAATTATAATAAGATCATCTTTGCTTGCCTTATTAATTAAATATTCAATTTTTTTATAATAGTAATCTTTTTGAGGATTAATTGCAGATTTTATACTACCATTAAAATTTATGATAAAAAGAATAATTGGTAATAAACATAGTAAAAAGTAATATTTAGGTTTCCATTTCACATTATTACTTACTTCCGAAATAAACAAAATTATCAATAGCCACATAAAAATTGATTGAGGAATCCAAAACTCAACATTAGCAGAATCCCAGAAAAAGAAGAATAACGAATAAACGAAAAAAGATACTAGTAGTAATGATACTTCTTTTCTTTTATTTCTCCATAAATGTGGTAAATAATTCAGATATTTTATAACAAAATATATAAAAAAGAGAGTAAAAGAAATCATCAGAAATAATAAAAACATTGATTTATTATATCCTAAATCCATTACTGCAAAAAACTCATCATCTAATGATTTTCCTTTAAAAAATATCTTTATTTGCTCTTGATCCAAAATGTTAAAAAGGAAATTACCTGAAATAATAGAACGTGCAAATCCAATAAATGCTTTTAATAAAGTTGAAAAAGATATTGGGTTCCAATAAGAAGAGCTATGCATATAAAAGGTAACCCAATTTATCATATCAAAGAAAGAATTAATCTTTATAATATTTATTAATACATAAAGATATACTGTTGATACTATTCCACCACAAATAGCTAAATATATTATTATATTTTTTTTACTTTTATAATTAAGTAAAGTAAAAATAATTATTGAAAATACCAGAAGTATATGAGATTGATGAAATAATATAGCCAGTGAAGTAAAAATTGCTGATAAAAAAATACTTTTTTTGGTTTCTGCTTCATCTAAAATAAAATATAATGATAAAAGCATGAAAAATATTGGAATAATATATACTTCAATACAATCACTATAGAACCAAAAACCATACGAAAATGCAATTAAACATATACCAGTAATAATAATACAATTGCTTTTAATTTTAAATCTTGTTTTAAAAATATTAAATATGACTACTAATGATAATGCACCAAAGAAACAATTTACCATAGATACTACCTTTGCACTATCTAATGAATTATAAATTAATCTTGCAATTTGCAAAACCTTAAAGTTGAAAATATGGTATAAAAGATGATGGGGATGAAATAAGTTTATTCCTTTGTCAATTGCGTTTATATATGCAATGCTATCGTGAGATACAGAGAAATTGGAAGATATTGTAAAACAAAATACAATAAAGAAAAATATAAATACAATAAAAGATTGTAATATTTTATTTTTTAATAATATTAACACAATAATATTAGAATTTTATAATATTTTATATTTAGCTTATTATTAAAAAAATATAATATAGAATGAATCACAGCATGAA
>Ga0116184_10004075_pt1 | contig 11678 bp, 10 predicted proteins | sample AD_JPNNA5_MetaG_FD_89886 | JGI IMG/M metagenome (GOLD analysis project Ga0116184, IMG submission 89886) | Active sludge microbial communities of municipal wastewater-treating anaerobic digesters from Japan - AD_JPNNA5_MetaG | ecosystem: Engineered > Bioreactor > Anaerobic > Digestate | place...
AAGTGGTTTGTTTATAATAATATTTCCATTAATATCAAATCCGAATTTCTCCATTTTACCTGCAATACTCTTTATAATGGTCTCTCTAAGTTTTGATATTACTGGTTTAAGCGTTGCTCTTGACATTTCAGACCTCCTATAATTCTAGTGTTATCTTTTTTCCAGCTTCTAAATCCCTCTTAATCTTCTCTTTTATTTCACTAAACACAACATCTAGCTCATTTAGTTTTTCTATACTATCAATATTAATAATTTTACCATTAGAGTAATATCTGAATTTTTTAGACACACGATTAATTACTTGTGGAGTGCCTTTTTGCACTGCATCAGTTATATTTTCTCCACCCACCTGTGGATTTTTTGGTTCTTGGATTTGATTTTGGTCATTAAATAAATGAACCTGTTTAACTGCATCTATTTTAGATTGAGATAATCCATTCATTAATCTCCTTAAATCATCTAAGTTGCCAACATTTCTAACTTTCAATCCCTCAAAAGCAAAATCGTTCAACTTTATAAAAGGGATTATCTCCATTACTTTGTTTTTTTGATGTTCAGTAATACGCTCCCATTCAGTGAGTTCTTTGATATATTTTATAATTGAATTATAAAGCTGCTCATATTCCTTATATTTTTCATTAAACTCTATTTTGTACTTTTTAAGTATCTCGTCATAGTATCTAGCTTCACCCAAAATAAACTTCTTGGCAATTTCTTCTACTGTACCCATTTCTAGACTGACTGAGTTCTTAAGCATAGTAAATATATTGCATACGGTAGAAATCTTTTCCTTATTTTCTGCAATGTAAAGAACCCTTATAAATTTCTTTACCATCTCAGGGCTATCTACTTTTTTATTAAAAGTTAAAATAATATCCTCTGAATCGTTTCTTTTTTCAATATCATTTGCAATAACTGAAATAGCTGATAATTCTTCTTTTATATCATCAGTAACTATCTCTGAATATGCATACACCTCAGCATTGTTAACCTTACGAGTTAGTATTTTAATTTTATCAGCAACATCTTTTAGCTTAATTTCTACAACCATATTTGCATCAATAGATTTTATAGTAATAATCGCATTCTTAATCTCTTCGTCAGATATGTTTATTTTGGTAAACTTGCAGCTATCAAAGGCATCTCTTTTCCTTGGAGCAAATGGTCCATTTTTACTTGTCAATTCATGGTTATCCTCTGGTATTGAATATACTCTACCTTCACGAGCAATTTTTAGGTCACTGTTCTTAATAGCTAGCGCTGTAAGTATTTTTATGATATCGAGTTCCCATCCATATTTACCTTTTGTAAATTCGTCTATTACACTTGAACCATCTTTTTCAAATCCACCTTCAGGGAAGCATTTTATGAACTCATTGTAGTATCTGTTCCCTGTATTGAGAGCGCCATTAGAATCTATCAAATCTAGATCCTTTAAATATGCAGAATTCATTTTTTGGGTTGGAGATAATATTTCTTTTTGAATAAAAGTATCAACTTGCTCTCTCAGCATCTTACCAAAAAACATTGTGTACTTCTTTCTCAACATTTTTTCACATTCAGCAATCATTCTTTGAGGTGCAGGAGTCGAGAAGTCTTTGTTCTCTTGTCCGTTGTATGAAATTATTGCATACTTGAAACAGTCCTCTACCATTTTGTCAACATCACCATCTACTAATGTGTCCCTCTTAGTTTCGATTTGTATTCTTAGTTTCTGGTCTATTCCAAAATCAGCCTCACGTTTTAGTGCTTCGTCCATCTGCAAATAGAATTTGGCTGCCTTATAAAGCAAATTTCCATCATATTTTTTCTCAGGTATAATAAATAACTTTTCTTTGTTATTACTTGCTTCCAATGCATGTTTTTTTATACCTTCAATTTCGTTTTCAAAAGGAATACTAGAGTAAACGTTAGGAAGTTCATTACTTATATCAGACGTTTTCAATACAAATGCTATATCCTTTGTAAAATCGTTTATTTTGCCTGTTATTTGATTTTTTCCAGAACTAATTTTAGTATTGAATTTTTTATATATCTTTGAATTTATATAATCTCTAATTGCTGATTCGGTAATTGACTGTATGTTTTTTATTCTTGTCCATACATCAGATTCTTTCTTTGTGATCGGCTTATATATTCCACCTTCATTATTAATAAAGTTCTCATTTGTAAGTATTTCAAGATAATCAATCAGTTTATTTTCATCATTTATCAAGCTTTCACTATAGACAAAGGGTAATAATAAACTAGGTTTAACCCCTTCAGGTTTTACTTGAGTCAATAATACAATAGACTTTAAGACTTTTAGTAGTGCAGATTTATTAACAGGTTTGTTATTAGCGTTTACTATTGGTGCACCTTCCAATCCAATAATTAGGTCGCTGTATTCTTCTTCTATACTTCTTTTACTCTTAAGCTCTTCATATATAAGCTCGATATCAACAAAATATCCAATTTCTTTTTCGTATACATCTGGATTCTTAACAATTGATTTTACTGTCTTCATCATATTTCTTGCAGACCCTTTGCTCTCATTCTTGAGCAGATCTTTCATATAAGCAAGCTGGAAAGGATAGAATGGATATGATGCAACAATATTGGGCATTTCAATTTTCCCATCCGCAGTATCTGATAAATATGCACCAGAAAAAAGATATTGGAGTTTAGGTAACTTTACACTACTTTCAATAACTTTTCTTGATTCATCCGTTTTTGCCAGGTATCTCTTTTTAACTATCCAAACCATTTCTTCAGGATAGAGTATTTGCTCTTGTCCGAAACGATGTATCATTCGCTCTGCAACTTCAGTAGTCAGAAGTTTTGTTTTTGCTTCAAGAGAGGTCACAACAAACCATATATCATTACTCAAAAGCTCAATTAATCCTTCAAATTTACGAACTTTTTCGCCAGTATCTAGAACATCCAGGATTTCATCAATGAAGATAATCATTCTTTTTTTATTTGATTGTTTTAAAACCGCCTTTAAAAATTCTGCAACATCCATGGCGGAATAATCTTTATCCTCATCAAAGGGAAGATTCAACTGTCTTGATATTTCTTTAGGCAAACAATCGACAATAGTATCACCAGTCTTAGTTATATGGTTTGCAGAGAAAATAAAGGTTAAATAATCAGCAGGTTTAATGTTGCCTATTAATTCTGCAATATCACTGTTTCTCACTTTCTCCTGTATTGACTTAATAACACTTAGTTTACCAATATTTCCATTTTCATCTTTGTACTCAATAAAATTCTCACTGAATAGTGTGTTTATCACTTTCAACATATGTGATTTACCTGCCCCAAAGAAACCTCTTATCCACACTCCAGGCCCAACTCTGTCACGGTACTTATCCTGCAATAATTGACACTTCATTTTCAGATTAGGGAACATCTCTGGATCATCAAAAAAGTAAGCGACAAAGCAGCCTAATATATCTTCAACGTTGTTTGTTATTACATATTCATCAATATCTAGTGCAGTCACCTTTTTATTTTCATCAACAGTTACAACATCATTAAATACTCTTTTTATATCTTTACTAAATGATTCATATACTTTTTTCATATTCTTATACCCCTCTTACTAATTGGATTTATAGTCAAATACGCAGGAGCGAAAACTATCTTGAGTTATCTTGATAGTTCTTCCACTTGTTGTATCTGTTTTATAATATTTGTACTCATTTAAACTGTATTCTTCCTTTTGCCCGACAGTTAACCAAATAATTGGTATCTCTCTCTCTAATATTAAATAGTGATCATACATATACGCCGACAAAAAATGGATTGGGTCGAAACCATTGATATATAGGGCTGAATCTTCTATAATTAATAACTTTTTTGCATTATTTGAATTAATAAAATCAATGATATATCCCTCTAAAGTTTCACAAAGTTTCCTTTGAAATTTAGGGCTTTCATTCCCATACTTTATTTCTAACTCCGCAATTATGTCTTCATCGCCAATCCATTCTTGACTCTTAAAGAAATTATTTACATTAATAATCTCAGTTGCTTCAAATTCTTCTTTTACTTTATTTTGTACAAAACCACACATCATCGGTGTTTCGAAAAACATTATACGAATTGGCCTTGATGGTGGCTTAGAAATAACTCTTTTTATTTCTGCCATTACGCTATTTATAGTTTTTTGCATAATCTAATAACCCCTTTTCACGCTTTGTAATAGTATTTATGTCTCCCAATTTATTTACTTCAATTAGGTATTTTAGTTTAGCCCCTGTAATTAAATACTCGATATCAAATTCGTTTAGTAAGAACCTTTTATATATTTGAGAATTATAAACCTCATTAGCACTTATACACTCACCGTCGAAGTATAAATAAAGGGTATATACAAACCAGTCTGGGGTAAGACTAGGCCTTTTTATAGTAATATTTCCTTTACTACCATCGATCCAACCAAAGCTATCAATATTTTTATACAGAGTATTTCTGACTTTCACCATGCTTGAATCAGTAATACCCTTCTTGATCCTATCAGGTAACATTTCACCATAACTGTTGAACACCATCTCAAAAAATTTATCTATATCCATTTGTGTGAAAATCTTTTGTCCATACTCATTAAAGTTCTTATACACATAACTATCCATAAATAGTCTCGCTAAGGTTTCATATTCTAAATAGTATATTAAGAGATGATTGCATTTTTCCTGATGAGAAATACTAGAGTTTAGTACCTTTGCAAGTGCTAATACTTTCTCACTATCACATCTTAGGTATCTTGCTTTAATTGCTTCAAAAACTCGTTTAGCTGCATTTATTTTTTTATCTCTAAAAAGCTCTCCATTATGAACTTTTTCAGATACTTTGCCAATATCACTATTTTCATTAATGTTTCTAAATAGTTCAAGTGTTTCTTCTACCCATGAGCTTACAGTAGTCCATCTTAATTGCTCCATAGCATCACCCAATTCCTAAATAATATTGTTTTTGTTTTTCTTCAACTTTAAAAATTCACTGATCTTCCTCTGGTAGTATTACAATAACATCACCAATATTGCATTCAAGTGTTTTACAAATGCGCCCCAGAATCTGCATACTAACATGCATATCTTTCTAGCCTAGATAAAGTAGTTATCCCTAATCCTATAGCTTCTTTTATATCCATATATTTGCTAACCGCACTTTATATCTATACAAGAAAATCATACTAGTAGTTAAACACCAAAGCATTTTGCTTGTCTTTAGCCGAGACCCCTACAATATTTATTTTGGGATCTAATACTTCTTTAACTATACAGAACTTTTCTAATCTTGTTACATTTTCATTGAAGTTATATCTTTGAAGCCACCCAAAAGCGTCAAATATACAAATAAATAATTGTACATCCTTTTTATAGTGCATATTAACAGCATGTAGCTTTTTTATATCATCTATAACTTCATCTCTCCTTTTACTTAATTGTGATGCAGTGAAACCTTGAGGAAATATTTTAAACTCTAGTACAGCTTCTGGTATTACATATACTCTAGTTCTATCAATATTCCTATTCCCAATAACTATATCATACTTATTTCTCTTTTTAAGCTCTGGAATATTATGTAGAATGCGTGTTTTCACAAATATCTTATTAGTATATATATCAAACTCATCCTTAAGCCAGTAGTAATAGAATCTAGATACAAAATCATCTTCTAATATTGGAATAAAGCGATTACTCTTATAATCATCCTTTATACAATTCAGAACATGAATAACCTTTTGTAACATATTTCTTCTTCTCCCAACAGAAAAGTTTATATCTATAATATTTATTTATGTTTACTCTTTCCTTACTATCCAAGGCTCCAATCAACACTGATGCTTTGAGGACATCCCATTTCCTTTATAATGCTAATGGCATTTCTTACTTGTTCCATCTTCACTTTGGTATCTTCATTTTCTGAAATACCGCCAAAACCAATAAGATCTGTCATACTGTCTCCAGGCTCTCCAATAATGAGAGCACATTCTCTAAAGTTGAAAATTTTCAATATACCATCAACTGACTCAATATCTGGTCTTCTATTTCCAATCCAAATTATTCTGTCTCCTGCTCTAGCACGCCATATATTTGGCCCATCTATAGGTTCAGAAGGATATTCTCCTCTATTAAATTTATCTAGCATCTTATATGCTAATAAATTGCGTACCTCACTTGGATGCAATAGAAACCAATTTGGCAGATCCTCAACTCTGTTTGTTAAAATTGCCGATTGCTTATCCTTCAGCTCCCATATGTCAATTATAGATAATTTATTTGTAAAAATATCCTCTATCCTTGAATGTATCAAAAAATCTCCAGTTCTAAATGATAATCTTACTGTCGTGTCTTTATGAATGTTTAGTAAACACTTATCTATAATCTCACTTTTGGCCTCCATAGTAATTTCCCCCCTAAATAATTTTCAAGATCTCTATTTTGATTAAGTTCTTACTATCTTAGTCTGCAAAAACCAATTTATAAATGTTCACCCACTCTTGAAGCATACCTTCATGTAAATCACTATTGGGAAAATCATGGTTTTCTATTAGCCAAATAATACTCTTAACTCTTTCTTTTAAGATACCAGCCTCACATTCCAGGCGCTCGCTATCGCTTAAATATGAAAAAAAGTGCTTTGCAAAATTCCCACTATCATTAAATATATTTATATCAAATATATACTCTCCGCCATTTCCGTCATCAATTTCTGCATCTTGAATCAGTCTCAAGAACTCAGAGACTATATAATCCAACACTTTATACTTTTCTTCATTTTTTTCATTCCCGTTTATTGTATTTACCAGTTCTGCCCTTAAAAAGTTCCATATTACCTCATGCGGAAACCAGCCATAATCGTTATACTCTATTTTGTTTGATTCAATAAAATCTTCCCATCCACTAATGTCTATAGTATTAATTTCTTCTCTAAATCGAACTTCTTCATACTGCTGTTCCAGAATTGATAGGATTTCTGTTGAAAACTTCTGGAAATCGCTGCTATCAATTATATATTCATAATCATATACACCAGGGTTGTCATATAATACATGTGCGTAAAAATGCTTCTTCATGCTAATCGCCACCTTATTTATATATTCTCCATCATATGGTATAATCCTCCATTTAACTTGCTTCTTTCTATTAATAAGAATGATACAGATGACTTTAATATAGACACGTAATTTTATACCCCTATATAGGTTATCAATAGTACACTAATTCGAACGACCAATATGGTAAGTGGTACTAAACTGATAAGCCCTAATGAGGGTACCCCTCTTATATAGGCAAAATTATCTACAGAAAGGATGATATTCGTAAATGCATCAGCTGGATCTCCAACTAAATCAACTACATAAGTAAGAGCTGCTTAACAATGCGACTTTTCCATCTACTACTAGACTATATAACCGACAAGGAGGATGAAAGTTGAAATCAAACACTACAAAACCAAAGACAAGCAAGATCTTGTATCAGATCTTGAACATGATGCCTTCTATTTTAGGAAGCTGGAGTCTCAGGGAATTTACTTGAATGAGTATCTGATTGAAGCTGTAAGGAATACAGCAAAAACTTTACTGGCTTCCTGTGCTGCTGGAAGTGGTAAATCACTTTCTATCATTGCAAATACAAATTGGCTGGTATTGTATAATACCTGCTATATCCTACATATTGCACAAGATACAGGTATTTGGATAGCCGCCGTCCTTCGGGAACCGCAGCATAACTACATCCAGTATATGAGTTGTCGTAAGAAGAGGGTCTGGTAGTGATTCTAAACCTATATGTGTCTTATGTGGGGGTAACTGGATTCATTGTTTAAGTTGAATCATCTTAGCGAGCCTAGGGTGTCTGGCAAACACCTGAGGATATATACCTGTAGGTGTACTCAGTAGAGTAGTAGTTTGTTGTCGGGATAGGGCGAGCTGCTATATTAACACATATATATAGGTAATCTATGCATTCACATAGCAGGTTGAAGGTCTGACACCTTTAATTAATAGTATACGATAAGTACGGTCTTAGAACTGAATTCGTCCTTCACATAACCAAACATCTCTACAATTGCCGCTTCAGTAGATCAAGAAATAGGTCATTCTGCCACATCATAACCACAGAAGACAACAGCCTTATATACTGCTTACATATCGCTGTATAACCAAACCCATTCTTAACAGTTAAATTATATTAAAAAGTATACAGTTCTTCCATGAGCTACTCATCTATGCTTTATCGTGTTTCTTACAAAAGCAAAGCAAAAATATCATAGCATATTATATACCCTTCGGGCTTATGCATTGTACCAATACTCAAATATCTACAAAGGGAAAACCTTAGAATATATATCGCTTTTAGAAAAATAATGGAGTAAAATATCTGCTATAAGCATTAATTTGATACTTTATGTGCCTGTAATTATGTCGGCATTAGAAAACTCTAATAATCATAATCAAAAGGAGGTCATCACGTAATGGATGAATGCTATCTTATCCTTAGGGGCTTAAATTGTGGTGCTAAGAATAAAGTCCTTGAGAACAAGATGGAGAAAGGTCCTTTGTGCAGTATTTGTAAGACAGAACTATACGAAACTGGTCGGAAACATATAATTATTTTAAAGTGCGAGGAGTGTGGTAATGATGTAGAATTCTACGAAAGCTACAAGTCAATATCACCTGTAATATGTAGAAGCTGTACAGCAAAATATCCACGCGAGGAAGAAGAAAAGCCTGGATTAACTCAACACTTTATGAGTGGAACTATGATAATAACTGCAATAATATGTTTGATCGGGGGGTTAGCCTTTTCACCTCTCTTAATTGGTGGATTATGCTTCTTCGTACTTCCTACTCTTTTAGAGAGTGTAATTTATTTTGTGTAAACCCCTTAGATCAATGAAAAAATACGGTAGTTTACATAATTGAAATGGTAGTATTGTTGTTGTTTGTATTTTTGCACATGATTTGAACGCTGTCAACATATAGTTGGCAGCGTTCATTTTTCTTAGTGCCTAATCTATATCCGCCAGGGTAATTCTACCCTCAAAATAAATGCACAACTGCTCTAAAATCTTACCCCAGTCCCATGGCCTGCCGTTCCACTTCTTCGTGATGTCGACCATTGAAAGATACAGCATCTTGAAAAGGGCATCGTCAGTGGGGAAAATTGTCTTGGATTTTGTAACCTTCCTGAGCTGCCGATTGAAGTTTTCGATGGAATTAGTCGTGTATATGATCTTCCGGAGTTCCGGCGGATACTTGAAGTAGGTAGCCAACTGCGGCCAGTTATTCCGCCAGGATGCGATGGAGTTAGGATATCTGCCACCCCATTTTCCCTCAAGCATGTCCAGTTCCTGCAGAGCTATTTCCTCTGTTGTAGCCTGATATACACGCTTCAGATCAGCCATAAACGGCTTTACATCCTTGTAGGAGATAAACTTTGTTGAATAGCGTATCTGATGGACGATGCACCTCTGTATCTCTGTCTGTGGGAATACGGCGTGAATTGCATCACCAAAACCGGTAAGCCCATCGACAGACACAATCATGATATCTTCGACGCCACGGTTCTTAATCTCATTCAATACCCCAAGCCAGTACTTCGCACTTTCGTTGCCGCCTACCCACATACCGAGTACTTCTTTTGACCCGTTCAGTTTGACTCCTATGGCTATGTATACAGCTTTCTTAACGATTGCATTGTCCTGCCTTACGTTGTAATGAATGGCATCCATAAAAACGATGGCATACTTCCTATCAAGCGGCCTGTTCTGCCATTCCTTAGCTATTGGTAGTATACGGTCTGTCATCTTTGATATCATTTCAGCAGACGCATCAATGCCATAAACCGTCCTTAGATGATCTGAGATATCCCTGGTTGTCATCCCTTTGGCATACATAGACAGTACCTGGTCCTCGATATTAGAGATGTCGGTCTGGTTCTTTTTCACAATCTGGGGTTCAAACTCCCCTTTACGGTCACGTGGAATATCCAAACCGATTTCGCCCATAGATGAGACTACATTCTTCTTACTGTAACCGTTCCTGCTGTTTTCGGTGTCCTTATTGGCGTAATCATACTTAGAATAACCAAGTTCGTCCTCCAATTCACCTTCTAACATTCCCTGAAGAGTATCTCCCAGCAGGTCCTTAAGCATTTCCTGAACATCCTGTGCGGTTTCAGGCTTGTAATGCTCCAACAGCCCATTGATAAATGCTTTACGTTCCGGTGTAAGTTTTCTTTGTCTTGCCATAAAAATATCCTCCTGAATTAATATTTATTTTAACATTAATCCAAGAGGATTCTCATCAGTTTACACAAAATATCTTACAGACTCACTCTTTTTGGTAAAAAGAAAATATGAAAACATACATATAGCCTTACCGAGAAATCGGTAGGGCTTTTCTTATATCCAAATTATAAAAGAGGCCGAAGCCTCTTATGGTTTAACCTTATATATTTTGTATCCTTCAGTGCCTTTCCCATCTGATCCCTGACGCCCATAAGCAACTATGTAGATAGATTTATCATCACCGAGAGACCAGCTGTCGATGTAGGATATGTTGCTTATAGCTTCCACTTTTTCAGTGGTACATGTCCAAGCTGCGTTATATGTGCGCGTATCTCTGTATGGTATGCGCTTATTCAGCGTAACATGGATTATTTCTACCGAATTATCGTTAATGTACCTGCCATTGGTAATCATCCTATAGCTATACAGCGCGTTACCGATATACATTACCTTATTCTCATTATACTCATATCGATCTTCTACTCCAGCGTTTATTACATCTGGTTTTGTCTCGCCCAACGCCACCGTATGCAGTCTCTCTTTACCGATTATCCTTTTCTCGTATACCAACCTATCTTCGTTCTCATTAACTGCAAAATCGACATGCTTATTTGCATTTGATCTCTCTGAAAGCATGAAGTGCTGAGGTATATAAGTGTAGGTAAATGTAAGATTTCCATCCTTATCTATCCTTATTACCTGGCCGTCAAGCGGCGTTGCAAATGCATCTTCGCTGTCAGCTGTCAGATAGGTTCCAACTGCAGACATGGTCATGTATAATGCTTTCCCATTCGTTGCAAGTTGACCTATTACAGTAGTTCCAGTCAATTCTTCTATTGACCACGGCTTTCCCTTGAATTTGAGATCGAATTCAACTAGCGTATTACCTTCCAGCTTGTATATATGTCTCTTCTTAGCTAAATATACTTCACCGTTCATCTGCACCATGCCCATTACATAGTAGTGGTCGGCTTCATATTGGGGCATACCTACCACATCATAAGTAGTGGGTTCATTATTGCCACCTATCATTTCGTCAATCTCACCGATGTTATTAAGTCTACCGTTCTTTAACGTAGCCAGGTAGAAGTACATATCACCTACTTCATTGTACTTAGTGTAGACTACGTATGTTTCACCTTTAGCGTGGGTGACATATCTAACCTGTTCACTACTCCCTGTCTCATATAGTGGTTTGGGCTCAGCATATACTGGTATTAATAGTACTATTGTAATTACAATAAATGATATAAGCTTTTTCATTGATTCCCCTCCTCAAAATAGTGATTCTATAAAATAGTTATCTCCATAATTTATCAGCATAAACAATTGCTGCTCAAGTAATGCAGAATTTTACCCACCGTAATGCAAAAATGGTTTTCAATGGAATTATA
>Ga0116184_10004080_pt1 | contig 11660 bp, 7 predicted proteins | sample AD_JPNNA5_MetaG_FD_89886 | JGI IMG/M metagenome (GOLD analysis project Ga0116184, IMG submission 89886) | Active sludge microbial communities of municipal wastewater-treating anaerobic digesters from Japan - AD_JPNNA5_MetaG | ecosystem: Engineered > Bioreactor > Anaerobic > Digestate | place...
AGATGATATTCTTTTCCCTAATTCAATATCATCGATTTGATTAGTCTTCAATGATTCATCAAAACCTGAAATTTGTAGAAAGACATCTTTTTTGATTCCAGAAATTGCTGCAAAAATCCAATCTATAGAAGCTTTACTTTTTAAATATGAATACCTTATCCATAAATTTTTATATTTGCTGAAGATACTCTTATAAGAATGGCTTACAGCATACAAGCCTACTACAGCAGATGCTTCAGAATTCTCAAAGGAATTTACAAGATTAAGCAGTGTGTCTGGTTTTATAATAACGTCGCTATCTAAAAAAACCAATATATCACCAGTGCTTATTCTTGCTCCAATATTTCTACAACGATTTGCATTTGTATGATTTACTTGTTTATAAATCTTGATATTAAAATCACTTAAAATACTTATAGTGTTATCGTTTGATGAATCATCTATAAGAATAATTTCATGAATTGGATATTGTGATTTTTTTAATGAATTAACAGTATTTTCAATGTACTTTTCAGAATTATAAGTGGGTATTATTACTGATAATTTATTACTATTCAATTTTATTCTCCCTTTTTATTAGTAAACTTGATGAAATATAACCTAATGTTACTATCAATTGTGAAAGAATAACAATTAAAGAGTAACAAAAACCATCTAAAATATTTTTGCTCTTAAAGATAGAAATAATCATATTAAAATGTATTTTTAATATTTTATTTTTTTTTATTTTTAATTCTTTATTTTTCTTTCTTAATATATGAGCACCTAAACCATAATTGTATTGTTGTTTAAAAAAAGATTTTAAATCAAGATTATGATAATGAAATACAATTAGATCTTGAAAAAATAAAATATTTTTATTTGAAATAAAAAATCTATTTGATAAATCTCTATCCTCACCACCAGCACGGGTATAAGATTCATCAAATCCACCTATTTCAAAAAAATCCTTTTTAAGACAAATCATATTATTGCTGGTAAGAAATTTTGGTGTATCACTAAAATTTTGTTCTTTTTGATAAAATAATGTCATGTATTCTAATACTTTCGAGAATTTTGTTTTTGAGCAATTTATGATTATACCACCTGCTAGTGAAAAAGAGAACTCAATTGTTTTTTTATCTATTAACCATAAATAATTATCATCAATAGTGCAATCATCATCAATAAATATCAAATACATTCCTTTTGCTATTTTTGCACCAAAATTTCTTGCTGATGCAGGACCCTTTCCAGTATTGTTATAGTATCTAATATTAGATTGAGTGATTTTCTTAAAATATAGTTCGGTATCATCTATACTATTATCATTAACTATTATTATTTCATAATTGTATGTAGGATATGTAGTAGTAATAATTGAATTAATACAATTTATTAATTGCGCTCTTCTGTTGTGTGTTGGAATAATTATTGAAAATTTCATTTGTTTTTTAATATTTTTAAATGTGATAGAGAGCATAGCTCTCTATCACTTGAATTTCAATTATTTTTTTGGATAGGGTGGACGTTCTGGTAAATCTATTTTAATTGTTTTAGCATTTTCAAGTATTAATTCAATTGCTTTATCAAGTTGAGGATCTTTTCCACTCATAACAGATGAAGGATCATTATCAATATATATATCAGGGTCAGCTCCATGATTCTCAACCCACCAGGTCCCTTCCTTTCCATAGAATGAATTATTTGATTGTTGAATTGTTCCGTTATCTATAGTAGTTTGTCCATTAACTATTCCTACTAATCCTCCCCAGGAAGGAACGCCAATTACTTTACCAAGATTTCTTGCTTTAAAGTGTTGAATAAAAGCTTCTCCATCTGATCCATTGTACTCATTTGATATAGCAACATAATTGCCATTACCAGCAGATCCGGGATACCTGAAAGGAACCATATTTTTTAGAACATTAAAAGCAACAACTTTTCTTTCTAATTTATCAATCATAAAATATTCAGTCCAACCACCTGAATTACGTCTAACGTCAATAATTATGCCATCTTTGTATCTAAATGCTCTCCAGAATTTATCAAATTCACCGATTCCACCAGAACCCATTGCATTAATATGCATATAACCAACTCTTCCATTAGTGGCTTTTTCAACTTTTTCAATATTATCTGCTAACCATCTGAAGTATCTTAAGTTTGATGAATTTTGAATTAATTTTATTTCATAAGTTTTTGCATTAACAAAAGTTGGTTTATCGTTTATTGTAATTTTAATTTTGTCTTTACCATTTGTCTGTAAATATTTCCAATAGTTATCTGGTACTTTTAATTCTTTATCATTTATTGCTAACAAATAATATCCTTCTTGAATTTTTATTTCAGGACTTGATAATGGAGATTTCAAATTTAAGTTTTGAGGTGTTGGTCCATATATTTTCGCAAATTTATAATATCCTGCTTTTTCGTCTGGAGTTAGATCTGCACCCAGCCAACCGGTATAAATAGGTGACTGAGGTACTTGCTGTTGGTTAAAATCACCTCCAGAAATATATGTATGTGAAACGCATAATTCTCCAACCATTTGTTCAATTACCCAATTTAATTCTGAACGTGAAGATATGTCTTTAATGTATGATTTGTATTTTTCACCTATTTTATTCCAATTTCTACCATGCATATCTGGGTCATAGAAGAAATCTCTATACCATCTCCACGCATCATTAAAAATTTGAATCCATTCTTTTTGTGGCTCTACGTAATATATTAAATCATCTAAATTTACTTTGTCACCTAAAGTTTTTGTCTCAAAAATTTTGTTAATATTAGAAACAAAATATTCAATAGCTTTCTTTATAATGATGTTTTCTCCATTAGGTGAAAGATTGAAATCAGAAACCTTATCTGTTAGAATTGTTTCTTTTGATTTTTGAATATCAAATATGTGAAGATCCCATTTTGGTCTACCACCTGGTTTAAATATTTCCTCGTATTCATCTTCTGTAAATTTATCTATAGAAAGCCAAGCTACTTTTCCATTTCCAGCTTTTAGATAAAAGTAATTTCCTGGTTTTGTAGGCAAAGGATATGTTCTTTTAATAATGTTCTCAAAATCAATTTTCACATTTTGAATAGTTTTTGTTTCTTTTTCTCCAGTTTGTTCATCAAATGGAGAAGGTTCATTATCCTGTAGCTGTACAATCATTATTTGTTGTGGGGCATTGATTATATGATTATCTTCATAAAAATCCATTTGAACATCAAAGTTTCTACTTGAAATATAATAGAGATATTTTCCGTTTTTATCAAATGAGGGATAAAGATTGTCATAAAAATCATCTGTTATTGCATATTTTTTATTTGTTTCTGTATTATAAATGAAAATTTGACTATTACGGTTATATTGTACTAAGCTATAACATATCCACTTGCTATCAGGGGACCAATTGTAATCTGAAATCTCCCAATAGAATTCGTCATTTTTCAATTGGTTAGATTGATCAATTTTTGTTAACTTTTTTGTTTGAATATCTATATAGTATAATGTGAATTCTTTATCTCCAAAAAGTATCTTTTTGCTATCAGGAGACCAGATTAGTTTGTAAACTGTTTTATTAAGATTATTTGTTAATTGAATATTTTCGCTTCCATCAATTTTCTTTATATATAATTGATATTCACCAGTTTTATCAGAAAAATATGCAATCCATTTCCCATCGGGTGATATTTGTGGATATCTTTCTCTTGTATCTGAAGAAGAACTTAAGTTAGTGCTTTTATTTTTATCTATATAAAATATATCACCTCGAGCTTCAATACTTAATTTGTTGATATCGTTAGAAATTGATATGCTATGAATGTAATCTTTGGGGTTTATATATCTTGGTCTTAATTGCCATCTATCTGAAATAATATTTATAGTTACTTTTTTTATTTCGTTTGTTTTTAGATTTAATATTTTTATATAGCCGTCATGTATAAAAACAATATTATTACCATCTGTTGAGGGTTGCATAACATCAAAATCAGAAAAAGAAGTCAATTGTTTTATTTCTTTTGTTGTTAAATCTTGAACAAAAATATTTGTAATACCATCATTTGCTCTATCTGAAGTAAAAAACATTTTATTCTCAACCCACATAGGATACGCATTTTTCCCTACATAATCACTGATTGGAGTAAAATTTTTTGTCTTAAAATCGTACATCCATATATCTACATATCTACCACCTTTATATCTTTTCCAATAATATTCTTCATCACCTTTTCTTGTATATAACATTTTTGAACCATCAGAAGAAAAACTGCACAATCTACCTCTATCAATTGGCAAGGTTTCAGGCGAATTGCCATCTACTCCAATAGAATATAATTTTGGATCTCTTCCGATAAATATTTCCATCATAGATCTAAATATTATTTTTTTGCTATCTGGTGTCCATGCAACGGTTTGAACTCCACCAGGTGAATATGTTAATCTTTTAATATCTCCTCCTTCAGAAGGCATAAGGTATACATTTTGTGAGCCATCATAATTTGCAGTAAAAGCAATGTATTTGCCATCTGGAGAAAATTTAGCGGCATATTCATTACCAGGAAAAGATGTGATTCTAATTGCGTTACCGCCATTAATATTAGCAATCCAGAGATCCCCTTCATAAGTAAATACTATTTTATCCTTATGTATATCAGGATATTTCATAAATCTAGCTTCTTCAGAAAATAAAAAGGAAGTCAGTAATAAAAAATAAAATATTATAAATACTTTTTTCATATTAAAACCTCAAAAAATTTTGATATGTTTATTTTAAATGGTTAATACAATTTACAGAAATATTATGATTTTTTCAAGTTTGTAAATTTTTAAATGACTTTATTTTAAAAAATAAAAAAATAAATTACAAATTTTATGAGGTTTTATTATGAAAATATTATTAAGACTTAAACCGTATTTGTTAAAGTATAAACATCTATATATAATAGGTTTTCTAGCTACTATAGTATCGAACATTTCTGGTATTATAGTTCCACTAATTATACGTAATGCAATTGATTCATTATCTAAAAATGTTCAACTTATAGAAATCATAAAAACTTCATTACTAATAGTATTTGTATCAATTATTGCTGGTGTATGTCTTTTCCTTACCAGACGCACTATTATTGTGGCATCAAGAAAAATTGAGTATGATTTGAGAAATGATTTCTTTTCTCATCTACTAAAATTAGATCTTAAGTATTTCCAAAATACATCTACAGGAGATCTAATGGCTCATGCCACTAATGATATTAATGCTGTTCGTAACTTTTTAGGTCCTGCAATTTTATATTCATCAGATACAATCGTAGCTTTTATTATGATAACCGCGATTATGATTTCTATAAATTCTCATCTAACGATTATTTCTTTTATTCCATTACCTTTTATTTCTATTTTTGTGTATTTAATTGCTTCTAGTGTAAACAAAAAATTTGAAAAGGTACAATCTCAATATTCATTACTTACTTCAAAAGCACAAGAGAGTATATCAGGAATTAGAGTAGTAAAATCATTTGTAAGGGAACAAAATGAAATAAAATTGTTTGGCAATATTAGCAAAGAATATTTTAATAAAAATATGAAACTTGTAAAAGTTCATTCATTAATGTTCCCTCTGATGGTACTTTTTATTGGAATTTCTATTGTTTTAGTAATATGGTTTGGTGGAAGAATGGTTATAAATGATAAACTTACTCTTGGTAATTTAACTGCTTTCATAATTTATTTGGGTTGGTTAATTTGGCCTATGATTGCTTTTGGTTGGGTTGCTAATTTAGTTCAACAATCAGCAGCATCAATGAAAAGATTAGCAAAAATACTTGATACTGAACCAGAAGTTGAGAATTCCAATAATAAATTATCTGTAACTGAACTACATGGTGATATTTTGCTAAAAGACGTATATTTTCGCTATAGTAAAAATTCGCCCGATATTATTAAAGGCATTAATCTAAATATTAAGGCTGGCACTTCATTGGCTATTATTGGAAGAACAGGAAGTGGAAAAACTACTCTTGTGAATTTGATAAATAGGCTTTATGATGTAACCAAAGGTAGTATTCACATAGATGGTGTTAATATTAAGGATTTACCAATAGAAACTATTCGTCAGAATATCGGTTATGTTACTCAGGAGACTTTCCTTTTTTCAACAACCATAAAAGAGAATATTATATATGGAATTAATACATATAACGAAGAAGATTTCAAAAAAGCGGTAGATATTGCACAGATTGATAAAGATGTCAGATCTTTTCCTGATAGTTATGATACAATAATAGGAGAGCGAGGTATTACTTTATCCGGTGGGCAAAAACAAAGAGTATGTATAGCTCGTGCAATAATGAAAAAACCCAAAATTCTTATTTTGGATGATGCATTATCCGCTGTAGATACTTATACTGAAGAAGAAATTCTTAAGAGATTGAGAAATTTTATGAAGAATAGAACCTGTATTTTAATAAGTCATAGAATTTCAACTATAAAAGACGCAGATTTAATTGTGGTTTTAGAAAATGGTAAAATCGTTGAATCAGGTTCTCATGAAGAACTTATAGAAATTGGCGGTATCTATTATGAAATGTATCAAAAACAATTATTAGAAGAAGAAATTGAAGAAATAGAATAAGAAAAGCGATTATTGGTTATTTATAATATTTTTAATAATTTCTTGTGACAATTTCTCGTCTAAATAATATTCATTGTTCATAACTTTTTCAATTGCTGGAACTAATGTATCTAATCCAGAATCTTTTAAGAAATATCCTTTTGCACCCGCCTTTAATGATTCAATTATATATTCACTCTCTTTAAGAGCAGATATAATTATTATGTTAATCTCGGGAAATTTTTGTTTAATTATCTTTGTTGCATTTATACCATTTAGAGCTGGCATTCTAATATCCATTAGAATTAGATCTGGTTTAAATTCTTCTGTCTTTTTAATAACATCAAAACCATCAGAAGCGGTCCCTAAAATAATAATATTGTCCTTTTTTGATAAAAAGCTTTCGATACTTTCACGAAATAAAACATGATCATCAGCAATTAAAATCTTTACTTTCTCATTTCCCATTTTCCACCTCCTTCAGTGGTATTTCGATATAAATTTCGGTACCCTTAGATGGAAAACTATCGATTCTAATTGACCCCGTAAAGAAGTTTACTCTTTCTTTGATGTTTTTTAAACCAAATCCAAAATGTTCATTAGTTAAAACATTAAACCCAATTCCATTATCTTGAATTAGAATTGATAATTTTTCTTCCTTTTTCCCTAATTTTATTAAAGCCTTATTAGCTTTAGAATGTTTTATTATGTTATTTAATCCTTCTTGAATAATCCTATATATATTAATTTGTAATTCTTTTGGCAATACAGATGGTAAGTTTTCGTAGATGAAATCAATTTCAATATTATATCTTTCTTTATAAGTTCTTATGAGATTTAAGAGAGCTTTCTGAAGACCAAGGTCGTCTAAAATTATTGGGTGTAAATTATGTGATATACGTCTAATTTCTGTATTTGTATCATCAAGTAGTTTTTCAACTTTTTCTAATTCTTCAATTGAAGATTTTTCTAATCTTTCGTGTAAGCTATTTAGTTTTATTTTTGCATAAGAAAGAACCTGATTTATACCATCATGTAATTCGCGGGAAATTCTACTTCTTTCTTTTTCTTGTAACTCAACAAATTGTTTAGAATATTCTCTTAATTGTTTTAATTTTTTTTCATTTGATTTTTGTTTCTGGTAAAATATGAGATATACTATAATAAAAATAAAAATTAAATATAATAATATTCCTAACCAGCTTCTATAAAAAGGAGTTGGAATTGTAATTGTTAAATGTAAAGTATCTGATGAACTTACACCATTAGCATTTATGGCTAAAACTTTCAAAATATACTTCCCATCTTCAAGATTTGAATAAAAAAAGGAATTTTTATTACCGAGTAAATTCCAGGTGGTATCATAATTTTCTAAAAAACATTTATAGATGTTTTTTGGGGGATTATTATAATCTAGCAGAGAGCATTGGAATGAAAAAGAATTTACACCATCGGGTAAAGTAATCTCTTTTAAAGATAATAATTTTTGGTAATCAATTATTTCATTTGAAAAGGAGAAATTAGTAAACAGTAAATTGCTTTTTTTGTTGTTTATGCTTTTATTGGGGATTATTCTAAAGAAACCGCTTTTACAACCTAAATACAGAATTTTATCTGAACTTAATATATATGATTTATTTAAAAATATCGAATTATTTTCTTCTTCTTTTAAGTAAACATTGGTTGCAAATTTAGTTTCTGGATCATAGTACCATAATCCGAGTTTATTTATTGCAAGCCATAATTTGTTATTATCGATGATTATGTTATTTATAAAGCAATTATCTATTAAATGATTAATGTTTTCCTTTTTAAGGAGATATTTATTATTTTTTTCATCTTTTTTTAATTGATATAATCCTTTATTGGTAAACGACAACCAAAAAGTATTAGAAGATGCCCGAGAAATAGTAATAAAACCGGCTACATCTTTGAGATCATCAGGTAAAGGAATTTCTTTTTTAATATCATAATTATTTAGATTTAGAGTATAAAAAAATTTTTCAGTAATAATATGATGATATCCATTTTCTCCTTCGCAGGTTATATAAAAATATTCCTTTGAAGGGAATGAAATTTTTTTGATTATTTTTCCATCTGAATCAACAACATAAATACTTTTTGCAAAAATAAAATACTTATCTTTATAAATTATGTAATCATAAATTATTTCATTATTTGTTTTTTCAAGATGAAAAATGGTTCTTGTATTTTTACTCTTTGAATTAAAACTTATAGAAAATAAATTTTTTTTGTCATTAAAAAACAATTCACCGTTAGTATTTAATCGTAGGTTGTGTAGAGAATATTGTTTGTTGGTATAAATTATACTTGAATTATTATTTGCTAAGTATGGGATATAAGAGTAAATGTTTTTACCTGATGATAGAAAAAATCGACCATTTTTGTCCTCAATAAAAGAAAATATATGATCTTGATTATTTTTTTTTAATTTTATAAAAAAAGTATTATAATTTAATGCGGATATTTTAATTAACGAACTATTTTTAAGTCCAAGAAAAATATTTCCACAATTATCTTCTGTTATAGTAGTAATCGGAGAAAGGTTAAAACTTGTAATATTGAATTTATCCCTAAGAGCAATTAATTCATTAAGTGTGGGTAAAAAAACATATAAATTTAGATCGTTTGTAATTATCCAAAACTTGTTATTTCGATCGATATAAAGGAATATAACTTTATCTTTGACTTTATCTAATTGGTTATTAAATTTACTTTTAATTATTACTTCATTATTTTTGAGATAAAATGATTTTAATCCTTCGTTTTTATCAATTAAAAAATATTCAGTTGAAAAAGAATGTAATGAAGAAATAAAATTTACTTGTGTTTTCTTATTTTCTTTAAATTGAATTCTATTTAAAATAATATCAATTTCATTTTGTCGAATATCATTTTTATCTAAAGAAATAATTTTTTTTAAAAGGATAGAATAATTCTATTATCTTTTGTTAAAACTGAATTAATTGAAAAAAAGGATTTTTCAAAATAAAATATTTCAAAATTATTTGATTTGATATTATATTTTATAATATGAAAACTTGAAAAAAATAGTATATTGCCTAAATCATCTTCAGATATTTTGAATATTTTGATTGCTTTTTTAGTTTTATTTTTAAAAATACTATTAAAATCAAAAGAAGAAAATTGTAGATTCGATTTATTTAGTAAAAAAACAATATTATCTAATGCTATCCAGATATTATTATTTTTGTCTCTATAAATGGCATTTATTTTTCTTAAAAAATATTTCTCATCTAATAAATTAACTCTTTCAGAAGTAATACCATCATACTTAAATAACCCTCTTAAGGTACCAATCCACAAGAAACCCAATGAATCTTGTTCTATTGCTGTTATTGAATTATTATATAAAATATGATCAATAGTAATTTCAGAAACATTGTAATCTAAATTTTGTGAATATACATCTTGATTAATAAAACAGGTTATTATGAAAAATAAAAAAAGAATATTTTGCTTTTTATAGAGCATTATTAGTTATTTTTTTGTAATTGCTGATGCTGGACAAATCCTTATACATTCAGTACAAGGGTCCATGCAATCTTTTATTAATATGGGATACCCTGATTCGAGTACAATTGCTTTATCAGGGCAGATATCTGCACATTCTTCAGATTGAGTACAAATATCTAAATCAATAATAATTCTATTATTTTCAGTAATAGGCATTTATTAACTCCAATAATATTAAGTATTATTTAAAAAGACACTCAATTTTAATTTAATAAAATATTTCAAGTATGTCAAGCATTTTTAGAATTTTTAAATCTTATTTTTTGAAGAGACATAGGGAATTTTTGTTATTAAGTTTTTTCTTTAAAGTGCAATATACAGATATTTCTCTTCTACATGCTCCAATAGAATCAGGTAAAGAAAAAGAAGCATATTTGCAAGAATAATCACAATAAAGAGGGATAGCTTCCTTTAATTTTTTTTTATTCCTTTTTCTTGATTCCATAATGTTATTTTAAAAATAACATTTTCTTAGTTTGAGTAAAATTAGTAGTAATCAATTTATAGAAATATAAACCTGATGATAAATTAATAGGTGTATAAGTAATTGAATAATTACCTGCGTTAAGATATTTATCCAATATAATATCTACAACTTTACCATAGGTATCATATAATAATATTTTTACAAATCCAGATCTGGCTAGAGCAAAAGATATATTTGTGCTTGGGTTAAATGGATTTGGATAGTTTTGAAATAATTTATATTCAAAATTATCGCTAAATTTATTAATTGAATTTACATTCAAAATAAAACCATATGTTTTTGACCAGACGCTTTCACCAAAAGAATTATGAGATTTAACCCTCCAATAATAAATTCCTGGAATTAATGAATTAACTGTAAGTAAAGTATCATTATAATTTGTGGTATCAATAATATTATTAGTAAAACTTTGATCTTTTGATATGTTAAAAGAATAGTAATTAGCGTTTATAACTTTGTTCCACTTAAATGTAATTTGAGTATTACTTATATTAGAAAGATTCTCGGGATATATTAAATTTGGGGTATAAGGTAGCTTACTTAAAGTTGTAAATGTCCAAACTTCAGACCATTTACCTACACCTCCAATATTTACACCTCTAACTTTCCAATAATATGTTGTATTATCTTTTAAATCACTGATAATTTGTTGATTGTTATATATAAAAGCATAATAATAGAGATATGTAGAAAAATCTTGCTTTTCTGATATTTGTAACTCATAATACAAAGATCTTTCACTTTCAATCCATTTTAAGATTGGTGAAGTTGAAACATAATTTTCATTATTTTGTGGATAAAGTAATTTAGGTGGGGGAGGAGGGGTCATCTCTGTTTTAAATTGCCATATTTCAGACCAATCGCTTTCACCAACACCATTAGAAGCATTAACTCTCCAATAATATGTAGTATAATCTTTTAAATCTCTTAACGTGAAATTGGTCGAAACAACAATATCCTCAATGAAAAGAGTAGAAAAATCGTATTTTTCTGAGACTTGTATTCTATACAAAAGTGTAGAA
>Ga0116184_10004089_pt1 | contig 11647 bp, 9 predicted proteins | sample AD_JPNNA5_MetaG_FD_89886 | JGI IMG/M metagenome (GOLD analysis project Ga0116184, IMG submission 89886) | Active sludge microbial communities of municipal wastewater-treating anaerobic digesters from Japan - AD_JPNNA5_MetaG | ecosystem: Engineered > Bioreactor > Anaerobic > Digestate | place...
AGGTCGTCGGCGAAACGCCGGTGACGCCGCGGCACGTACTGCTCCATGTCGCGGAAGAAGCGCGCCATGTCGGCGGCGCCGCAGCGGCAGAGGATCCAGGCGCCGGCGGCGCTGAACGTCCGCATGCCCGCGCGGCGGGCGAGGCGGGTGAGGGCGCGGCGGCCGACGCTCCGGTACACGGCGTCGGCCGCAGCGTTGTCCGAGACGGCGATCATGCGCCGCAGGGTGGCGCGCTGGGTGTGGTTCAACGACGGGTGACGGCGCAGATATGCGACCAGGAGCATCGCCTTGACCACGCTGGCCGTGGTGAAGCGGCGGTCCTTGTGATAGCCGTACACGCGGCCGCGGCTGTCGACCACGGCCACGGAGACGTCTCCCGCGCGGCGGGACGCCCAGGCGAAGGCGATGCGGCGGGCCTTCGCCGTCGGCACCGGCGGCGGAAGCGGCGCGAGGACGCGCAGCCGGGCCCGTGTGGCGGTCGCCTCCCTGCGGCCCGCGGCATCCACGGCGTGCACCACCAGCAGATAGCGCCCACGGCGCAGACGCAGGCGCCCGCGCCACACACGCTCCCTGCCCACCGCGGTCACGCGCCCGGACACCAGCCGGCGGCGCACCTGCCCGGAGCGCGAGGTCACGAGGAGGTCGACGGTCACCAGTCCCCCGGCGGGGTCGTCGGCACGGTAGCGGACGCGGGCGATGGAGCCACGGTGGACCGTCACATCGCCGAGGACCGTCGTGGTGAGTGCCGGGTTCGTGTCCGGCGGCGCGGACGTCGGCGAGGGCGAGGGCGCGGAGACGGGCGACGGCGCGGCGACGCGCGCGCCGCTGTCAACTGGCGCCACCACCAGGCCGGCGGCGCCGATGCACAGTGTCGCCACGGCGGCGCAGAGCGCCGCCACGGACACGCGACGCCGAGCGTCCCCCGGTGGTGGCCCTATCGTCCTCACGTCCGCATCATAGGCGCTCGCACGGCGACCCGCCACGGATGCTGCGCAGCAGCGCTCAGGAGCCGCGCAGGCGACGTCCCTCAGGGTCGTAGAAGGGACGTTCGGCCAGCCGCGCCGGCACCCGCTCGGTGGCGATCTCCACCTCGACGTCCTCCGCGGCGACGATCTGCTCGACGACGGCGGGCCCTCCCTCGATGGACGCCAGGCCCACGGCCGCTCCCAGAGTGTGGCCGAAGGCGCCGGAGGTCACGCGGCCGACGATGCGTCCCTCGTGCAGCACCGTCTCCCCACCGTGGAGCCACGGCTGCGGGTCGGCGAGCAGGAGGGGGACGAGACGCCGGCGCGGCGGCCCCGCGGCGCGCAGGGCCGCGCCTCCGACGAAGTCGTCCGCCTTGTCCGGCGCGACCGTCCTCTCGAGGCCGACCTCCGCCGGCCTGTCGGCCGGTCCGGCATCCGCGCCCCAGTGGATGAAGCCCTTCTCGGCGCGGAGCCCGTCCAGCGCGTGATACCCGGCCGGCCGCAGACCGTAGTCGGCGCCGGCGTCGAGGATCTGACCGTGGAGCACGGGGAGCGACTCCGTCGACACGTAGAGCTCCCAGCCCAGCTCGCCGGCGAACGAGATCCGCAGGGCGAGCACGGTGGCCCATCCGACATCGATCTTCCGGGCCCGCGCGAACGGGAACCCCGAGTCGCTGAGGTCGGCGTCCGTGAGCTCGCCGAGCAGCGCGCGCGCCTGTGGGCCGGTGACCGAAAGCACACCGAGCCCTGCGGTCACGTCGGTGACCACTGTCCCGGGGGCGGCGTGCCGCCGGAGCCAGTGGCGGGTCCTGGTCTGGGTGGCGGCCGGGGTCACGACGAGGAACGCGTCGTCACGCAGGCGAGTCACGGTCGCATCGAGCTCGATCCCTCCGGCGTCGTTCAACATGCAGGTGTAGACCACCGCGCCCGGCGGCCGGTCGAGGTCGGCGCTGAAGACGCGTTGCACCGTGGACAGCGCCGTCGGGCCTTCGACACGGACCTTGGCGAACGACGAGAGGTCGAACAACGCGACGGATCCACGGGCGGCGCGGTGCTCCTCGGCGACGGCGTGGAACCAGCCGGGGCGTCCGAAGGTGTAGTCATCCTCGCGCGGTCCGCCCGGCGGCGCGTACCACAGGGCACGCTCCCAGCCGGCCGCTTCGCCGAACACGGCGCCGGAGTCGGCGAGGCGGTCGCACAGCGGGACGCGCCGCAGCCCGCGGGCGGTCTCGGGCTGGCGGAACGGCCAGTGCATCGCGTAGAGGCGGCCGAGGGATTCACGGGTGCGCTCGAAGAGAAAGCCGGCGGTGGCCTGGGCCGGCGAGAAGCGACGCACGTCGACCCCAGCCGTGTCCACGGACGGGGCGCCCCCGTCGATCCACGCCGCGAGGGCGCGTCCCACGCCGGGGCCCAGGATGATGCCCTGTGAGTTCATGCCGGCGGCGACGAAGAGTCCCGCCACCTCGGCGGTCTCGCCGATCAGGGGGTCGCCGTCGGGGGTGAAGCTCTCGGGTGCGCACAGGTAGTGTGCGATGCGTGTCCCAGCCAGCGCCGGCACGCGTTCGCGGGCCCGGGTGAGGGGCCGGCCGAAGTGCTCGAGGTCGGGCTCGAACTCGCCGAACGAGAAGTCAGCGGGGATCGTCGAGGCGGCGCGCGGGCGGCCGTCAGGCTCGAACGCGCCGACGATGAGGCCGCCGCGGTAGTGACGCACATAGATCGACCCGTCGAGGTCGCGCACGATGGGCAGGTCGCGCGTGGCGCCCTCCACCGGGTCCGTCTGCGCCCAGTAGTGCTCCGCCGGGTGCAGCGCGAGCCTGGCGCCGGCGAGCAGCCCGAGGTCGCGCGACCAGAGGCCGGCGGCGATGACCGCGACCTCGCACTCCACCGCCCCGCGGTCGGTCTCGACCGCCGTGAGGCGGCGCGTGCCGCCGGGCCCCTGCCGCAGGCGGAACCCGGTGACACGGACGCCCTCGACCAGGCGCACGCCGAGGTCGACGGCCGCCTTCGCCGTCGCGTACGCGGCCCAGCCCGGGTTGACCGTCGCGTCCTGCTCGAAGAGCGCTCCGCCCACCAGTCCCTCGGCCGTCAGTATCGGCGAGACGGCGGCGATCTCACCGGGCGTCAGTTCACGCGCGGGCAGACCATGGTGGCGGGCCAGCGTGATCGCGTAACGCAGCTCGGTGAGGCGTTCCGGCGTGCGTGCGACCGACAGTGAGCCGTTGGGATAATAGCCGATCTCGACGCCGCTCAGCGTCGCGAGATCCCGGTAGAAGTCGCGGCTGTAGCCGGCGAGCTCCGTCTGCATGTGCGTCCCGCGGGTGCGGGTCATGAGCCCGGCGGCGTGCCACGTGGTGCCGCTCGCCACCTGGCTGCGCTCGAGGACGACGGTGTCGGACCAGCCGAGCTGGGCGAGGTGGTAGGCCACGGAGACGCCGACGATCCCGCCGCCGACGACGACCGCCCGGGCCCGCTGCGGAGGCGCGTCGGCCGTCCGCGGATCGAACGCCGAGGCCGACGGGGTCACGTCGCGGAGCCGCTCTGCCGATGTCATCGGTCACCTCCTCGGGAGCACGTGTCTCAAGCCTCCTGCTACCCATGACGTCGGGGGGTGAAGCACCGCGCCGCTCGCGCGGGCGGCAGTTGATGAGGGTCAAGGTTGAGGCGCGGCCGGCGGGAGCATGTTGGGGACGACAGGCCCAGACCACGTCCGAGATGAACGGAGTCGTCATGCAGATCATCACCGCCGAGAACGTTGCCGTCGCCGATAACCCGCACGGCGTCGACGTCAGACACCTGTACACCACGCCGCACGTGGTGGTGAGCCAGATCACGCTCGAGCCGGGCGAGGTCGTGAAGCCGCACAAGGCGCCGGTGGACGCGTTCTTCTACGTCGTCGAGGGCGCGCCGTCGATCGAGATCGAGGGGGAGACGGCGGTGGCCGCTCCGGGGACCCTGGTGCCCAGCGCCCTCGGCCATCTGCACGCCATCCGCAACGAGAGTGACGGCAGGGTGCGGTTCCTGGTCGTCAAGACGCCCAACCCGCGCCCCTGAGGGGGCGCGCCGGCCCGGCGGACGGTCGGTTCAATCGCCGCCGAGGTAGGCCTGGCGCACGTGCGGGTCGTGCAGGAGAGCCGAGGCCCGGTCGCTCAGGGTCACGCGGCCCGACTCGAGCCCGCGTCCGCCGCTCCCGACGTACTCCAGCAGGGCCATACAGGTCCGCCGCACCTGGCGCTCGGCGCGCATCGCCCCCGGCGTGCGCGCCACGATGCGCAGAAGGTCCGGGTGCCGGCGGCGGTCAGGAACCAGCCGGACGCGTCCGCCACGGCGGCAGAGGGCGTCCGGCCGGGTTCACGACGCCTGGACGGCGATCAGGCTGAGGCCGAGGTCGTCTTCGAGTCGGCGGATGCGTTCCAGCTGTGCCTCGTCCGGTTCGGCCGCGGGCGCCTGCAACTGCGGGCCGAACTCTTCCATGGCCTTCCGCAGCCGCTCTTCCCGTGCCGGGTCAAGCGAGCGACACGAGAACGCCACCAGCATCAGGCCGAGGTCGTCCTCGAGCGATCGGATCCGGTCCAGGTCGTCGTCGTCGACTTTGCGTGCGATCTCACAGAACATGATGCCCTCCTCCCGGTGGCCGTCGCTGCCGCCAGTGTACCCGGACTGTACCGGGCGGAGACCCGGGGGGCGGGGCCGGCTTGACAGCGTGGGTGCGTGCCCTGTACGCAGGGCAGGTGAGCAGCCCGCGGCAGCCCCCGCCGTCCGTCGCAGGCCGCGGCGTGAGCCGCGGCCTCGTGGTGGTCTTCGCGCTCGCGACCGGCCAGGCCGTAGCCAGCAACTATCTCGCCCAGCCGCTGCTGGGGACCCTCCGTGACGTGTTCGGCGTCTCAGAGGCAGTGGCCGGCCTGGTGGTCACGGCCTCGCAGATCGGCTACGCGACCGGACTGCTCGTGGTGGTGCCGCTGGGGGACCTTCTCGAGCGGCGGCGGACGATCGTGACCCTCGCGTCGATCACGGCGGTGGGCCTGGCGGCGGCCGCTGCGGCGCCCGGGATCGCCGTTTTCGGCGCCTGCGTCGGACTGGTCGGCCTGACGTCGGTGGCGGCGCAACTGCTGGTCCCCTTCGCCGCCACTCTGGCGCCGGAGGCGCAACGCGGCCGCATCGTCGGCAACGTCATGAGCGGCCTGATCCTCGGGATCCTGCTGGCGCGCACCTTCTCCGGCCTGATCGCCGAGGTCGGCGGCTGGCGCAGCGTCTACGCCCTGGCGGCGTTGCTGATGCTCGCCCAGGCGGTGGTCCTCCACGTCAAGCTGCCGCGGTTCGCGCAGTCTGCCGGACTCGCCTACCACAATCTGCTCGCGTCCACGGCCACCATCGCCCGTGACGAGCCGGTACTGCGCCGGCGCGCCTTGTACGGGCTGCTGTCGTTCGCCTCGTTCAGCGTCTTGTGGACCACATTGGCGTTCCTGCTCTCCGGCCCGCCGTTCGGGTACGGTGACGGCGTGATCGGGTTGTTCGGGCTCGCCGGCGCGGCCGGCGCCGTCGCGGCCAGCGTGGTCGGCATGTACACCGACCGGGGCTGGGTCCACCGGCTCACGGGCGGCTCGGCCGGGCTGATGTCGGCCGGGTTCGTACTCCTCTGGCTGGGGCGCGGATCGCTCTGGCCGCTGCTGGCCGGCGTCCTGGTCCTGGACGTCGGCTCGAACGGGCTGCACCTGAGCAACCAGAGCGAGATCTACCGGCTGCGTCCTGAGGCGCGCAACCGGATCAACTCGTTCTACATGACGTCCTGCTTCGTGGGGGCTGCGGCGGGATCCGCCCTGGCCGCCGCCGCCTACGGCCGCTGGGGGTGGGCGGGCACCTGCGTGCTCGGGACGGCGGTCTCCCTCGCCGCCGTCGGCCGGTGGGCCACCGATCGGCAGCGTCCTCTCGCCCAACGGGAACCGTTCGCGGGCGCAGACCCGCCGGTCTGAGCAGCGCGACGCCGGGCCCGGCGGAGGAGCGGACCCTCCGCCGGGCCCGGCGTCGCGGGCCGTCACGTCTGGGGGAGCGGCGGCGCGGCCGGCGGCGCGGCCGGCGGGCGCTCGACCAGGCCCCCGCGGCCGTCGGTCACGAAGTACGCGGCGCCGACGACGGCGATCGTGAAGGGCACGGCGACGATCGCGAGCGGACCGTCGGCGACGGCGTTGAGGACGACGAACAGCACGGCGAGGGCGAGGTGCTCCCAGAAGCCGCCGTCCACCACCTTGTGATAGCTGGCGCCCATGGCGTCGAACACGCCCAGCCCGCGGTCGACCATGAGCGGGACCGTGTACATCCAGATCGTCGCCAGCAGCACGCCGCCGACGACGGTCAGCGAGGCGAGGCCGATCAGTGTGACCAGCACGATCGCCGCGCCCAGGAAGCTCCAGAACCGGTCGAGGCAGGAGAACACGTCTTCGACCCGGGCGTGACGGTCCTCCCGGATCCGCAGGACGACCATGTTGTAGAGACCGGCGAACAGGGGCCCCGCGAGGATCCCGAGGGTCACGATCGAGAGGACGCCCGCGATGAGAGTACCGAGCAGGAGGGGGACGATGTCGGCGGTGAAGGCGTTCCAGCCGCCCTTGAACGCGAGCCCGACGTCCAGGCGGGGTCTCGCGAGCGCCGGTGTGGTGGCGTCGACGGTCATGACGGGTTCCTTTCGTGGTGGCTGACGTTGACCTGGGGAAAGCCTATGGCCGTGGACGGTCGCCGTCGTCTCCCGAGGGACGGAACCCAAGGTCAACTCGAGGAGGAACCTGCACGCCGGCGGCCTCCCTCCGCAGGGGGAGGCCGCCGGCGTGCGAGAGAGAGGCGGGCCACAGCGATGGACCGTCGTGGCCGCCGGGTGTCTGCATCAGAACGCCATCCGGTAGGTGTTGGGCCACTGGCTCGGCCCCATCCCCCGCCTGATGGCGTATGCCGTGGCGCGGATCTGCGCCCAGCCGTCGAAGATGCTCTGCCGACGCCAGGGGTTCCAGGAGGCTCTCCAAGTGGACGGATGGTACTGGAAGAGGCCTTTGTAAAGCGTGCCGGCGGTCCTGCGCCCGCCCGACTCCAGCATCATCATGCGGTGCAGGCCGCGCGCGCTCACGCCGTACTTCGCCGCGGCGATGGCGATGAGCGGCCGCCATCTGCCGCGCCGGTTCCATTCGGCGATCCGCTGCCGGCGTGCGATCCGGCGCCGCAGGCTCGTGACCTTGGCGGCCGCACGTCGCGCGAGTCTGGCTGCAGCGGTGCTCCGCGCCTTCAGGGCGGCGACCTCGTCCGTCGTGACGATGCCGTCGGCCAGGAGCTCGGCGACGAGGTCCCGGCCGGTGGACGGCAGGACGGACTGGGCGGCGTCGCCGTCCGGGGCGCCGGCCTCGCCGACGACCGCCGTCGCGGCAAGGAGCTCGCGCGCCACGGCGAGGTCGGCGGCGGCGCTGCGGGCACGCTCGCGGGCCCGGTCGCGAAGCCGCACGGCGCGACGGAGCTCCTTGCGGAGCTGCTTCAGGGACGGGCAGCCGGCAGTGGCCGGGCCGGCGGAGAGAGCTCCCAGCGCCACCGCCAGAGTGAGGGTTGTGAGGATCATCAGGGTCCTGAACCGCACGACGTCCTTTCGACGTGGTGTCCCGCGCGGCAGCGGCGGTCGCCTGTGCCGGGCGGGCTGTCCGCGCCCGAGCACAGCACGCCGCACGGCAGGACCGTCAACAAGGCGGGGGAAGAGGAGACGAATCTGCAGGGGCGGGCGCAAGGGCGCCTGGTATGGAGATTCGTCGCACAGTCAAGCGGAAGACGGCCCGCCGTGCAACCCGGGCCGCCGGCAGGGCGGTCGTTGAAGGTGCGGCGGCGACGGAGCGGGGCGCCCGGCGCCCTGTCGGGCGCCGGGTCAGCCCTCCCGCGCCAGCAGGTCCCTCAGCGCGCGCGCCGGATCGTCGGTGACCGGGGCGCCGTGGGCGAGGCAGAGGACGCCGAACCGCAGGTCGAGGAGGCTCTCGAGACTGGCGCGCGTGGTCGCCGGATCCTCGTGCAGGGCGGGGTCGATGAGGTGCAGGCCGTCCGCGTCGCTGCTGACCAGGTCGGAGCAGAACACCACCCCGGGGTCGGTCTCATACAGGAAGGAGTAGTGCGGCCATTCGGGACCGGGCGTGCGGAAGGCCCTCAGGCCGCCCGGCAGCGTCTGTCCGTCCGCGTAGGTATGGTCGGGCGCTTCGTCGGCGCCGGTCGCGTCCTCAGGCAGCCAGACCTCCGCCCTGAACTGACGCCTGTAGCGCCAGGCCGCACGCTGGTGGCAACGGGCCGTGAGCAGGATCGCCGTCGGGCGTGGCAGCGCGGCCATGGCCGCCTCGTCGAGTCGTACCGGATCGATCAGCACGCAGCCCTCCCGCGTGAGCAGCGCGTGCGAGGTCGACGTATGTCCCCCGATGTGGCTGTTGCTGATGCTCCACGTCCAGAGGCCCGGTACGACCTCAGCGGCGTGCGGGGCGATCTCCCGCGGTTCGGTCATGACTCCTCCTTGGTGCGGGGGCGGCTGATGCCTGCGTGGGCGTCGAGGTGGGAGAGGATCGCGGCGGCCTGACTCTCGCCGTCGAGCCCGGCCTCGGTCAGCACCATCTCACCCGGGCCGCTGCCCAGGTAGTGGCCGCGCATGTAGGGATACAGGCTCGCGGAGCGGCCCGCCGCGCTCGTGACCCAACGATAGAGCGTGGGCAGGGTGAAGCCGGTGATGCCGATCGCCTCCGCGGCGCGCGCCTCGGGGAAGAGCGCGCGCTTGTCGGTGTCGGGCAAGAGGTCGAAGAGCTCGGCGCTGGCGACGTAGTAGACCAACGGGTCCACGCCCTTCTCCAGAAGGAGCGGCAGCGCCTCGCGGACGAAGGCGTAGGTGACCGCGCTCTCCTGCAGCACCAACGTCACGTCCGGCGAGTCCGTGGCGCGGAGGACGTAGACGCCCGAGGCCGCGGCCTCCGCCGGCGCCAGGCCGAGAGCAGCGCGGTCGAGCACCGGCTCCGTCGGTCGCGTGACGAACATCGCCACGATCGCGGGCCGGTGCGCCAGCGCCGCGGCTGTGAGAGTCCAGATCTCCTGCGGCTCCCAGGGCGTCAGAGTGACGGCCGTACCTCTGGGGAAGCCCTCCTGCAGTATCTGCAGCGGCTGCGGGTCGGCGTGCGTCGGGCCGTCCTCGCCGGTCTTCAGCCCGGTGTGGGCGCACGTCAGGATCAGCGGCCTGTACGGCTCGCCGGTGGCGGTCGTGTGGGCCTGGGCGCCGATGGCGTGGAGACGGGCGGCGATGTGGCCGAGCGGCGCCAGGAAGGCCCCGTAGGACGAGGCCACGCCGATCCCGTGGCCGTAGGCGCTCACGCCGCTGAGCACGCCGACGATGCCGTCCTCGCAGATCCCCCCGATGGAGAGGAGCCGCGCCTCCGGGTTGCCCGATGCGTTCCAGAAGCCGCCGGCGAAGCCTTCGCCGGCGGTGTTCACGCTGGTGGAGCCCATCAGGTCGGCGGCGGCCACGAGGAGGGCGCCGCCGCTCGCCGTCTGCAGGTAGTGGAGGGCACGGCCGAACTCGCCGCGCAGGGTCGTGGACGACCCGGGCTCCAGGCGGAGCTCGGGCGGCGTGGCCTCCGGAGCGGGGGCGAGCCGCGCCGCGGCTGCGGCCACCCGGTAGACGTCGTCGACGCGCGGCGCATCGGGCCGCGGACTGCGCCGGCGGCCGTCGAGGCGGTCGCGGGCGGCCGCGAGCCGCTGCGCCAGCGCGGCCGTCATCTCCGGCAGCGCCCGGACCTGGGCGCGCACCGCCTCGAGCGTGGCCCAGAAGCACTCCTCGCGCGCCGCCGCTCCATCGGCCCCGGCGCAGCGGGGATCGTCGGGAGAGCAGACCGGCAGGTCCGGCGCGACGCCCGTGGTCCGGCTGAGCTCGACCAGCTCTGAGAGCGCCGCGTGGTAGCCCTCGGAGCAGAACTTGTGGCCGGCGCCGTGGCTCGCCTTGCCCTCCACGCCGTAGCGCCAGCCCTTGATGGTGCGGTAGACGATCGCCGTCGGCTGGCCGGTGTCGAGCTGGAGGGCACGCCGCTGTGCCGCGAGTACCTGCTGGAAATCGTGCCCGTCGCGGACGTCGATCACGTTCCAGTCGTGCAGCGAGAAGAGCTCACGCGGATCCCACTGCACGTAGTCGCCAGGAAGGTCGCCCTCGCGGCAGACCCGGTCGGAGTCGATCGAGGCCTGATTCCAGTCGAGATGTACGACCACGTTCCGCAGCGAGGCGGTGCCGGCCGCGGCCAGGGCCTCGGCGACGCGCCCCGGAGTGAGCCCTCCCTCGCCCTCGACGATATGCACGCGCGGGGCGTCGGCTCCGTAGCGGTCGACGGCGCCGACGGCCAGGCCGATCGAGCTGGCGAAGCCGACCCCGGAGGCCCCTGTGGAGAGCTTGACGAAGGGGGTCGCCGGCGTCGGGTGTCCGTCCAGCGCCTTGGCGCCGAACCGCCGGAACAGCGGTGTCGCCGTGACCGGGTTGCGCCGGAACCCGAGCAGGTCCTCGAGGCGCAGGCGTCGCGCCGGGTCGGCGGGCAGCAGCTCCGGAGCGGCGCTGGAGGCGACTTCGTCCCGCAGCGCCCACATCGCGTACAGGCCCATGGCCTTGTGGCCGGCGGCGTAGCTCACGAGGTCGGCGTCGGGTCGTTCCGGGTCGCCCAGGTCGTAATCCAGCGCGTCGAAGACGACGCCCGCCACCGCCCGCCCCGACGAGATCGAGCCGCCCGGATGCCCCGACGTCGGCACGTAGTTGAAGAGGATCGCGCAGAGTGCGCGGTACAGCAGGTCGAACGTCTCGAGGTGGGCGAGCTCCGCCGGGTCCGGCGGTCCGGCCGCCGGCAGCGCCGTCGCGATGTCGACACTGACTCCCCGTCGCGGTCCCAAGGTGAACGCCATCGCGCCGCTCCTTTCCCCCGGCGCTCCCGACGCCGCGGTCATGCGCTGGATTGTACGACCACTCGGTACTCCGCAGACAATGGGTCGCGCCTCACCGTCACGCGTCGGGAGGCGATCCCCCTCACGGCGGCCGGCCCTCCGGCAGGCGTGTGACGCCCGGACGACGAGCCCGTCTGCACGCTCCGGATCAGTCCTCGAAGCCGCCGTCGGCGAAGCCGGAGTGGCGGCCCCAGTCGAAGTCGTCCCACTCGAGCGCCGTGTAGGTCATGCTGGCCGTGAGCGGCTCGCCCAGCGACTCGAGATGGGCGCGCCGCGGACGCATGACGAACGGCTCGGCCTTGTGGCGGCTGCTGGCCTCGTCCCAGCGGCTCTCGGGGATCTCGTCGCACTTGCGCAGCAGGAGGTCCCACTCCTCGTCGACCCAGGCCTGGAGCTGTTCCAGCATCCGCTCGTTCCCGGGGAGCGCCAGATGGGCGAAGCGGCCCTGGCGCTCCAGCCACTCGCCGAGCGGCCGCTTGTGACGCGGGCGGTAGGTCAGACGGTACTTGCCCTGGTTGACTTCGAACAACGGCCAGTAGCACGTGTCGGTGGCGAGGCGGCTGAGCTCGATACCCTCGTCGTTGTCGGTACGCCAGCCGCGCGGGCAGGCGGACAACACGTTGAGGAAGGTCGGCCCGTCGACGGCCAGCGCCTTGGACGCCTTGTGGATGAGGTCCTGCGGATCGTGGGGGGAGGACTGGGCGACGTACGGCAGCCGATGC
>Ga0116184_10004090_pt1 | contig 11645 bp, 9 predicted proteins | sample AD_JPNNA5_MetaG_FD_89886 | JGI IMG/M metagenome (GOLD analysis project Ga0116184, IMG submission 89886) | Active sludge microbial communities of municipal wastewater-treating anaerobic digesters from Japan - AD_JPNNA5_MetaG | ecosystem: Engineered > Bioreactor > Anaerobic > Digestate | place...
CTATTCGGGACATCCCATCTTTGACCGGCCCATCGTTCCGCAGGACCGGTTCTCGCCGCGCATCGACCAGGGGGAACGGGTGTTCCGGTTCTGGATCAACGGAGGACCCGCCGAGGCGCGACTGGCCGCCGTGGATCGCGAGGCCCAGGTCCATCAGCAGTGCCCGTTCGTGCTTTCTTTCCGCCCCAGCGGTACGGGGGAGCGGCCGAAGCCGCTGGTCACACTCAGCGACGACGCCGTCGTGCTGTCTGCCGCCAAGCGGGCTGAGGGCGACGATGAGGCGCTCATCTTGCGGCTCTATGAGCCCACCGGCCAGGGGCGCGAGACGCGCCTGTCGTTGCCCTGGCTGGGCGGCGAGCTCTCGGTCGCGCTTTCACCCTTCGAGGTGAAGACCCTCCGCGTGAACCCCGACACGGGCGAGGTTACCGAGACCGATCTGCTGGAACAGGGAGTGTGAGACGGCCAGCGGCCCGGTGCCGCGCCGGCCCTGAACGGCGCCTAAGGCAGCCGTGCCATCGCCTCGATCTCGGCAAACCGCTCGGCGGCGACCCACTCGCCGTAGGGGACGTAGCGGCGCGCGTCGTGCCAGGCCGCCCACGCATCGCCGGCGCGACCGCCCAGCTCGAGCTGGTGGCTAACCAGCGCCTGTTCCGCTCGGATGAAGGCCGTGCGCGTCGTGTCATCCCACCGTGGCATGTGCCTCGCCAGCCGGGCCAGGCGGTCGACGATCACCTTCGAGACCCGCTCCCCCTCGTCAGCTGAGCTCTCACGCTTCGGGTCGCCGCCGCCTATGCCCCTGTAGGGCGGCGGGCCCTCGAGGCGGGACAGGTCCACGAGCTCAGGATGGAGTGCCATCAGTAGCGATGTCTCGAACCGCCCACCATGATCGCCGAGATAGCCGGCGTCCATGGCCAGGAGGTACTCGGGCGTGCCGAGGATCGGAATCGCCAGGCGCTGGCTCTCGCGGACGGCCGTCTCGCGGACCGCGATCTGCTGGGACGCTCCGTAGTGGCCAGTCAGCACGATAGCGGCCCGGAAACCAATGCGCTTGAGCTCGGCGAGGATGCCTCGAAGCCACGGCTCGAGAAGGTGGGACGAGAACGTCGGCTCCGGCTCCATCACCACCGTGTAGGGCTCGGCGACCCCACCCACGCCGCCATAGAGCGGTGGTAGCACGATCCCGCCGCCCTGTCTCGCGGCGCGCACGCACAGGGCGTGGGCTTTGAGGGCATCGAGGCCCAGCGCGTTCTGGTAGCCGTGCCACTCGAGTGTCCCAAGAGGCACGAAGGCCGTCGGGCAGGCCTCGAGCGCAGCCTTCATCTCGTGGGGGAGCATGAGCTCCCACTGGACCTTCGGGCCGTCGGCCGCCATCGGTGGTCCCTCCTGGGTGGCTTGGGCGCTCGCGCGCGCCGCGAGCACGGTGCCCGCCGCCATCGCCTTCAAGAACTCCCGGCGGCGCACGCGTAGGCCCCCTTCCAGCAGCATCGCCGGCAGTCTTCGGCGTGGGAAGCCTCGCGTCCTCGACAGAGCGGCAGGCGAATGCCGCACGCTGGGGGAAGAGCCGGGCGGAGTGATGGACATGCCCACGGTGCCGCACGCGGTCTGCGTGGCTGCGCTGATCCCCGTTGCCTGGACGGCGGCAGAGCCCCTCGTGCTCCAGAACAGGGCGCTCCGCCTCGAGTTCCGCTCCGATCCCCTTGCGCTGACCGCCGTCCGTAACCGCCTGACCGGCGAGGTCTACACGGTGGAGGGCGACCAGTTCGCCATCGAGCTCGGCAGCGGCACCATCGAGCAAGCGTATGCCCGGCGCGCGTCACTCTCCGCCGACCGCACATCGGTCAGGGCTAGGTATGAGGCCGACGGTGTGCGGATTGACCTGTCCTACACCCTCGGGCCCGCCAACCACTTCGTCGAGAAGCGCCTCGCGCTGACCTTCACCCGGGATGACACCCTCCGCCAAGTGACGGTCAGCCGTCCCGCGTTCGCCGCGCCCGGGCTGGAGCTCGTCCGCTACCGCTACCCGCAGTTCGGCCGCGTGCCGGGCGCTGAGCCGTGTAGCACCTTCTTCGGCCGGACAGGGCGCGGTAGCCTGTTCGCGGGCCTCGCCATGCCGTTCGACCGGTCGACGGGGGGCGGCAACGCCATCGAGCTTGCCTACTTGCCGAGCGTGAAGGTATCGGCCGGACAGACGGTGCCTTGTGAGGCCATGTACCTGGGCGTGTGCGCTCGCAGCGAGGCGGACACCCGTCCTCTGCCGCCTCCGATCCGCTGCTCGCCCTCGGACCCGGGCGCGCCGGTCGAACTGCGCGAGGCCGAGCCCGGGATCGTGCCTCTGGCTTCGGAGTCGGCCGCCATGGTGGCGATGACCGAATCCTGGCTCGGACCACCGCGTCACGGCTTCGTCCCCATGGCATGCGGGTGGCACTCGGAGATGCAGCAGGGCCCCTATGCCTCCGATGAGGACGTCGAGGCCGACATGAGGTCGCTGGAGTTCCTGGCCGATTGCGGCATCGACTGGTTCTCCGAATCGCACCCGTGGGGCGGCGAGACCGAGCGGATGAACGCCCTCGGGCCCGACGACCACTACACCCCTGGACCGCGGGCACGACGGTTGCTCGAGCATGCGCGCGACCTCGGCATGGGCGCTGTGATGTGGTCGTCGATGACGAACACCCACCACTGGTCGCCGCTCGGGAGACCCTTCCGCGCGGACCAGCCCGACTGGCTCCTCACGCCCGGGCCAGTGTCGCGCGCCATCTCGATCATCGCGTCCGCGAAGGGCAACTGCGTCGCGAACCGGCCCTTCTTCGAGTGGCTCTCGCGCATCAATCGTGAGGGCTTCAGCACGGGGCTCTACCGCGGCTGGGCCATGGATGGTAGCTTCTTCGGCGACGGCGGGTGGTACTCGAGCATCGTGCCTGTTGACTGCATGTCCGCCACGCACGACCACCTGCCGGGCGACGCGAACTGGGCCAGTCAGAACGCGCTCGATCGCCTTTTCGCCGATGTGCGCGCCCAGCGGCCGGACACCCTTATCTTCACGTGCCGGCCAGCGCAGGATCTGGGCGTCTTCAGCCTGCGCAACGTGGATGTGTGCTTCACACTCCTCGAGACGGGTACGGGCGCCTCGAACCTGCAGGCGGGCGACGAGATCCGGCGGTGGTCGCGCTACCGCGTCCACCACCACTTCGTCCCGCACTATATCGACCAGCCGCTGCTGTTCCCCAGCCGGGCCGACCGGACCACGCCGCTCGTCTGGTCGAGCGAGCACCTCGATTACATCCTGCTGAGCGCCATCTCGTCGTCGCCGAACCTGCTGTTCTACATGCCGACCAAGTCCGGCATCCCCGATAGGGACAAAGCCACCATCCGGCGCTGGCTGGACTGGGCACGCGCCCAAGAGGAGCTCCTCAAAGTGCGGCGCGACCTCCCCGAGTGGCCCGAGCCGGACCGCGTCGATGGCTCGGCGCACATCGTGGGCGATCGCGGGCTCGTGTTCCTCTTCAACCCGGGCGACCAGCCACGAGAGGCGGAGTTCGCCCTGACCGAGGAGGGCACTGGCTGGCGCAAGAGGGGCCGATGCCGCATCTCGCAGGCGCACCCGGCTGGCGGACCGCGGCAGGTCGCAAGGCACGGAGACACGGTGCGGTGGGTGGTGCCCCCCGCGAGTGCCGTGGTGTTAACCGTTGCCGCGGAGCGCTAGAGGCTCCCATTCCGGGCGCCTGAGAGCGATACAGGTTCCTGGGGGCGCGGCCCAAAGTCGCGGGCCAGCGCGGCGGCCTTGTCTGCTGCCCGACCATCCGTGAGTGCGGAGTGCTTGCTCCGCGGGGAGGGGCTTGCAGTGAAGTACCTCATTGGGTCTGGCCTTCTGCTTTGCGTCGCGTTGCCTCACCCGGCACGCGCTGATCTGGTCCTGCTGGATGAGTACTGGTCGCCCGAGATAGCAGGGAATGATGTGGTCGTGGCGGAGGTCGACACGCAGGAGACCGGCGACCCGACCGAGGCCAAGTTCGGCGAGTGCAGCGCGAAGCTCTGGAACGAGTCCGGTTCGCCCAACGTGCGCTTCCGCGGTGCCGCACCGATGACGCTCTCCCAGATTCCGCCCGGTGACTGCGAGCTGTCGCTGTGGTACCGCACCAACGGATGGACAGGCCCGTGGCGCGTAGAGGTGTGGGTCTGGCATGAAGCACTGCACAACGCACCGGCCCCTGCACCGGTGAGGGTGCTGCAAACCACGCTCGATGGTGGCGGGCCGGACGGCCAGCTTCTGGCCGACGACCAGTGGCACGAGGCCCGGGGCAGACTGACGGCAGGCGAGTCCTACGAGGCCACGCCGAAGGAAGAGCACATGGGCGCCGCCTACGTGTGGCTTGTTCCCGTAGGTGGCTGGAATGTGGCCCATCGAACGTACATCGACCGCATCAGCATCGAGGTGGTAGACGGTGACCGGAAGGGTGAACCAGCGCCTGCTCCCGCTCGCCGGATCCGGCCGAAGCCCGGAGCGCAGACCGATGGGCCCGGCTGGATCTGGTGGGAAGGCGAGGACGCTTTCGAGCACAACGTGCCCACCGGCGGCGCGACGGTGCCGATGACCGAGGCCCAGCAGGCTCTGCTCTCCGGCAACGCGTGGCTCAGCCACCACGGAGTCGAGGACCTGCAGGTGCAGTGGGAGATCACCGTGCCGGAAGACGGACGCTACACGCTCTGGTGCCGCGGGCAGGGCGCGCCCTTTCGCTGGTGTTGGGACGATGGGACGTGGAGTGAGTGCGGCTTCGAGGCCGTCTGGACCGATCATGTCCCGTACCAGGACCATGGCGCCTACGGATGGCTCCGGCTCTGCTGGGTGTGCCTGGGCGAGGTCCAGATGTCGCGCGGCCGACACGTGCTCGCAGTGGGCGGCGTGCCCGATGACCAAGCCGTGGGGTTCGACTGCTGGCTGGTCACGCGGGGGGGCTTCATGCCGGACGGCGCGCGGCGGCCTGCCGATGAGTAGCCCGCCGCGGATCGGCGTGATGCGAGCCGGGCCGGGCGCGGGGAGGGGGAGGGCTTGCTGAGCGGTTCCGACCGACGCCCCCGCCTCTCGCGCGCTGCGGTGGGCGTGCCTCTCTTTCGACGCTTGCCGCTGTCGTTCATGCCGGTTGCGGGGCTTCCGGTTATCGGGCTCGGCACCTATTTGCTGGTCTCGGAACGGTCCGAAGCTACCACCGACGAACTCGACGGGCTCTTGGCGCTGTCCCAGCGGCTCGCCGACAGGATCGACGTCCACGTATCGGCGAACCAGGGGCTTGTTCGGCATCTGGCGGCCACCGACCACGTGGTTGGCTTCCTGGCGAAACGACCGCGGTCAGAGGCCGACCGGGATACGTTCGACCGATGGCTCGCGCTTCAGAGCGCTCTGTCTTCGGAGCCGATCGACATCTACGCCATGGACCGCACGGGCCCTTGTGTCGCGTCCACCAACCGGTCGTAGCTCGGCAGCAACTTCGGGTTCCGCCCCTACTTCAAGGCCGCGTTGGGCGGCGACTACTTCCAGACAGACTGGCTGGTCGGTTCGCTGACGCGGGTGCCTGGGGTCTTCTCGGCATCACCAGTGGTGCGCGGAGAGACGATCACCGGTGTCCTCGCGGTAAAGCTCAGGTGCACTCACATCCGCAAAGCGGTGACCGAGCTGGGCACCCAGGGACGCAACGCATTCCTCATCAATCATCAAGGCATCGTGTTGGTTCACAGTCAGCCGTCCCACGAGTACACGTCTCTCGTCGAGCTATCGGAGGACGAGCAGGACTCACTCCGCACGAGCCGGCAGTTCATGCAAGAGCGCATCCGCCAGTACCCCGTCGGGCCCGAGCTGACGCAGGCCCTCAACAACGTCCTGCAGTCCGGTCGGCCCCAGACGGTGGCCTACTCGCTCGGATGCGTGCCGCACTGGTACGGTGCGTGGACCAGGACTGGGTGGCGGGCGTTTCGTCTCCGGACTCGGCCGTCTACGCCTCCTCCGGGCGAATTCCGCGGGACACCGTGGTGTTCGCCGCGCTCGCATTGCTCGTGTGTCTAGCGGCCAGCCTGGTGATGAGCCACCGCCTGTCCCGTCCTATCGCTCGCCTGACAGAAGCGGTCGAGCAGTTCGGAGCCGGAGACAGCGACGCCCGGGCCGCACGAGTCGACGGGGGCGAGGTAGGTCTCTTGGCCGCGCGGTCCAATGAGATGGCCGATGCCATCTCATCGAACACCGAGGTTCTGGAGCGGCGCGTGCGCGAGCGAACTCATGAGCTCACTCGGGCGAGTGAGGAGAGCGCGCGGACCATCGATGAGCTACAGAAGGCTCTGGCCCCGGTCCGGACACTTGGCGGACTGCTACCCATCTGTAGTTCGTGCACGAGGATCCGCAACGATGAGGGCTACTGGACGCGGATCGAGGCCTACATTCGCGATCACTCTGAGGCTGAGTTCACGCACGGGATCTGCCCGGAGTGTGCGAAGCAGCTCTATCCGGAGGCGGCGCCGAGGGCTGACCGCACGCCGGGGATGAAAGACGGATGAATCACCGCACGGCCTCCATCGGCCGCGTCAACACCCCTGCTTTGCAGTTCCGGTCGGCCCCTCTCCTGGCTGATCGGCTGGACAGCTTACACTCAGTAAGTTACACTGATGGTGCCGGGGGGCGATGGCGGGCGGATCCCGCCAGGGACACACTACTCGCCCTCCGCACGGAGGCGAAAGTGCGCAGTTCAGCCCCTTCCGAAGAGGAACTCATTCTTTTCCGCGCGAGACTGGCATCGGTCCTCGCCGCGCTAGGTGTTTCGCGCGCCGAGTTGGGCAGACGACTTGGGGGCAAGTCAAGCCAGTATGTCTCCCAGCTGTTGAGTGGCGCTGCACGACCCTCTCGCCGTCGAGTGCAGGAGATCGAGCGCGCCCTCCAGTTGGGGGTTGGCAGCCTGACCCAGGAGGGTCCTGCCCTGCCCGAAGGGCTCGAGACACCCGAACGGGTGCTGGCGCCGGACTTCGCCGCCTGGGAGGAACTGCTCGCCAGCGCCCGGAGGCTTCGTCACGATGGGCACCTGGGTACAGCCTTGATCGTGGCCAACCAACTGGTCGAGCGTCTCTCGGCGGTTCGGACGACGAGCGAGAGGGTTGCCGGGCTGTTTGCGAATGCTCTGATCCTGCGGTCGGAGCTTCACCGGTGCCAGTGCGCCCCGGACATGGCGCTGGAAGACGCGGCGCGCGCCCGTCGCCTGGCCACGCCACTGAAAGCGAGCGACCCCGGCCTCTTCTCCCGGGCCTACTTCTGGCACATCATCCGGGCACAGGATCTTCGCGGGGCGTCGGGACTGGCAGAGGTGGTCACGGACGCGTTCCCGGAGGGCCCGGATCCGGCCATGGCTTTGCTTCCCGTTACTGCCGAGGCATTCATCGCCGATGGCGGGGCCGGGGTGACGCCTGAGCTGTCGGCTCGCCTGGCCGGGGCCATCGAGGGAGCACCGTTCTCTCCGGCCAAGTCCGTGGCGTTTCTCATGCTCCAGACGCGCCACGACCGCGGCGACGAGTTCGGCGATCGGTGGACGGACGAGGCTCGCCGAGCCGGTGAGGTCGTGGGGCTGGCTGAGGCACTCTACCACGCGGCTCATCGCGCTTTCCGCTCGGGCCGGCCGCTGGATGCATACCGTCACCTTCTGGAGTCGACCCAGATTGCCGCATCCGCGGAGTTCCAGCTTGGTATGGAGCACGCGGCCGAGGTGTGGTCCCAGATGCTCCGCGCCCCCGCACTCGAGAGGGCCGAGGCGTCGGGGGTGCCCCGGGAGTTGCTGCGGGGCGAGATCGTCGTGCCGGCGTGTCAGCTACTGCGCGAGGTGGGGTTGCGGTCCGAGTGGTTCGGTACGGCGCGCGCCTTCGCGTGGGCGGCGTGCGCGCACGGTAGTGCGGCGCTGGGTGACCCGGCCGGTGCCCTCGAAGCTGCCGGCTGGCTTCTGCCCATGGCACGGCGGGCCTTCAACGCGGACAATGCCGCCGCGAACCTGGCGTGGGCGGCATGGGCGCTGCAGAAGTCGGGCTTCACCGATGAGGCCACAGCCATGTGGTCGCACGTCCGGTCAGCTACGGGGCTGGCGCTGGCCGAAGGCTCGAGAGTCCCCCATGAACGGCTGTCGGAGATGGCCTATGCGGCCATGGAGGCGGGGCACGGCCTCCCGGAGCTCGACTCCGTGATGCGCCATATTGCGACTCAGCAACCGACGGATGCATGGGCATGGGGCCTCAACGCGCGCTACCAGCTCTCCAGGGGTCAGGTGCTCGACGCCCTGGCAGCGGCGGAGCGCAGTTGGCGGCTGGCTCAGTACCTTGGGCTGGCGCAGGCCTTTCCCCCGCTCCCGAGCTATCGGGCGCCGCTGGGCCGCGTCCAGCGGCAGCAAGCTGCCCGGCGCGAGGCCATGCGTGGACCGCTGAGGCCTTCGCCCGAGCGCTGGAGTTGGACAGCCTCTCCCCCTCCACCCGTGAGTCGATCTCGCGGTCGCTGGCCGCACTTCAGTCCGAGTGCGCCATGGTGTCTGCGCCCGAGTGAGTGGGCCCGGGTTACCATGACTTACGGGTTGCGGCGATCGCCATTGACGCGCTCTAGCAGATCAGTTAACTTAGAATAGGGCGCAAGAGAGCGCTTTCAGCCGCTTGGTGCTCCCCTCCGGGAATGTGTGGATTGGTGCCCCCACCGCCCGGATAGCTGGGCATGTGCTTCCAGTTGGGGGCGCGTGCCACTGGGGTGGGCTGGCTCGGGTCTGGTTGGGCAGGTGACTCGGCGGCGAGGATGCCCCCCGACGCCGTTCGAGCAGCCGCCTCGAGGTCTCTTGCGGGGTGGTATGGCCCGAGCCGGCCACACTCCGATCGTGTTTCCGGTCCAGTTCGCCCCGAGACGCCTGTGGTCCGCGTTCACTCGACCCGCAGGGCTTGCAGGCCGGCGGGCCCGGTGCCACGGGGCCGCTTCGCCCTCTCCAGCCGGATCGACAATGTACGCTCATCCGGGTTCCCCCACACGTATTCCTCGTGGCCCAGGTGGCTCGCGTCCGTGTAGTCGTGGTCGTAGCGCGGGAAGCCGTGGATGTCGCCGCCACGATCGAGCCATCTCTCCGGCGCCCGGTGCATCGCGACGTCGACGCGGTCGTCGAACACGTCGAGGGACACGAAGTCGGCGGGATAGCCGCAGGTGCCCCCCGAAGTGATGTGAGCGACTCCACGCCGCGTCACCGCCGCAGTCAGATGGAGATGCCCGGTCAGCACGGCCACCACGGCCTCGGAGTGGGCCTCCACCACATCCAGAAGGCCGGCATCGAGCACCTTGTAGCTGCTGAAGCCGAAGCTCTCCTTCAGGACAGCCTCATCACGCATGGGGATGAGCGGAACGTGGGTTAGCAGGAAGACCGGCATGTTGCCGATGCGCTCCAGCGCTCGGCGCGCCAGTGCGTTGCGTGCTCGCGTCACGTCGTCCGGTTGCCGATGCGCGCCACTGGTGTCCAGCACGAGGAAGGCGACGCCCCCGCACGCGAACGCGTAGTTCCGGCGGCCAGGACCAAAGCAGCAGTCATAGGCATCCGTTCTGCCCTCGATCCCCTCGCCCTGCGCGTTCTCGTGATTGCCAAGGCACGGGAGGAACGGCACGGGTAGGCGGTCGAGGATGGCCGTCCGGAGGTGCCGGAAGTCCTGATCGAAGTCCTCGAGCTCGCCATCGATGATGTCGCCGGCCGAGACCACGAAGTCAGGCGGCTCGATGTCATGCAGGCCGAGAGCACACTCGAGCGCCCACCGTGCCTTCTCCTCGGCACAGGGGTAGCCGGGCGGCCGTCCAGCGACACCCTGGGCCCGTACGTGCATGTCATTCCAGACGAAGAAGCGGAACCGGCGCTCGCATCGATTCGGCGTGGCCACAGGCGTCAGCGCACCGGGCAGGCTGAGGGCTGAAGAGACGAACTGCCTTCGCGTCACGACGTCTCACCTCAGAGCGGCGCGGGCTGCTCTCACACCGATGGCATTGCGGTGCCGAAGCCCGGATGACCTGCACGAAGCGAGGTCGTTCCTGCCGCGGCGGCTACGAGGGCACTGCCCGCCTAGTGAGGCACGCGCAGCACGAGCTTGCCGAACTGCTTGCCGGCCTCCATGCGCTCCATGGCGTCCGCAGCGTCCTCAATGTCGTAGGTCGAGTCGATAACGGGCCGGAGTCCTGCGGACTCGGTCGCGTTCAGCAGAAGTCGGAACTCCTCGTCGTTCCCGAAGGTGGAGCCCAATAGGCTGAGTTGGCGCCAGTAGACGGTACGCAGGTCGGTAGGGGCCTCGGCTCCCGTCGTGACACCGCACAGCACAACACGGCCGCCCTTTCGCACGACGCTGAGGTCGATCGGCCACGTGGCCGCGCCAACCGTGTCCACGACGACGTCGACCCCGCGGCCATCGGTCAGTTCGCGGACGGCCCCGGCCACGTCGGGGCTGGCGCCGTAATCGATGGAGTGGTCGGCCCCCAGCGCTCGCGCCTTGGCGAGCTTCTCCTCCGACGACGAAGTTACAATCACAAGGGCACCGATGAGCTTGGCAATCTGGAGCGCGGCCAGCGCGACGCCGCCGCCAACGCCATGTACAAGTACTGACTCACCAGGGCGCAGCTTGGCGCGGCTCAGAAGCATGCGCCAGGACGTGAGATAGGCCACGGGAAGGGCGGCAGCCTGGTCGAAGCTCAGAGCCCTTGGCTTTGGATGAGCGCAATAGGCCGGCACCGCGACGCGCTCGGCAAAGGTTCCGGGGCGATTGGCGCCGATGATGCCGAAGCTCTCACACTCGCTGTGCTCGCCACGGATGCAGGCCTCACACCGGCGGCACGAGAGGCCCGGCGTGATCACGACCTCCTCGCCGAGCCGTGATCGGGGCACTCCCTCACCCACGGCAGTGATCACGCCCGCGGCGTCCGAGCCCAGGATATGGGGCATCGGCAGCCCTGGACCCGGGCGGCCGTTGCGGACCCACACGTCCAGGTGATTGAGAGCCGCCGAGCGCACGTCGATCACCACCTCTCCATCCGCTGCGGTGGGCTCATCGACCTCGATGAGCTGGACGCGGTCCAGACCGCCGTACTCGTGGATCCCGATGGCCCTCATCGCGGTCCCCGTCCTCTCTCTTGGTTGCGGGCGATCCCTTCAGGCACAACGCACTGGACCCGACGGGGTTCCGGGCGCAGGTCCGAGGCCCGACGGCCCGAACCCTGGTTTCGTCGCCGGAACGCTGCCGGGATGGGTGGATCTGGATGACCGGACGGGACATTGCACTGGGCACGCTCCACCGCGAAGCCGTTCCATTCCCGTGCATCAACTACTGCTGGATGACCCACACGCGCTACATGAGCCACGTCGCGGGGCGCGAGTACTGGGATGACCCCGAGGCGGTGTTTGTCGAGTACGTGCGCCGCTCCGGCGCTAATCTCGTCCCTCAGTGGTACTACCCGGACGAGGGGCATCGCCGACTCGAGCAGGGGGAGGTGATGCACGCCCTCAACCCCCACGTGACCCGCGGGTTCCATCGGCCCGAGGACGTGCTGGAGTACATCGAGCAGTTGCCGGACGATGCCGCTGTGGAACGCGACTTCGACATCGACGCTGTGGCGCAGGGCTACGCGGGCA
>Ga0116184_10004093_pt1 | contig 11639 bp, 10 predicted proteins | sample AD_JPNNA5_MetaG_FD_89886 | JGI IMG/M metagenome (GOLD analysis project Ga0116184, IMG submission 89886) | Active sludge microbial communities of municipal wastewater-treating anaerobic digesters from Japan - AD_JPNNA5_MetaG | ecosystem: Engineered > Bioreactor > Anaerobic > Digestate | place...
CCCTTGTTAAAAAAATAAACAAAAACGCCAAAACCCTTTCCCTTCGCTCCGGAGAGGAACTGCGCGAGGCAGTTGATTTTCTTCGAGGAGGTCAATAAAATGGCGTCTATGAAGAAAGTAGCCCTGATCACGGGGGCGGGACGGGGCATTGGCCGCGCCATCGCCCGAGAGATGGCGGCGCGAGGGTTTGCTGTAGCCATAAACTATCACAGCTCGGAGGAAGGGGCCCGCGCCCTGGTGGAGGAATTGAGAGAAGCGGGGCATGAGGCCCACGCCTTTCAGGGGAACGTGGCCGACCCCGCTTCCGTCAAGGACCTCTTTGCCCAGGTGGGGAGCACCATGGGAGCCCCGGCGGTGCTCGTCAACAACGCAGGCATCGTAAGGGACACCTTGGTGTTGCGCATGAAGGACCAGGACTGGGCTGAGGTTGTGCAGACCAACCTGACGTCGGCCTTTCTCTGCTCTCGAGAGGCCGTGCGGGAGATGTCCCGGCAGCGTTGGGGAAGAGTTGTCATGATCAGCTCCGTCATCGGCCTCATGGGAAACACGGGGCAGGCCAATTACGCTGCCGCCAAAGCGGGCCTTTTCGGACTCGCCAAGAGCCTTGCCCGAGAGTTCGGAAGCCGCCAGATCACCGTCAATGCGGTGGCTCCCGGTTTTATTGAAACCGATATGAGCGGTCGCATAAAGGAAGAGTTTCGGGAGGCGTACCTGAAAAATATTCCCCTCGCCCGATCGGGGACCCCGGAGGACGTGGCCCGAGTGGTGGCCTTCCTCGTCTCCGATGACGCATCCTACGTCACAGGGCAGGTGCTCGCCGTCGATGGCGGCCTGACCATGTGCTAAAGAAGAACATCGAAAAGGAGGTGAACAGTATGGGGAGTAATGTGGGAGAAGTAACCGCCCGTCTCAAGGAGATCGTGATGGATCGCCTGGACGTGGAAGAAAACCAGATTTCCGAAACGGCGTCGTTCGTAGAGGATCTGGGGGCCGATTCTCTGGACATCGTGGAATTGATCATGGGGATTGAAGAGGAATTTGACATTGAAATTCCCGACGAAGATGCGGAGAAACTCACCAACGTCGGCGAAGCGCTGGCGTACATTCAGAAGAAACTTGGCATTGAAGCATAACTCCACCGAGGGGGGCCATGCCCCCCTCTCTTTGACTATAATCGGGAAACCGCCCGTCTCCGCCCCTTCGAGATGTTTCAGTGGGCAATGGTAGGTGCGTCGGTTTTTCATAAACGAGATATTAAGGAGGAACCCGGCGTTGAGAAGAGTCGTTATTACCGGGATCGGCGTGGTGAGCCCCATCGGGCACGGTCGGGAAGTTTATTGGAACGCCCTGGCGGCGGGAAAAAACGGCATCGGCCCGGTCACGCTTTTTGACACCACGGATTTTCCTGTGCGCATTGCCGCAGAGGTACGGGACTTTGACGCGGGCCTTTACATGGACCGCAAAGAGATTCGTCGCTCCGACCGGGTCATCCATTTCTCCGTGGCCGCCGCCGCCATGGCGGTGGAAGACGCCAAACTGGACGAAAGCTCCCTGGACCGGACTCGCTACGGCGTCTACATTGGTAGCGGTGAGGGTGGCATTAGCACCACCAACGAGAACTACCGCATCCTCTACAAGAAAGGCCCCACTAGAATCAGTCCCTTTTTCATCCCCATGATGATCAGCAATATGCCCGCCGCCTACGTGGCCATGGTGCATGGAGCCAAGGGACCTAACCTTTCCGTGGTGACCGCCTGCGCCACGGCCACCAATACCATCGGAGAGGCATACTACGCCATTTTACGAGATGACGCCGACGTGATCCTCACCGGGGGAGCCGAAGCGGCCATCGTTCCCATAGCCCTGGCGGGGTTTGCCGCCGCCAAGACCCTCTCCACCCGCAACGATGAGCCCGAAAAGGCGTCCCGTCCCTTCGACGTGGATCGGGACGGGTTCGTCATGGGAGAGGGGGCCGGAGTCCTCGTTCTGGAAGAGCTAGAACACGCGAAAAATCGAGGCGCCCGAATCTGGGGCGAGATCGTGGGTTATGGGGCCACCTGCGATGCGTACCATATCACGGCTCCGAGCCCCGACGGAGATGGTCAAATCCGCGCCATGGCCATGGCGGTGCGAAAGGCGGGGTGGCGCAAAGAAGACGTGGAGCTCATAAATGCCCATGGGACCTCCACGCCGCTGAACGACAAGACCGAATCCCTGGCCATCAGGACCCTCTTCGGGGATTACACAGACAAGCTCCTGGTCAACTCCACCAAATCCTTGGTGGGACACGGCCTGGGCGCTGCGGGCGCCCTGGAGACCATTGCGGCGATCCAATCCCTCGTAGAGGGGATTGTCCACCCCACACTCAATCTCGACTCAAAAGATCCCGAATGCGACGTCCCCGTGGTGGGGAAAGAGGCGATCCATGTGCCCATCCGGCACGTTTTGGTAAATAATTTCGGCTTTGGAGGACATAACGGCGTTCTGGCACTGACCCGTTTTGAGGAATAGCTTCTCTCATGGCCATGGACCAGGCCTGGTGGGACAAAAGTCTCACGGCCTTTCAGCGAGAGATCGGGTACCGTTTCCAAAACGAGCGTTTGATACACGAGGCGCTTACCCATGCTTCGTTTGCCCATGAGGCGGGGATCCCCTTTTGGAACGAGCGTCTGGAGTTCCTGGGCGACGCGGTGCTGGAGCTCTGCGTCTCCGAAATGCTCTTCGTGGAATATACCCATTGGGACGAAGGGCTGCTGACTCAGGAGCGCGCTCGACTGGTATGCGAAGGAGCCCTGGCGCGGCTAGCCACGCAGCTGAACATCCCTCCGCTACTGCGCATGGGGCGCGGCCTGGAGCGCCAAGGGGGACGAGAAAACGCCTCCATCTGCGCCGACGCGGTGGAGTCCGTTTTGGGAGCGATCTTTCTTGATGGTGGGTTTGACGCCGCACGGCAAGTGGTGCGGCGTCTTCTGCTGATTTTTCGTCACCACGCCCGAGACGAAATGATAGACCCCAAAAGCAAGCTTCAGCAGATGTTCCAAGAAAAAGGATGGGGGAGGCCGGAGTACGACTTGGTCAGCACGGAGGGGCCGTCGCACGACATGGTGTTTCGGGTGACCGTGCGCCATCGCCAGACGATCCTCGGATCCGGCACAGGGGCCACGCGGAAAGAGGCCGAGGTGGCCGCATCTCGGGCCGCCCTGGAGGCCTTGCTTCCTCGCCGAAAACAGGGACCGTACTCCTCGGCAAAACATGACGCCGAATTTTAATTTAAAAAGATCCCTATACGTCCTATCATCGGGATTGATGTTCTAGGCCGGAGGGAAGGCGATAAACTGCCCCTTTTGGCGGTTCGGAGGCTTTTTCCGGTAAGCCTTATCGGACAGCGGCGGACAAGGGCCGTTTTTTTGAGGTGTTCTCCCGAGAGAAGACGCGCTATAATGGCTTACGGCAAGATGTGGGAAATTGTTCCTGCGTCTTTTTGTGTATCTAAATCGGGGAGGTCGGGATTGATGCAGCGGTCTTGGGGTATGAGCGTCCTGATGTTGGTGTGCGTATTCGCGTTTGCGGCCTTGGGCCTCGCCCCTGCCTCGTGGTGGCAGGAGCAGTTTTCCTTTGGTCAGGGAGAGCCCGTGGAATTCGTCGTCCCTGAAGGTGTCTCCGAAAAACAGCTCGCGGATCTTGTCGTAGCGCAGAAGATCACCGGTCAAGCCGAAGAGTTGGCCGATCTCCTGACGGACATGGGAGTAGTCAAAACCCTCCGGTCGGGGATTTATGCGGCGCGCCCCGGGACGCCCTGGGAGGTGGCCATGCAGCTCCAGGGCCAGACTCCTCGGGCGGAGCTCTTTGTCCTGGAAGAGGGGATCATTTTTCGAGATCTGGCGGCCAAGCTCCCCGGCGGCGGGGCCGAAGGCCTTAGGCTTTTGGCTAGCGATGACCTCTTCCCCGAGGCCTTGAGGCCCTTGCTACCCGGCGACCCGGAAAGTCGGGCGGCCCTTCTCCTTCCCGGCGCTTATGTCCTGTCTCCCGACGGCGATCCCGCCGAGACGGCCCTGCGCCAGGCGGCGGCCGCTTGGTGGAACAAATTCGGAGACCAGCTGGGGGATGCCGATGCCCAAGAGCTCTTGGGAAGGGCCTCCTTAGCCGCCCTGTTGCAAAAAGAAGCGGTGAAAGAGGACGATCGAGCCACATTGGCCGGAGTCTACGTGAATCGCCTCGCTAGGGAAATACCACTGCAGTCTGCGGCGGCCCTCCGATTCGGTCTAGCCCGGGAGGGGCTCGATACGGAAACTCTTACTCGGGGTGAACTCCGGATCGACTCCCCCTATAACACCTATCAGCGCCCGGGGCTTCCGCCTTCGCCGATATGCATCCCCTCCGAATCCTCCTGGCGGTCCGCCCTGCGGCCAGAAAACCACGATTTTCTCTTTGTCGGTACGCAACGAGATGGTCATCTGGTCTTTTCCCGGACCTACAAGGATCACATCGCCGCTCTGGGATCTCATCCCTGAGGCGGCTTTAGGCCACATCTGGAAGGCCTCCGCGCCCTTTTTCGGGCGATTTCTTTGTGATCACTACCCATCAAATTCATTTTCTTACTTCGGCCGAGGGCGACCTTTGGGAACGTGCTTTGCATCAAGGGGCCGCCCCCGGCCCTTGGTTCTACGGCGGCGGCACGCCCCTCATCGCTAGGGAAAGGGCCGAACTCTTTTCGGCGCGACAGGAGATTAGACACATTATGAAAGAACCGCTTTCCGTTTGCCCTGGGTGTGGAGCCTCCGTACAAGACCAGCACGAAGACCGGCCGGGATTTGTTCCTCCCCACCTAAAGCTTCGAGATGGGGTAGTCTGTCGTCGCTGCTTCCGAATGCGCCACTACGGTCAAGGAAGCAAGGCTCCCATATCGGACGAGCACATGCAGACGCTCCTGGAAGCAGCGGTGGCGCCCTGTGCGGGGATCGTCGCCGTGCTAGATGCCTCGGATCTCTCCTCATCGGCGGCGATCCTCCCCTTGGCTCTTTCCCTGGGAAAACCTCTGGTGGTGGTGATCAACAAAGCGGATCTCTTGCGCCGGTGGATCGGCACGGCGGGGCTAGAGTCGTGGGTACGACACCACGGGGGTGTGGGGCCTGCCCCCGTGCGGGCCCTGTCCGCCCTAAAGGATGATCAGGCCCGAACTCTGGGGCAGGAGCTCCCGGCGATTTTTCGCGACCTCGGAGCGGGAGAGGGGCGTCGATACTTGCTCCTGGGAAAGGCCAATGTGGGAAAAAGCACCCTCCTGGCGGCCTGGACCGGGGATGAAAGGATCACGCGATCTCCCCTGCCAGGAACCACTGTGGGGGAGCTCGTGGTCCCCACCGCAGATGGCGCGGAATTCGTCGATTTTCCGGGCTTTCGCCTGGGAACCCCCTGGCTTCCCCTTCTGTGCCCAGAATGCCTCCGATCCCAGGGGGCTCTCCGGCGCTTCACCCGCCGGACCTTTATCCTCCGGGAGGGAAGCTCGCTCCTCTGGGGCGGAGTGCTGTGGATCCGCTTTATCGGAGGACCGGAGCGTTCCTGGATTAGGGTGGTGGCCTTCGCCCCCGATACCGTGTCACTCCACCTGACCAAGGCGGGGCGGGAAGAGGGGCTTTTGGATCGCCACGCGGGATCCCTGTGGCCCGTGCCTTGCCGTAGTTGTTGGGACACGTTGCGCCCTCGCATGGACGTGACAAGCTTCTTCTGCGGAAAGGTCCCGTCGGAGGAGAAGGCGAAGGTGGTCCTCTCCCTGGGGGAAGATCTGGCCTTCCCCGGCCTGGGGTGGCTTACCAGCACCCAGGGGGAGGGAGCCTTTCAGATCGTCGCCCCGGGGGGCATCTTGTCGGAGCTCCGCCCTGCGCTCTTTCGGGCGAACCTTCGGCGCCCTTCGTTCTCGAAGCGGTCTTGGGCGAAAAAAAGACCCCACACGCCCCGGCCTTACCTCCGTTGAGGCCCTCTGGGGCGGGGAAAGGATCTGACATGAAAGTAACGACGATGATGGTAGAATCCCTGGCACGCCTGGTTAGACCGGGAGGTGCGTGGCATGCGGACGCCTTTGCCCAATATGCCAGCGGGCATGGAATGTTCTTCGAGGACGGCAAGATAGAACAGACCTCGTCCTTCGGCGCCGGGGGGATCGGGGTACGGGCCCTGGTGGAAGACCACGCAGTCTTTTCCCACGCCCCGGGAGTATCCTCTAGAGCGGCCCAGCAAGGACTTCGAGACCTAGAGGAACTCCTTGGTCTGCCTTTTCCTTCCCCAGAGGTTTTCCAAGACTCTCTTCTGGTCGATCCCATCGAATTGGAGGCCTCTCCATCTTGGGATTTTGCCCGGGATGTGGATCAAGACCTTCGCCGGGTCTCATCGGCGGTGCGCCAAGTTTCCCTGTCCTTTCGAACTTCTCTTTCTTCGGTGAAGATTTTTCGAAGCGACGGGAAGATGGCAGAGGAGCGGCGCCCCTACACCACCTTCTCTCTGAGCGTCGTGGTGGGCAAGGATGCCACCCTTCAAACGGGGAGCGAAACCCGGGCCCTCAGGGTCCCTTCGAAGATCTTTCTGGAGGGCTTTGACCCTCGTGCCATGGGGCACAGCGCCCTGGAGCGGGCCCTCATCATGTTGGACGCCCCCCCCTGCCCGGCGGGCCCCATGCCGGTCATCCTGGCGGGGGAGGCTGGGGGGACCATGATCCACGAAGCCTGCGGCCACGGCCTTGAGGCGGACATCGTACAAAAGGACTTTTCCGTATATCGAGACGCTCTAGATAGCATGGTGTCTACCCCCTGCGTAACCTTGGTGGATGACCCCACGCTACCGGACCTCTACGGAAGCTACGCCGTGGATGACGAGGGAACGGCTTCCCAGCGGACGATCCTGGTGGACCAGGGGATGCTGCGCCGTTACCTCACCGACCTACAATCCGCCCGCCGGGGAGGGCTTCCCCTTTCGGGAAACGGCAGGAGGGAATCCTATCGCCATCTCCCCATTCCCCGGATGTCCAACACCTACGTGATGCCGGGAACCACTCCCTTGGAGGACATGTTGGCCCAGGCGGAGCGAGGCCTCTTTGTCCGCCGCCTAGGAGGGGGAGAGGTGGATCCCACTTCGGGAGACTTCGTCTTCGCCGTGACGGAAGGGTATCTGGTGGAGAAGGGGCGCGTGGGATCCCCGGTACGCGGAGCCACGCTCACGGGAAATGGCCCCGAGGTCCTACGCCGCATTTTGGCTGTGGGGTCCTATCTCCACATGGATCCCGGCTCTTGCGGAAAGAACGGTCAGGGGGTTCCGGTCACCGACGGCCAGCCCACGCTCCTTTTAGAGAGCCTGGTGGTGGGAGGCAGTGACTCCTCCCATGCCTAGGCTTCGCACCGACGTCCCCAGACAGGACGGGGAGGGAAGCTCCGTGGGGCGTCCGCAAGATACTGTCGCAAAAACCTCGGCACCTCGCCGAACCCGGGACAGCGACCGCCGATCGGGGAAAAAAAATCCTTCGCCCACCGCTCGACGGCGCCGCTCTCCCTCGACTCCAGACCTAGGGCGACGGCTCCTGGTCCTTTTAGGAGTCTTGGGGGGAATATTTCTTTTGGCGGGGTTCTGGACCCCCTGGGCGGGTCCCCGGGGAACGGCGTGGGCGTCCTACCTCCTGAGGACGGTGGGAGGCTCCGTATTGGTCCCCCTGCTTTACGGCATCTATTTGGGCATCGCCTTTCTCCTCCATCGCACCGTAGAGCACCCCTGGGCCCAGATCGGGGGTACGGTGGCCCTGACGTTTTCCCTGATGACCATCCTGGGGCTGCAAAGTTTCGGCCTGTATCGCTTGCCCCCCTCTTGGGGAAAGGCGGGACTATGGGGAACCGCCCTGGCAACTTTCCTGTACAAAAACTTGGGAGCCTTTGGCACCGTCCTTGCCGCCCTCGGGGCCCTTTTGGTCGCCATCATGTGCTACGGGAGCTGGGGAGTGGTGTCATCGTGGTGGGAAAGGGCCTTCCGGACCAAACGGTCCGAAGGAGAAATGGTCCCGGAGAGCCCCGACGCCGATCTCCGGGCCTCAAAGAGCTCTATTATTGCGGCGGAGGAAACCCCGGAGGCTCCCTCGGGAGATCCTTACTGGGCCTTCGCAGGCTTTGAAGTCCCCACCGCCATCGCTTCCGAGGAGGGGCTTTCGCCGCGCTTTACTCCGGACGCCTCTTCCGAGGTGGATCCTCGAGAAAACATCATCCTACGAAGGGGTCGGTCCTCCAAGCTCCTGAATGCTCCGGAAGGGCCCGGGATTGATGTCCCGGCCTACCATGGTGCGGAAGAAAGGCCTCCGGCGGAGCCTCCTCTGTCGCCCCCATCGCCCCTTGGGAAACCCTCCGTACCCTGCCCGGAGGTAGAGGCCATCATGGCCTCAGGCCCCACGACGGAAGGGGAATGGAGCGATGACGGCTTTGCCATCCCCCTGGACGTGGAACCAGGAAAGTTTCCCGCCCCTCTAGACACCCTGGGCCCCGCCGAGGAAGACCGCTCCCAAGACCTCTCTCCGGAGCTTTTAGCCCAGGGGCAGCGGATCATCGCCACCCTGAAGGAATTCAGCGTGGAGGCTTCTCTGGCGGAAACGGTGACGGGGCCCACGGTGGTACAGTTCCGCCTGCAACTGGCCCCGGGGATCAAAGTCAGCCGGATCTCGGGCCTGAGCAATGATCTGGCGGTGGCCTTACCCACTCCCAGCCTCCGGGTGGAAGCGCCCATCCCCGGAAAGCCCTACGTGGGAATCGAGATCCCCAGCCCGCACCGGCGATCCGTTTCTCTACGGTCGGTCATCGGAGCGGAGGCCTTTCTGAACACCCGGGCCACCCTTCCCCTGCCGCTGGGGGTGACCATCGACGGCCGTCCTCTGATCCTTCCCCTGGAAGACATGCCTCACCTCCTGGTGGCGGGCACCACGGGGTCGGGAAAGAGCGTCTTTATCTCCAGTTGCCTGATCGGTCTCACCTACCTCCGACGCCCGGAGGAGATCCGGTTGATCCTCATCGACCCCAAGCAGGTGGAGATGGCGCTTTACGAAAGGCTTCCGCACACGCTGGCCGCCCCGGTAACCGACCCCAAAAAGGCCCTCCACGCTTTCAACTGGGCCATTCAGGAGATGGAGCGCCGGTACGCCCTCTTTGCCCAGGCCCGGGTGCGTCACCTCCAGCTCTATAACGCCAAAGTGCTACCCAAAGACGTGCTACCCCATATAGTGATCGTGGTCGACGAGCTTGCCGACCTCATGATGACGGCCCCCAAAGAAGTAGAAGATGCCATCTGCCGCTTGGCCCAGAAGGCCCGGGCCACCGGGATTCATCTGATCATCGCCACTCAGCGCCCGTCGGTCAACGTCGTCACGGGCCTCATCAAAGCCAACGTCCCGGCTCGCATTGCCTTCACCCTACCGTCACAGGTGGATTCTCGCACCATCATCGATGTGGCGGGGGCTGAGAGACTCCTGGGGCGGGGAGACATGCTCCTCCTAACTTCTCGCTTCCCTAAGCCGATCCGATGCCAAGCCGCCTGGATCGAAGAGCAGTACATCTTGGAGTATATTTCTTACCTCACAAAGATTTTTGGAGATCCCGATCATCTGGATATCACCAACAAGGATGGAGGGGAGGGGGGAGCCGAAGGTCTCTGTCAGGATCCCCTGCTGGAGGAAGCGATAGAGACGGTCCTGGAGACGGGCATGGCATCATCCAGCGGGTTACAACGCCGATTTCGCGTGGGCTATACCCGCGCCGCCCGCATGATCGATGCCATGGAATCGTTGGGCATCGTGGGGCCCCAAACCTCTCGGGGGAGAGAGATCTTGGTGGACGGAGAACGGGCGGAGGCGTTACTCCGGGAAGCGAAGGGGCGATGATCGGGAAAGAGGCCGGGGATCTCAAACTCCCCCAAGGGATCCTGCGTTTTTCCCCGGAGATATCACCACCCCCGGTGGTGCTGGTGGCGGGAGGGCGGGCTCCGGAGGTACCGTGGCTTCAGGAGTTGGTGCGCCTGGGAGTACAGGCGGTATGGGGCGTCGACCGAGGGGCCCGTTGGTGCCGGCGGGCGGGGATATGTCCGGACCGCTTCGTGGGGGATGGGGATAGCCTGGAAGAAGAGGATCGCCGGTGGCTCCACGACCGCAGGGTTCCCCAGCACCTGTACCCCGTGGCCAAGGACTTTACCGACCTCCAATTGGCCCTTTTTGAGGCGGCGGACGAATACCCGGGAGTTCCCCTTGTGCTGACCGGCACAGGGGGAGGGCGCTTTGACCACGCCTTCAGCGCCCTGTTTTCCGCCCTTTGGGCCCATCGTCGCGGGGGAAGAGTGGTGGTATTGGGAGACAGCAAAGAGCTCCTTATTCCCCTCCGGGGGCCCGCCGAAGTGACCCTCGCCTTCGCCCCCCCGCCGGACGTGGTGTCCTCGCTGGCTTTGTCTTCTGAGTGCTCCGGGGTCACCCTCAAGGGGACCGAATGGCCCCTTGAGGGAGTGACGCTACACCTGGAAGAGCCCTACGCCGTCAGCAACCGCCTGACGACGGGGGATCGGGATAAGGTCTTTGGATTAGGGCAGGGATGGTTGGGGATATACGCCGCGTGGGACATCGACCTCTGGGCACCGTCGATCGACGACAGAGGGGAATAAAAAAACGGGCTGTCTTAGACAGCCCGCCGCACGGTTCCGCTACGAAGGCACTTGGTGCAGATGGGCAAACGCAGCGCCTCGCCGCATCCCAGGTCGACTTTGACCTTCTGAAGATTGATCAGCCAACGACGCCGGGTGTGACGAACCGAGTGGCTCACTCTGTTCCCCGTCGTCGGCCCACGACCGCAACACGCACATACCCTGGACATGACTCACGCCTCCTTCAAGACTGTCGGAGGGCGCCGGAGATCGCCGCACCCCCCGTTCCCGGTGCTCCACAAGGCGAAGCGGGAGCTACTATACCATAATCCTGGGGAAAACGTAAAGAACCCCTGAGAGAAAAGCCCCTTGACACATTTGTTTTGCCGGAGACGGCAAGAAACAAAGCAAGTAGCGTTAAAACATAGCGATGGGGTTCATGCCCGACACCTGATCCCGCCTATCTTCGGCCTCCTCAGGGAGCGGTCGGAGTAAAAGGAACTAAGGAAAGAGGAGGAGTGAATGTGTCTTTTTCGGAAGATCTCCAGCAATTAGAACTAATAATCCGGCGTTTAGAAGAAGAGCGCATGCCCCTGGAAGAAGCCCTTTCCCTATTCCGCCGGGGAACGGAAGTGCTTCGGGGCTGTCGATCCTTTCTTCGGGAGGCCTCTCAGGAAATCCGCCTTCTGTCGGAAAACGATCCCGACGACGTGACGGGGTCCCCTTGGACCCCCGAATCGGCGGGATCTCCCGGACGTCCCGACCTCTCCTCTCCAGCGTCGGAAACCTCAAAGGAGGAAAAAAGTGAGCGAATTTGATGCCGTTCGAAACACCTTGGCCGCCCAACAAAAGAGGGTGGACCGAACCTTGGAAGATCTCTGTGGCCCTTGTCCCTCCGGCGTACCCGATCGCCTCTGGCAATCCATGCGTCACTCGCTGCTCGCGGGGGGGAAACGCCTTCGGCCGGTTCTTTGCATGGCAGGAAGCGAGCTGGCGGGCAG
>Ga0116184_10004095_pt1 | contig 11637 bp, 13 predicted proteins | sample AD_JPNNA5_MetaG_FD_89886 | JGI IMG/M metagenome (GOLD analysis project Ga0116184, IMG submission 89886) | Active sludge microbial communities of municipal wastewater-treating anaerobic digesters from Japan - AD_JPNNA5_MetaG | ecosystem: Engineered > Bioreactor > Anaerobic > Digestate | place...
ATCCGGTAATAGATTATTTATCGGTTATGACAACAAATGCTACTGAAATGAAAATTTCGATATTAAATATGCAAGGACAAGTTTTATTAAAACAAGTTTCTAAAAAAGAATTAACCAAAATAAATATTTCAAGTTTACCCAAAGGGTTTTATTTTCTAAAAACAGAAGGTGAAGAAGGTAGCTCTATACACAAATTCGTAAAAGAATAAATTTTAAAATATATAATATTTAAAAAAGCCCGAAAATATGTTACGGGCTTTTTTTATCTTTGTGTTTAATAAATTATCAATTGATGTATATTTTAAAAATAAGAGGAAGTTCAAAAATACCCGATTATTTACAAATTAGGGATCAAAATTTTACGTTAATTGCCTATTTTAGGATAGATCAAAAAAGCAAAGGCTTGCTAGATTGTGGTTTATCCGATAAAGAGGCAGCAATTGAGAAAATCATTAACGAAATACCATTCGGAAAAATTTACAAACTACCTTTTTAACCATACTTGATATGTCAGATACAGAAGCAATCATCAATTTAAATAAAATAAGTGTTTTTCATTTAAACAATTTGGTATTATCCAATATCAATATTAAAATACATGAAGGAGAGTTTGTTTATCTTATTGGGAAAACAGGGTCTGGAAAAAGTAGTTTATTAAAAATGCTATATGCCGATCTCCCTTTAAGAGAGGGTGAAGCAAAAATAGCAGGCTATGATTTAAAAACCATTAAACATAAAGAAATTCCATTGCTAAGAAGAAAGATAGGCATTGTTTTTCAAGATTTCCAATTGCTTATAGATCGTTCGGTAAATGAAAACCTTTTATTTGTAATGAAAGCAACCGGATGGAAAAATATGAATGAAATGCAATCACGGTTACAAGATGTATTAAGTAAAGTGGGCTTAGGAACCAAAGGGTTTAAAATGCCTCATCAGCTATCAGGAGGAGAACAACAACGGGTGGTTATAGCCAGAGCTTTAATTAATAATCCCGATATTATTCTTGCCGACGAGCCTACCGGAAATTTAGATCCCGAGACTTCAGAAGAAATTATTCAACTCTTAATAGATATTAGTAAATCAGGAAAGGCAGTTTTAACAGCAACACACAACTATTCATTATTTACAAGATTCCCTGCACGCACTTTAAAATGTGAAAATGGTGATATTTTAGAAATTAAACCATCCTCTAATTAAGGTAAAAGCATAGAAATTAATAGATTTATATTATAGCTGTTGGAATAACGGCTATCGTTCAAAATCTTTTTTCTTTTTTCAATATCATCTTTGGTAAAAGGGATAGTAAAATATTGACGGATGGTATTTTTAAAATCATCGGGATTATTTTTCACCAGACATAATTCTTCCAATCCAGTATCATCAATCATAGGTTTATTAACAATGCAATGACGTCCGGTAAACAAGGCCGCTATTAGCTTTAATTTTATACCAGTAGCTTGGAATGTAGGTAATATATTAATTTGCGCAGCGTTTACCATTTTATATAATTCTTCGGTAGTAACATCCGATTTAAGGGTAATATTTTTATATTTTTCTACTGCGGCACGTAATTCCTTTGTTGGTTTATTTCCGGCAATTACGAGCGGAATATCCAAGTCGTTAAAAACTTTTTCAATTAAAAAAAGAGCTGCTTCGTTGTTTTCACCTACCGACAAACTCCCATGGTATAATACAAAATCACCGGTTCCTTCATTTATTTGCACTTCTTCGTTGGGATGAAAAGCAGAAATTACTTTCACATTTGAATGTTTATATTTTCTTGAAAAATAATTTTTATCATGAATTGAAATAGCTGCAATGCCTTCGGCAAAATTTAAAACTTTTTCAAATCGGTATAATTTCTGAGATTCATTAAAAAAATAATACTTTTTAAAAATATCTTTCTCCACTTTTCCTAAATTCTCATAATAGTCATGTTCAATGTTGTGCGTTCTAACAATTTTATGTCTGCGTTTAAATCGTTTATCATCTAAATAGAAACACGAATGAAGTCCTTCAAATAAGATAGGATTATTATTTTTAAGTAAATTAGTTACTAAGTTTTCCGAAGAACGAGTAACTACTATATAAGGCCTACGCCGAAAAAGATTAGTTTTAGCGATATGTCTTTTATAATAATAAACATGTTCACATAAACTTTTCAATTCTTTTGATTCTTTTCTACCGTATTCAAAACAATGAAGATTGACTTTAATACCGGCTTTATGAAATGCCTTTAACTTATAATAAATATCTATGACACCTCCGTAGTTAGGAGGATAAGGAACATTAAAAGAAACCAATTCAATTTCTTTTTTAGGGCTGCTAAATATACCTTTTGAAAACATCAACTAATTTTTTTTCTTCTATTTCCCAATTTAATTTCTTGGATGCAATTATGCAATTTTCTTTCAAAACATGCATTCTGTTCTTATCAACAAAGAAGGTATTTATTTTTTCGGCAATATGTTCAGGTTTGTGATTATCAATTATTTCGCCAACTTCATATTGTTGAATAATATTTTTTACTTCTAATAAATTGGAAGCCAATACAGGTACACCAGCATGAATATAATCGAATAATTTATTTGGTAGACTATAACGATAATTGATGTTGGTATCTTTATCGAGCGATAGCCCTATATCTGCATGCCGCGTATATTGAATTAACTCATCCATAGGCTGTTTTGGAATAAATATTACTTTTTCGGAAAGTTTATTTGTGACAACCATTTCTTTTAAAACACCTAAAACATCGCCTTCTCCGATAATATATAAAACGGCATCTTCCACCCATTTCATCGCCAAAACCGCTTCTTCTGCTCCCCTATCAATATTAATACCGGAACCCTGAAGAATGATTATATTCTTGTTTTCATTTAACCCTAATTCTTTTTTTGTTTTTTTGTATTCAATTATAACTTTTTCGGGAATATTTCGAACTACCGTAAATTCTTTATGGTATTCGTTCTCGTATAAATGTGCAATAGAATTATTAACGGTTATTAAATCGTTTAAATTTGGGAGAATCCAGCGTTCTATTCGTTTCCACACCTTTTGCACAAAAGGCCGTTCAACAAGTTCGGGTACGCCGGTAAAATACTCGTGCGCATCGTAAACTAAATGTATTTTTTTAACCTTTTTAATTAAATAGTTTGGCAACAAAGTATCTAAATCGTTCGAAACTAATAAATCGGCTTTGTGAAAGAGAATAAAAAAGAATAAACGTATTTGAAATGTAGCATAAAACAAAAACCCTTTTTCGAAAAACAAGGACATTCTTTTCACTTCATACAAGCGTTTAGTTAGAGGTAGGCTATTTCTTTTTTTCCGCCCAACCAATAAAACTTCGAAACCCATTTTTACGAGCGTCATACATGTTCTATGCACTCTTTTGTCTGAGGTTAAATCACTGCTTACCGATACGATTACTTTTTTCAAGATATAAACTAATTGTTCGTTTATTAATAACATATAAAAGTAAATTTTATTTTTTATATGAAAACAAGTATTTTTACAATCTATAAATTAAGAAATGACTATTTTAGAAAAAATCTCGTTAAAACCCTATAATACCTTTGATATAGAAGTAAAAGCCGACTATTTTACTGAATTAACAAATTTTTCGGAGATTTTAGAAATTCTCCAACATCCGGTTTTTATGTCGAATCCTAGACTAATTCTAGGACGAGGAAGTAATATATTATTAACAAAAGATTTCAAAGGCATTGTAGTAAAGATAAATACCAAAGGAATTGAAATTGTAAAAGAAACAAACGAGCATATATTTCTAAAAGTGCAAGCAGGAGAAGAGTGGAATGATTATGTTGATTATTGCATGAAACAAAATTACGGAGGTATTGAAAACCTGGCTTTTATTCCTGGAAATACGGGTAGTGCGCCCATTCAAAATATTGGAGCTTATGGAATAGAAGTTAAAGACTGTATTGAAGAGGTTGAATTTATTGGGATAAGCGATTTTAAGAAACAAATATTAAAAAATCAAGATTGTTGTTTTGGCTATCGTAACAGTATATTTAAGAATGAACTGAAACAAAAAGTAATTATTACGGCTGTTACTTTTAAACTAACTAAAAAAAATCACATCCTACAATTAGACTATGTTGCTTTAAAAAAAGAAATAGAAAAAGCAGGAATTACAAATCCAAGCATACAAGATGTGGCACAAATAGTGCAAAAAATTAGAACAAATAAATTACCCAATCCCAAGGAAATTGGCAATGCCGGAAGTTTTTTTAAAAATCCGACGATTGAAATGGAATTATTTAACCGATTAATAACTAGCTACCCAACTATTCCTTATTATAAACAAGAAGACAATCTATTTAAAATTCCTGCTGGATGGTTAATTGAACAAAGCGGGTGGAAAGGCTTTCGCGAAGGAGATGCCGGTGTTCACTGCGATCAAGCATTGGTGCTGGTTAACTACAAAAATGCAAGCGGTTCGGATATATTAAATCTTGCTCAAAAGATTCAACAGGCAGTGTTAACTAAGTTTAATATTGCTATTTCAATGGAAGTTAATGTTTATTAAAAAAAATAATATGAAAAATTTATTAATCTGTATTATCGCTATTTTTTTTATCTTTTCCTGTAAAAAAGAAGAAGATACTTCAATCAAATCATGCTCCAAAGCAGCATCTAACTATGCAGATACCTCCGGAACAATAACATTTAATATTGAGAAAGAAAATTGGTATATTGTACATAACGATATTGCAGGAGGTTCTGTGTTACTTCTTTTCAATGGATCTACCAATGGAGATAGTGCTAAAATAAAATTAGATGCAGATAGCTTGGTAACCTCTGTAAAAATTAATCTCGATAACGAAAAAAAGTTCAACACAAATGCTGAAGTTAAGTTATACCCTGGTGATTTACCTATAAATGAATTTACAACAAAAACAACTATTATTGTATTAAAAGGCACTGACACCTTAACTATACCAATAGAAAGCTGTACGCTAAAATATTAATTAAACTTCTAACGAACCTATTATTTCTTTAACGGAAGTAAACTTATGTCTTACTAAATACTGTTCTATTCCCTGAACAATTTTTACAGATATTTGTGGGTCTATAAAATTAGCTGTTCCAATTTGTACAGCTGTTGCTCCTGCCAACAAAAACTCAATGGCATCGGTTGCGGTCATTATGCCACCCAGTCCAATAACCGGAATTTTAACGGCTTTAGACACTTGCCATACCATACGTAAGGCAACCGGCTTAACTGCAGGACCCGACAAGCCACCTGTAATAGTAGATAACACAGGCTTTCTGGTTTCTGCATGAATAGCCATTCCCAGCAATGTATTAATAAGCGAAACCGAATCGGCTCCTTCTGCTTCTACACTCTTCGCAATAGAAGTAATATCGGTAACATTGGGAGAAAGTTTAACAATAAGCGTTTTTTTGCATATTTTTCTTGCTGCTTTTGTAATTTCTGCAGCAGATGCACAGCTCGTACCAAACGCCATACCCCCTTGTTTTACATTGGGGCATGAAATATTTAACTCAATAGCAGGAATGCGATCTAAATCATTTATTTTTTCAATAACAGCTAAATAATCTTCTAGCTTTGAACCGGAAACATTGATAATAATGTTAGTATTATACTTTTTAATATTGGGATAAATTTGTTGAATAAAATAATCTACACCCTTATTCTGAAGTCCAACGGCATTAAGCATGCCTGAAGGTGTTTCCGCCATACGGGGGTAAGGGTTTCCTTCTCGATGTTCGAGGGTTGTGCCTTTTACGATAATTCCTCCCAATTGGTCTATATCAATAAAATCTTCAAATTCGGGTCCATAGCCAAATGTTCCGGAAGCAGTAAGGACAGGGTTTTTAAACTCCAATCCATTTATATTTATTTTAAGATCTACCATTTTAATTGATTTATATTAAACACCGGACCTTCTGTACATACACATTTGTTTCCTTCTTTGGTATCGGTTACACAACAAAGGCAGGCACCAATACCACAAGCCATTGTATTCTCTAAGGAAACCTCACATTCAACATTATTCTGTTTGGCTATTTTTGCTATCGCTTTCATCATGAGTTCGGGGCCACAACAATATATTCTTTTAAATTGATTAATTTGACTAAAAACGCTATGTTTTGTAACTATCCCTTTTTCTCCTTCAGACCCGTCTTCTGTAATCAAATAAACATTTCCCAGTTTTTTATATTCCTCCAATTCAGAAAAATCGTTTTTATTTCTAGCTCCTATCAACACGGAAAGAGGTACATTTTTAGCATGTAAATATTTTGCTAAATATAATAAAGGCGCTACCCCACAACCTCCGCCAACTAATAAAACCGGCGACTCTGTTTCTAATGTAAATGTATTTCCTAGTGGGAACATAACATTTAAAAATTCTCCTATTTTATATTCCCGTAGCCTTTGGGTAGCTGGTCCTACGCATTTTACATAAAATGAAATGGTATTTTCAGCTATATTCACATCGTGAATACTAATAGGTCTTCGAAGGAATGTAGTAGCAGATTTATCAACTAAAACTTGAGCAAATTGTCCGGGTAGAACAACAGGTATTTTCTCTGATGCTATTAAAGTAAGCGTATAATGAGACGCATTTAACTCCTGTTTTTTTATTATTTCTAAATCCAAAATTATTTTTTTCATTTTCAAATATAAAAAAAATGCCCCAAATGATGGGGCTTAAATTATTTTTCTTCTTTTACTTCTTCATTCTTTTCTTCTTCGAAGGAAAGCATTTTTAATGATTGAAGCAGATTATACCAAGAAAGCATTTTGCGCATATCTGAAACATAGACTCTTTCTTTATCATAATCAGGTAAAATTTCTTCAAAATAAGTTTTTATTTTTTTATCATCCGATTTAGAATCAATACATGTCTGCATATTTTCTTTTTCGGAAATTTTTTTAAATATTTCTTTTAACGGAATATCTTTATCGTTAGTAAAAACGCTGATATCTGCCAAAGAACTCACTTTATCGGAAACATAAACAGGGAAACGTTTTTTATCTACTAAGGATTCTACAATCAACCCATTTTTAGTTTGTCCGATTGAAAGAAATAACCCACTCTTTCCGGATACTGACATAATCTTACTTAAATCCATATTATTAATTTATTTTATGCAAAAATATAAAAAAAATAATTTCAAATTAAATAATTTTATAATTTTTATATTCACCGATTCTCCAAGCTGTTAGCTTTTCTATGTAATACAGAATTCGTGTTTTAAAAGAAAACTTTTTTTTAGTTGGGTCGAAGGTGAACTGCCAATTTTTATTATTGATACGTTGCTCCATCACCTTAGGATGAGTCCCTGTATATAAAGCCAATGAATCTATTTGGGAATAATCGAAGGCCTCCACATCGGGTACATTTTTTTTCATCCATTCATCGTTATGCCACATTTTATTGAAATGTTTTTGCTTTTTTTGCTGTAATTCAGGAGGTTTTACCCATCCATAATGAAATACACTTGCATTAACAGGTTTTACGCGAATTAATTTATTTCCTTTTCTAAAACCTTGAGCATCCCTAAAAGAACATATTGTTGAATTATATTTTATTATTCTGATTTCGTGTTTGTACCATTTCCTAGAATCGCCCACATAATCGTAAGAACCATAAAAATGGGTATAATTAAAAAGAAGTCCTTCCACATTCTTATCATTATTCCATTTCTTCATTGTTTCCAGAATCACAGGATGATATTTTTCGTGAATAACTTCATCGGCTTGAATGTAGAAAGCCCAATCGGTATCGGGTTTAATGGCGGCAAATGCTTTATCCGTTTCAACGGCAAGTACACGTCCCCCTTCGCGCAACGAATCATCCCATGTTGTTTCAATAATGCGAATCTTGGGAGAAGAAATAGATTTTATTAATTCCAATGTTGTATCTTCCGAATTACCAACAGCCACAACAAACTCATCGCATAAAGGAAGAATAGAAGTAATGGCTTCTACGATAGGGTAATCGAATTTTATAGCATTTCTTACGATGGTAAAACCGGTAACTTTCATTAGGTAGGTATATTCAATATTTAAAATTTCTTTAAGCACTTGGGTAACATGGAAAGAAAATGAATACATGTATCGTAATTCAATTCATAATAGTTAACGCCAAGATTAATATTTTTATAATATTCGTTTTGATTTTCTTTGTAATATTTTTCGGAAGGAATATTCCAAAATAAATCCCCCCGTTTTTGTGTTAGAAACCATTTTTCAATAAGCCTTGCAGCACGTCCATTTCCGTCACGAAAAGGGTGAATATGCGCAAATACCAAATGAATGAATGATGCGAAATAAAAAACTTCTTCGGTTGAAATATCCGTATTCAGCAGTTCATTTATTTCTTTAAAAAATAAGCTCATATTTTCTTTTACCAATTCGGGTTCTACTGCTAAATACACGAACCCGTCTTGTCCGAATACACCTACTTTTTCATTTCTGTATTTTCCTCTGTTGGAGGCACTGACAAGTGTTTTAGAAAATATTGTATGACAATTTAATAAATTATTTTCTGTTAGGACATTATTTTGAGCAAATTCGTATGCAGCAATTAAATTCTCTATTTCTTGTATTTCTTTTTGCGGATGCTTTATTTGTTTGGAAAGCTTGTAATTCATGAAAGAGTTCAAATCAACTGAATTTCCTTCGATGTTTGAAGAATAAACCGCCGATGCCTGAACATGATAACCCAAATTACCGTTTATTTTCTCAAAACCAAAATCTTTTATTAGCTGACCAATTTGGTGTCCTATCAGTTTTTGGTATTCGGTAAAATATTTTTTGTTGGTGATGTTCATCTTTTTTTATAAAAAATGTTACCAAAGATAATCAAAATTTTATTGGATTTTTTTAATTAATACCGATTGCTTATATGTAATAGTCCAATAAATTGTACAATAACATATATGTTATCGGCATTACCATTGTAAAATTTAAAATACTTTCAACGTTCATATTCCTTTTTCATTTTTTTTGCAAAAGAAACAAAACTTTTTTTAAAAAAGGGGTAATGCCAATTGCTGTTAACAAATAAATTAAAGGCAGAATATAAATTAGAAAACGAAACTCTTGATCTGAAAATGTGATTGCAATTATACATAAATGTAAAATTATTATTGAACTTAAAATTAAAACGCCCCTATTCCTTCTAAAAGAAAGGAATCCGATAACAGCAAAGAAATATGCGGGTAACATAAAAAATAAAAAACGTAATATATATTTGGTAGAAAGATATGGCCGATTTAGAGGGAATAGTTCTGTAAAAATTCTTATAATCCCTATTTTTATTACAGATACCGGATGTTTAAAAACATATTTTATAGCTGAAAAAGAATTATTTTTTCCTAAACAGCATTCTTTAGGCATAGCTACTTTTAGTTCTGTATGTCCCCAAATTACTTGACCACTCATAAACAAATCGGCTGTTTTTACTGATTTTGCTCTATTATTGAAAATAAGAAAACATGCAATAAACAATGAAAAAAGAAAAATAACGACCACAAATGAAGTTAATTTTATTTTTAAATTTATTTTTTGTGAGCCTATAATAAAACATAGAAATATTGGAATAACAGCCCAGCCGTTTGGCCTAACAAGTGCAGTATATATGACGATTAAGGAAGCAACAGAATATGAATTAAATGTATTCATTTGTGTTGATTTGTAAATAGCCCATGCAGAAATTACGAGTAAGGAGGAATATAGAGACTCTGTATGAATAAATAAATGCCATTGTACAATAAAAGGATTTATTAAATAAAACCCTGCCGCTAAAATGCCGATTATCCTACTTTTAGAAATTAACCGAGCTAAATCGTATAGGGTAAACGAAGCAAACGATGCGAATATTAGTTGAAAAAGTAAAACGAACGACAAATCAAATCCAATCGTTTTATTAAGCGCTATCAAGAGAATATAGCCTAAATAACGATTTTCTTTTTCAACGAAGGGTTCGTTCGTAAGTATTCTTTCAGCACCATTAATATATCTAGCTGCATCATACCCGTATTGAATTCCTCTTTTACCTGTACATAATGAGCCAGAAGTCCAATTAATATAATTTAAATAAAGAAAACAACTAATAAAAAGAGAAATTAGCGCGAAATAAATAAATTTTTTATTTGCTTGAACCCAAACTATAAAGGGATTTATTTTCTGTGCAAACATTTATTTATAATTAATAACGCTAACAAGAAATAACACGATTTTATATCCCTATATAATTAAAAGGAGTTAGTTTTTTTAATTCTGTTTTAACTTTATCGGAAACGGTTAACTGACTAATAAATTTATGTATCGTTTCTTTGGTTATTTTTTCGTTGTTTCTGGTTAAATCTTTCAATGCTTCGTATGGCTTGGGATATCCTTCTCGTCTTAAAATGGTTTGTATACCTTCAGCTATCACTGCCCAATTTTCGTTCAAATTGTTTTTAATGACTTCTTCATTTACCACCATTTTATCGAGCCCTTTTAATAACGAATTATATGCGATAACGGCATGAGCAATAGGGACGCCTATGTTTCGCAATACGGTAGAATCGGTCAAATCGCGTTGTAACCGAGAGACAGGCAATTTTGCTGACAAATGTTCTAAAATAGCATTCGCAATCCCTAAATTCCCTTCCGAATTTTCAAAATCAATGGGGTTTACTTTATGTGGCATAGCAGAAGAGCCGACTTCGCCTTTTTTTATTTTTTGATTAAAATATTTCATCGAAATATACGTCCACATATCGCGGTTAAGGTCAATCAAAATGGTATTTATTCTTTTCAAGTTATCGAAAAAAGCGGCCATATTATCGTAATGCTCAATTTGGGTAGTTGTTTGCGAACGATTAAGTAATAATTTTTCGTTTACAAACATATTCGCAAAACGAATCCAGTTTATTTCGGGGTAAGCCACATGATGTGCATTAAAATTTCCTGTTGCCCCGCCAAACTTGGCTGAGAAAGGAATATTCGATAATTGTTTACACTGCACTTTTAACCGTTCAAAAAACACTTTTATTTCTTTTCCAAGTCTGGTGGGTGATGCAGGCTGACCGTGTGTATGAGCAAGCATCGGTATATTTTTCCATTCCTTTGCAAGGGAATCGATTTTATTAATTAACGTATCGATTAAAGGCATTAAAAAACGTTCATTACATTCTTTTAGCGAAAGCGGAACTGCTGTATTGTTAATATCCTGCGAAGTAAGTCCGAAATGAATAAACTCAGCATATTTTTCTAGTTTTAACTTTTGAAAACACTCTTTTAAAAAATATTCTACTGCTTTCACATCGTGATTGGTCACTTTTTCAAATTCTTTTATTCTATTTGCGTCGGCTATACTGAAGTTCTCAGAAATTTTACGTAATTTTTTAACATCCTCTTTTTTGAACCCTTTTAATTGAGGTAAAGGAATTTCGCATAAAGAAATAAAATATTCTACTTCCACAAAAACGCGGTATTTTATTAAAGCAAACTCCGAAAAATAAGGAGCTAGATTTTCGGTATGTTTTCTGTAACGTCCATCTACAGGACTAAGAGCAGTTAGCACATTTAATTCCATGGGGTATTATTTTATTGACAAATATATAAATTTATTAAAAACCGTTTAC
>Ga0116184_10004097_pt1 | contig 11635 bp, 14 predicted proteins | sample AD_JPNNA5_MetaG_FD_89886 | JGI IMG/M metagenome (GOLD analysis project Ga0116184, IMG submission 89886) | Active sludge microbial communities of municipal wastewater-treating anaerobic digesters from Japan - AD_JPNNA5_MetaG | ecosystem: Engineered > Bioreactor > Anaerobic > Digestate | place...
CGGCACAAGTCCAGGGACCTCAGTCGACACGGACTATGTCAACCTGCTGGCTGCCGACACGTCTTCAGGTACCGACGCGACCACGAAGCCGGCCGCCAACCCGATCGTTGTCCCTGGTTCCGGCTACTCCTACTCGTATGAGCGCTGGATCCGCGGCCACTGGACCGGCAACTTCACGAGCATCTCGAACGTGTACTTCTGGAAGCAGTCTGGGTCCATTCCGACCGGCGTGAAGGTCAAGGCGCTGAAGAAGACGCCAGACCCGACGGTCTATGCGACGCCTATCAACACCGCCTCCACCTATGCCGGTACGGACGGCAACGAAGGCACCACGACGAACGACATCCCCACGGCAACCGGGTCCATCAACCCGGCGTATGCCTCGAACTTCTCCGACTACGTGGTGATGCAGCTCGTGGTCGGAAACACGGCCGCTGCCAGGGTAACGTCGGACTTGGTCTACCGGTTCGGGTGGGACGAGACCTGACATGGCTGCGGAGAATCCAATCTCCATGACAGAAGCGGTCCTAGCGGACGGCTCGGTCATCGCCTATCGCGACAGCGACCCGTCCCACATCCGCGAAGACCGGTTCCGCCACGTCCTCGGGGGTTCTCCGGTGTTCTTCCGCGTCACCCTCGAAGGCGGAGGGTGGTTCGGCGTCGACCTGAGCAACGGCAACCTGTACGCGCCGGGCGGATTCTGCTGCGAGCCTGACCCCGCAGTCGCCACTCCGCTCCGCCTCATCTACTACAAGCGCATGCACCAAGACGTGTCTATCAACGGTGCTTCCGAAACCGTCATGGAGTTCTTCGTAGTCGGTTGGCAGACCACGGTCGACGGGCGCAATCGCAGGCTTGGGCTGAAGGTGTACCCAGACCAGCTCCGCTACGAAGTGACTGAGGACATCTGACCATGGCTAGCTCAGGCCCACGTTATGCGGATACAACTGGGCAGGTCGCACGCAGTCCCTACGATGACGCCGCCTGGAGCAATCCATCGTACATCACATCTGACGACGATTCGAGTGCTTCTTACAGCACCACTGCTTCATCGGCGTACAGTCGCATCCTCTACGGCACCGGCTTCGGCTTCTCGATTCCTGACGATGCCACCATCGACGGCATCAAGGTGGAGATTGGAGCCCGGGGAAATAAGGCGAAAATAGCCTACGTCGGACTGCGCAACAAGAGCTCGGCTCCGTGGGGAACGGGGAAGAAACCAGCGACATCACTCTCGTCCACAGAGGTCGCCTATGCCTACGGCTCTGAATCGGACACGTGGGGTCTTACCGGCCTGACTGCAGCTGACATCAACGCTAGCGGATTCGGCGTCGAGCTTGCAGTACAGAGCACCGCTAGCCCTGCCAGTGCTCACGTCGATTACGTCCGCGTCACGGTCTACTACACGGAATGGACTCCGAAGACCGCCGACGCCAGCGGAGGATTAGCTCTTCTAGCCGCATCGTCTGACGACGCAGACGGCGGACTAGCACTACTTTCTTCGGCAGACTCAGATTCAGATGGTGGGTTCGTCCTATTCGCGGCGATATCCACAGACGCTAATGGTGGATTTGTTCTTCGTACCGCAGTGGCCGTTGACACCGGCGGCGGATTTGCGCTTAGAAGCAGTATCTATAGCGACGCATATGGAGGACTTTCCACTAGGGCGGCTCGTACTGCCGAAGCCAATGGCGGCTTTTCGACTCGCGGCGGACTTGTGTCTGACTCGGGCGGCGGTATTGTGCTATGCGCTGTAATCTCATCCGACGCCAACGGCGGCATGGCATTAGCCGGAACGGTTAGCGGAGACTCCCAAGGAGGATTTGCGCTTCGCGTGCCAGTCGTCCATAGCGCCAATGGCGGCATTGCGCTACTGGAATCAGGCACCGATATGTACGATGCTTTTGGCGGGATAGCGCTTAGGGGGGCTCCTACCGCGGATGCATATGGCGGGTTCTCTCTTGGCATTGCGTATTCTGGAGACGCAGACGGCGGCTTCATGCTATGCTATCTGAGGATGCTCGACTCCATCGGAGGAATCGCCCTTCTCGCAACTGATATTGTAGATGTTGGTGGTGGTTACGCTCTCCGAGTGGAGAGGACCGACGACGCTACAGGCGGACTTGCCCTCCATAAGATACGTTGGCTTGATGTTGGGGGAGGATTCGCGACCTATGTCTCGCTGCACTCTGATTCTTACGGCGGCTTCGCGTTACGGGCGGAAAAGGCATACACTGCCGATGGTGGGTTGGCTCTGGCTGTATACCTTGAGGACGGAGCTGCTGGCGGCCTCGGGTTACAGTCTGTGCTCAGCACCGATGCGTCTGGCGGATTCCGCGTAGCTGTCCTTATCGTTCAGGAAAGCGATGCCCAAGGAGGGTTTGCATCCGGGATATCGTTTGCTGGGGACACTACCGGAGGGTTCGCGCTATACTTCGAGTGTGAATCAGAGTCTTATGGCGGACTGGCGCTGACGGCGCACATGGCCGGAGACTCTGGGGGAGGACTCGGGATATCTTCTGGCCATATGGGAAGTGCTATCGGGGGATTCGCAAGAAGTGGTAAGCGGTATACAGATAGAAATGGAGGGTTCGCTCTTCTGTACGTCTTTGCGTGGAGCGAGAGAAATCCATCCGTGATGCCAGTAAGGATACCTAGCAACGTGAAGAGGAGGAGATGAAACATGGCGACCACACTTTCGGATATCAAGAGGGAGGTGAGAAGGCTACTTTCTGACTTAGACGAAACTGCCTATGCCCAGACAACCGGTGACGGAGTGACAGGGGCCTTCCCGCTGCCAGACCAGAATATCAGCGCAGATTACAACGTCGGGTGCTTGGTCGATGGCGTTCCGACGGCTGGGTTCACAGTCGACCGTGATTCCGGCTGGGTAAGGTTCAACACTCCGCCAGCTAGTGGGGCGGATATCGTTTGGGAGTACCACTACACGCAGTACAACGAAGCTGACTTGCTCTCGGCAATCAACGATGCCGTTCACAACATCTGGGCAGAGGCTCCGAAAACAAAACTAGACACAGCGACAATCATCGCCGAATCGAACAAGAGCGAGTATGTCCTTCCAGAAGATTGCGCCCGGCTTATCCGGGTCGATAGGCGCTCAAGCCCAGAGTCCCCATACGAGAAGGTGCGTGAGTGGAGGGTGTTCGAGGACAACGGCGCGAAGTATCTCTACATCCTTTCATCCCCATCTCCCGGTGAGACCATCCGTCTGCACTACATCCCCGAGCCGACGTTCTTCTTTGACGACACTGATACTATGGATATGGTACGCTTGCCCGAGCGTGCGAAGTGGGCTATAATCTACCTAACATGCTTCTACTTGTGTGAGGAGAAACTGTTGCCAAGGGCAAGGACAAACCAGTTCAAGAACGCCGAGGGCGTGAACGTACCAAAAGCATACGAGGTCCAGCGCATCGCCGCAGACTTCCGCACTCTTGCGGATATCGAGTTGCGCAGGATGCGCCTAGGCCCTAAGAGGTTCTCGTGACTAAGCGCGGCAACAACTATGACCTGATTGTCCATCGCGCCGGGAAGCCGTCCTTCGGCTACATGTTCGACTGGGGCGACGAGAACGCCTCGCCAGCGTCTATCGAGAGCGCCCCCCCGGACATCCCGGTCGGTACTTCATCGGGCGTGACGCAGGCTGGAGGGCCGTTCACCGCCCGTGATGCTGCACCACCATATCCTATCGAGTTGAACAACTGGCAGGATGGGGCAGGGCAGACATCATATGACCGAGAGGATTCGTCCCCTGAGGCGTACCGCAGTTCGCGCAACATCGACGTGACGCAAGAGGGCCACTTCGAGCTTGGGCCACGCATCATCCACTTCCCGGACTGGTATATCACGAACAAGGTCTTCGCCGCACTTGGAACCTTCTGGGCTGGCTTCTCTAAATCTCAACTGCGCTTCATGCACCGCTACATGGTCACATCGTCCTCTTCTTCGTACCTTGGCAATACTGCATCATCTTCGTTCGTCATCGTTCCGGCGAACAACATCCCCGACTTGGCCATACCGCAAGCTCTCAGCGCTCCGCTGGCGTATAACGCTTCCTATGGCAGGATGGGAGACTATCTTTATTGTCCCAACCACAACGAAATCGTCCGCGTGACTGGCGTAAGTGGGGGGACGCTAACTGTTCAGCGCGGAGCCTGCGGCACATCTCGTGCTGCACACACTCCGGGAGAGCAGTGGTACGGGTTCAACTGGACCCCAGTCACCTATTCGGGAACCGCCCCGTCGAGAAGGCTGACTGCTATGGAGACCGACGGCAGATATGTCTACGCGGCCTTCCATGACGTTGGCAGCGACAATGGTGAAATCAGATACGGCAAGGCCGACTCCGTGGCGTGGCGGCCCTTCACCACTGCTGCCAATATCGTCGCCCTCTGCTTCTGCGGCGGGTATCTCTACGGAGCGCAAGACATGTATGGCGCTGGCGACGTGAGCGCAGCCGGATGGTTCAACACCGCAGACTCCAACAACTACACGAAAATCAGCCTTGACGGAGCGGTATCGCAGGGAGTGAAGACGGTCGCCCTTGTCGGGGCGGGTAACTTCGTCTACTGGGTTGTGTCGGACGGTGTTTCACGCTCGTGGATATACCGCATCCAGCACTCCAGCACCGATACGTTCGAGCTTGTCGCCGAGATGCCGCACGGATTTGTGGCCACCTGCGCCCACACGCATCTTGGCTATCTCTATGTAGGCGGCTATATCGACATGCTAGCCACCACGGCTGGCGATACGAACCTCCCTCGCTATGAAGGCGCATTGTATCTCGTCGGTGCAGACAACGCATCGGAGCGCGTCGTCAAGCTGCGCAACTTCTACGACGAGGCCGCATACGATAGTCGCGTGAAGGGACTCGCATCGTCTGGCCCTTACGTCTACATTCTCTCCAACGAGGATGTCTACGTATACGACACCATACATGGCGGATGGTCTCACTATGCCGACACACTGACATCGACGATTACTACCTACTCCGGCGATGGTGGTACTCCGGGTGAGTGGATAGAGCCGGGCTTCACTTGGGACAACTTCGGCGACGATGTGAAGCGTCCTCATGAAAGCCAAGCCTTCGTGACCGATTATGCGGCGTGGGACGCCAACAATGATGGCTATGTCGATGACGGAAAGGTTGTGATGGACCAATCGTCTGGCGCTGACTTTAGAGTATACCGCGGCGAAGACTACGACGGGAGCAGGGTCCTAGTTTACCGAGTCTATCGCGCGGCCCCCGGAAAGTATGTGCGCTGGACGATAGATGGCCTACCATCTGACGCGGCCACTGTCGAGGTTCAGTGCGGACATTTGCAGTCTCAGGCGGCATGTATCAACATATGCGGAAGCAATAAAGAGGTCCGCGTATATCTGAACGGACTTGTGTCTGGCGGAGAGGTTGTCAAGCACCGGGTCGGACTTGGAGTGATGACTGACCCCAACGGAGACGTGCAGGACTATGATTACCGATGGGCCGAAGGCTTCTCGGTCGGATGGCATACGTATCGTATAACGTACTCCGGCATCGGGGCGAGGGTCTACGTCGATGGAGTGCTGGCGCTACAGGCATCATACAGCGAGCTGAGGAACGTCAGCGGCGGAAATGCGACGCAGTTCAGGTTCTCAGTCGGATGGCCGGGAGATGGACAGGATGACCGCATCGACGAGAGGGTTGCGTTCGGAAGCATGGTGTTCACAGCAGATGGCGCATACCAGCCGGGCCAGCCCGGAAGCAGCACTGTTGTGGTGACTGGAATGAGCGATATCGACACGATGCAGGGCGTCGCCGTGGTGCCAGTCCCGGGGAACGGGGCGAGCGTCGGCGGGTTCGACTACATCAACGCGCAAGAGATAGTCCAATCTGGGTACCTTGAGACATCTGACTCCGCCTTCCACATGGGCGTGAAAAAGTATTTCACAGCGGTGACAGTAGAGCACTCTCGAATCTGCCCCGGACAGCAACTTACCGTGACGCCATACATAGACGGCAGCGGAGTCGGCGGAAGCCAAGCAGTGGTCGGTTCATCGTCAACCGTATCGGAGCTAGGCGTCAACGGCGAGAAGATTCGCGTGCGTGTAACAATGTCTGACAATGACCCCAATCGTCCATTCGATGAGCGTCTCCGTGTCTTCCGCATAACGTCGCGCTTTTTCACGGTCAACTCGCAACCGCTCCACACGTACTACCTGAACTGCCGCGAGGGCGTACAGTGCCGGAACGGGCATGATTGGGGAGAAGACCCAGAGGAAGCTATCCGCAATCTCTTCGAGGCCGCCGACTCTGGAGAGGTTGCGGAAGTCGAAAGCCTGTTCACGGCCAATCTCCCAAACGGCAGGGAGAAGGTCAGGATACAGAAGGTGGTTCTGTATCAGGGGGCAGCCGACCTGAAGAGATACGACCATCTTAGCGGGACATGCATGGTCGAAATGCGCAAGCTGGAGAGGATGTGATGATATGAACCATCCGCCGATGTCGGCGTACAAGAAGGACACCACGTATGTGTCTGTGACTGGCGTTGAGGGAACGCCAGAAGAGCCTCCCCCGGAAGAGCCGCCTCCGCCTGTGGAGATTCCCGCGGCGTATGTTGTCGTCACTAGGCCAACTGCGCAGCCGATATCAAACGCTAACCAGACGGATATCAACTTCACATCGTCGGCAGTTATCGAGGCGCATACGTCTGACGGGATGTTCTCCACGGCGCTGCCGAGTAGAATCACGATAAAGCGTAGCGGCATGTACATCGCAACGGCGAACGTTATGTTTGCCAACAATGCTAACGGGTACAGGATGTTGCGTATCCGCGTCGGGACCAAAGAAATCGCTAGGTTGTCTATTCCCGGTCGCGCCGCATCTACCATGCTCTCCGCGTCCGGGGTGTTCTACGCAGCATATGGGGCCATAGTGACATTCAGTGTTGAGCAGACCAGCGGCGCGGCCCTCGACATGACAGAAGCCCGAGCCGGAGTAGTGCTGTTGTAATGAGCGCACTGGAGCAGCATAGGGAAACAGAGGGGGCCGTCGAGCGGATGGCGACCAAGGCCAACGGCAACCGCACGACGATGCGCGAAATCAAGGAGCTTCTCCTTGCCGTTCACCATGACTCTAGGGAGCGCGACTACGAGATACTTGGCAAGCTTGACGAACACATCAACACGATGCACCACATGACGAACGACGAGTTCGAGGCCCTCTTGCAGAGCATCAAAGACAGGGACTCCGGCGAAGACGGTGACATCCGCAGGGCGTGGCGCTCGATGAAGTGGCTGGCAATCTCGGCCGGAGGGGCGCTCGTTGTGGTGCTAGTGAATATGATTGCCAAGGCGCTGACAGGGTGACATCATGCCAGACGGGGCCACATATCTCGTGATGCCCGACGGTTCAGTCCGTTGGGAGCCGGATGAACCGGACATCGAGGCGTGGCGTGAGGAGGTACAAGACCTTGCCTATGACCCAGAGTGGGATTAGAAGGGCCAAGCAAATCACGCACGAGCAGCCCTGTCTTGTCTGCGGCCGCTATGGCGTTGATGCCGCCCATTACCCATTGCGCCGCAGCCACGGCGCTGGATGGGGACTGCTTGAGGTGGTCCCATTGTGCCGCCTGCATCATCGCCTGCTTGATGAAGGAAACGAGACGTGGAAGAAAATCATCGCTCCACTTGCGGATAGGTATCACCGGAGGATGGAGTCGTGCTATAATGGCACAAACGTCTACTTAGGAGAAGGAGGAACAGATGGATGACGCGCGAGACTTCGACCTGAACAAGCTGACGGCGGAAGAGTTCGCGGACTTGGAGGACTGGCAGTTGCGCGATGCGCTCCAACAGGCGGCAGGATATATGGCCGTTGCGCAGTCTGAGATGCGGGAACATTCCGAAGCTTTTCACCAGTACCTTGCGGCGAAGGAGGACTTCTCCAGATATCGCCAGCTCGCAAATACTTTGCAAACTCTCCTGCGGCTGGCCGCCCAGTGAGATGGACTACGTGTACGGGTCATACGTCAGGGGCAACATGGTCTTCTATGACGAAGAGGATGATGCTTGGTTCTACGAGGACGGCGTATGCGTTGACGACGAGCCGGACCGGGTTTGCCCGCTGTGCGGAAAGCCGCCGACACCTGAAGGGTATGACGCGTGCTTGGGCCACATCGACGGGTGCATATCTTCATGTTGCGGGCACGGCTGCTCGGAGCCATTCTTTATCTTTGCGAAGGAGGTGTGAACATGGATTGGCAACGTTTTGAGGCGGCTCTTATCAGGGCCTTCTGGAGCATTATCTTCCCGGCTATCGGCGTTGGCGTTGACCGCTTGTACCAGTGGGCCACGGAAGAGAATCTGGAAAGTATCGGGGTTGAGAACTTCGCTATCGCAACGGCAATCAGCGCCGTTCTCTACGGGATGAAGCGGTACTTCTGGCCCGGCACCAAGTGGTGAGCTAGCATCGCCGCTATGGCCGCCATACGGCCGAATACGGCCCTCCGATACCGAAGTGGTACTGGGGGGCCGTATCAGCATCTTGGGGCCGTAATCACGCTTCTTCCACGAACGGACCCTCTTCTCCGTCCAGATAGCGAAGAAGTAGGGCGTACTGTTCTTTCTGCACCTTCTCGGCTTCATCCCCGATGAATCCCATGACGATGGATAGTATATCAGTGTCAGGAAGCGCCATACTGGCGGCAGCGTATGCGTTGCTGGCCACGTATTCCAGTGTGTGGCTGTGGCGATAGTGGCAGGCGAGAGTCACTGACTCGGCGACGTCGGCTTCGACATGCCCGACGGTGTGGAAACTCTCGTCGTGAAGCTCGGCAGAAAGCCTTGTGGTCGCCGCCGCGGCCGGGTAATCGCAGTATCCTTCGATGTAGCCAACGATAACGTCGAGGCAGGCGTTCAGCGGTTCGGTGTACTCATCGCCAAGGTCGTGTCGGTTCAACGCCTGCCGGGCACAATCGACGGCGAACAGGGCCGCCGTCCTCTTAGTCCAGTGCTTGCACTTCTCGGTAATCATTCCCTCGCGGGTGACCCGCTTGTCTGGAAGGGCAATAGTCTCGTTTGGCGTGATGTCCAAGAACTTCCAAATCTCTTGGTCGAGCCAGTTGATAACCTGCTCGTCGCGGCAGTAATGCAGGCCATGCTGACGTGGAACAAGGTCGCCGTCCACGTGCTTTGGCTTGTATGGCGTCCACTTCCCCACGCCCCCGTGGCATGAACAGCGGTTCCGTAATGTCTTGTAGTCGGTCATCTTATGCCTCCATGAACTTGGTAAGGTGGGGGATGAAGTGAAGTACAGTCTTCCCAACTGGTCCACTTCTGTTCTTCGCCACGATAAGCTCCACTTCCGGGCTCATATCGTCTCCCCTGTAAAGGAACCACACTTGGTCCGCATCCTGTTCCAGCGCCCCTGACTCGCGCAGCGAGGCGAGGGTCGGCTTCTGTGGCTTTGACTTCTCACCCTCGTACTTCTTCTCCGGGCGGTTCAACTGGCTGAGAGCAAGAACCGGAAGTCCGAACTCCTTGGACATGAGCTTTATCTGCCCCGAGATTCGCGCCACTTCGTTCTGCCTGCTATCCTCCTTGTACCTATCCCTACCAGCGCTGAGAAGCTGGATGTAGTCGATTACCACCAGTCCCAACGGCCCCTTCGATGAAAGCCTGCGCACCCGGCGGTGAATCTCGCCCATTGTAGAGGAAGCGTCGTCTATGTACAAGCGTGCCTCGGCTAGATTTGCCACGGCCTCATGCAGACGGGCCTGTTCCTGTTCTGTCACCTTCCCCGCCCGCAGGTTAGTAAGCGGCACGTGGGACGTGGAAGACAGAAGCCTATCGACAAGCTCCGCCTTGCCCATCTCAACCGAGAAGAACGCTACCCAGTGCTCCATGGCCGCATGGGCGGCGATTTCCAACGCCAGCGCCGTCTTCCCCACGCCCGGCCGGGCAGCAAGGATGTTGAACGTTCCCGGCCCGAGGCCGATGATGATGTCGTTCAGGCTCCCAAGGTGAGTCTTCAGGGTGAACTGTGGCTTGCCAGCCCGTGCGTCGTCGATACGTACTTCGGCGTCGCGCAGCAACTCGTGCAGGGGCGTTGGCCCATCGCCTCCGCGTTTCCCCATCACCGAGTAGAGCAGGGACTCGCACTCATCTACCACGGCCTCGGCGTCGGTGTTCTCTGCCGCCTCTTCGGCCATTTTTCTCCCTGCCTGTACAATCCTGCGGCGCAGGGCGGTAGATGCCACTGTCTGGGCGTAGTCCTTGGTATGGCTGATAAGGCTTGGCACTTCCCACAGGTGGTGCAGGTAATCTCTGTTGATTCCCTTGGCCGCCAGCGTGGCGATATCAACGGCCTCGCCTGCAAGGCGCATCTCCACCATGGCGTCGAAAATCGCGCCATTCGATGGCTTGTAGAAGTCTTCCTTAGCGACGTACTCGCAGGCGAGGTCAAGGGCGTCTGTGCTTTGCAGGCACACCGAAAGAAGGTACTCTTCTGAGTCTGGACTATTAGGCAGCAGTGTCGTCATCGCCCCCCCCTCCGGGTGCCCACTTCCCATGAATCCTGAAGATGTCCCGTGCCACGTCAAGCAAGGTCGAGTGGCGGATAGAAAGCCGTTCCCATTCTGGCGAGAACGGCTCATGGTCGCGCATCTCGATAGCCACGGCGAGGATACGGTTGGCAAGGTACTTCTCGTCGTCTTCCCTAGCTCCCTTCAGCCAGCCAACTTCCTGCACTCCCTGCGTGGCCTTGCGCATCCGCCTTTGGTATAGCTGCGCACATTCACGGGAGCAGTACCAGTGACTCTGTGGGCGGTCGGGACGCATCGCCACGGAGCGTGGGCGCTCGAACTCCTTTCCGCAGTAATCGCATACAAACTGCATATTTATTCCCCCTTGGGGGCGACGGCCAGCGCCTTTTCTACCACCTTGGCCGCCTTTCCGCTGAGCACATCATCTCGCGTGAAGCGGTAGACGTACCACCCAAGCAGCGCCGCTTCATTATATTTGGTACAATCTTCCGCGTAGCCTCCGGGGCGATTGTGCCGCCCACCCCTCCACGTGCCGCCCTCAATCTCAACGGCGACCTTGAACTCGGGCCACGCGAAGTCGCATCTCCACCTTCTCTCGGGATGGAATCTAAACTCCCGCTTGAAGGGCGGGAGCCCCATATGTTTCAACTCTATGGCCAGCGCCTCCTCCAGCGCCGACCGAGACTTCAGCTTTCCCATTGTCACCTTCCTGCGTCGTAGAGTAGAAAATCTTGAATCTCATCAACCAACTGCCTGCCATGATAGGTCAAATCTGTGAGCCCCTTGGAGCCGGTCTTGCCCAGAAACGTGGGGCTGTCGGCAATCTCCCTGTTGGGGCAATGGTAGAGGCAGTACCCGCAACGCCAGTCTGTCCCATGGTACAGGTTGCCGCTGATTGTCGTGGTCCCGTCCTTCCTAGTGTACTCCCGCCGGTTCGTGATGAAGACCCTGAGAGGCAGCGGGTCGGGAATCTCATCCCGTACCGCTTCAAGCTCCTTCATCTTCGCCAACACTTCATCCTTGGGGAGAAGCGGGAAGCGCGTGCAAAGGCCGCGCGATGCCCCGCCGAGGGGCAGGTAGAACACCTGTCCCTC
>Ga0116184_10004099_pt1 | contig 11634 bp, 12 predicted proteins | sample AD_JPNNA5_MetaG_FD_89886 | JGI IMG/M metagenome (GOLD analysis project Ga0116184, IMG submission 89886) | Active sludge microbial communities of municipal wastewater-treating anaerobic digesters from Japan - AD_JPNNA5_MetaG | ecosystem: Engineered > Bioreactor > Anaerobic > Digestate | place...
CATTCACCACCTTACAAGCCGATTGAATCTTCGATTCATCGGTCTTAACCCAGATGCCATTGTTCAAGGCTTTTACTTTATGCATTGGTTTGCTCCACTCCTAATGCATAATCCAGGTTAAACAAGCGGAAAAATAGTTTCCCCTGCTTTTTATTTCAGCAGGCGTTTGATTCTGATTGACAATTCATTGGGGCTGAATGGTTTGGTCACATAATCGTCAGCCCCAAGTTCAAAAGCCTTCATTACGATATCTTCTGCCCCGATCCGGGTAAGCATTACGATGGGAATAGTGAGATTCAAATCATTACGAACATGACGGATGAGTTCAAGCCCATCAATAAGCGGCATATGTAAGTCTGTAAGCAGGAGATCAAACTGGGACTCGGCAAGTTTTTGTTTTGCTTCAGCTCCGTCATGAACCGCCACCACCTCATAACCTTCCTGAAGCAGCCGGTGATTCAGTGCCATCAGTGTCATTGCATCGTCTTCACAAACAAGAATTTTCATCACCCCTCTGAATTGTTATACAAATATATAACTTAAATCTGAAAATCAGCTTTAAGGTTCTCAATAACCAAATTACAATCGGCAAGAATACGGTCGGCAAGTTCGGATGCCAGGTGGTGGTCGGGTGTGTTTTTCGAGAGATCTTCCAGCTGGTCAGCGAGAAACCGGGTCTCATTCATGCCAATGAAATCAAGTTGTGGAGCAAACTGGTGTACCAGTGATCGCACCAAAGGCCAGTCGGCTCTGGTAGTAGCAAGATGAATTTGATCCAGGAACTTGGGTGCATTTGTAACAAATTCGGTAACGATATTTTTTACAAACATTTCATCCCCACCTGAAATTTCTCTCAGATATGACAGGTTGTAATTCATATAGCCCACAGAGATTAGTGCAGTCTTTTATACGTATCGTCCAGTATTTTTTCAACCAATGGAATATAGTAATTCCATACAAAAGTAGTGGTTTTTTGTGGGGAAGACGAATGCAGCAAGGAAATTTTATCCCAATTTTTAATTTTTCTGGTCCAGTAGGGAATTTTGCAGTCTGAGAAATCACCGGTAAAATACCAGAAGGATTGTTTCTGAAGGGAATGGATGATAGCAGGGAAGCGGACCGGGATCATTTCCCTTTCCATCCGTACCTTACCGGAATCGTTCACCGGAATATAAAATTCTGCAAAAATTTCATTAGCAGGGCCGGAACCGGAGATTTCGAACCAGCCGGGGTATGCTATGGTATCGGGGAGGTTATACTCCCGCGCCTTATTTTTAGGAGTAACGATCAGAGGAATCGTGTTCACAAGGTACTTCTGGTCCAGAACAACAATTCTGCTACCGCGGATAAAAATTATACCAGGTCCTTTGAAACGCCATGGCTGGCCATACAGTCTGGTGTAGCTGGCAACAAATTCCGGCAGCAATTCAGGATTTTTTGCTGTATCGAGTTTAGGAAAATACCTGCCGTGCCAGTATGAATAATCAATTTTGAACATTTCTGCTGTTTTATTGAGGACGAGCGGATCGGAAGCTGAAGAGAAGAACTGGTGTTCAGCGATGACGGTTTTATTTTTCTCATACATGTTTCTGAGAAGCAAATAGTCATTCTGGTTCAGACCTCCGATTATCTTTATTGTTGAACCTTTCTTTTCGCCGGAGGATCCCATAAACCATTCTCCATAGGTAATTCCTTTCGTATCGGCGTAAAAGAGAACATCATTTCTATCGCTCAATTCTTCAATATCGTCGAGGCGGATTCGCTTTACTTCGAAGTTGCGGCTGTTTGCAGGAGCCAGGGGAAGAAAGCCATAATAATCGGTTGCAAGATCGTATGGTTTGCCGTCTGCTTTTGTAAACCGTAAATGATTGAGAATCCAAATAAACGGCAGGTGGCTGGTACGGCAAATATCCGTAACCGATTTGTCCACCAGAATAACGCCCATTTGCCTTTGCGGATCAAAACGCCACAGGAGATGACCTGAAAAAGGAATCAGAATCAGAAGAACCAGGAGCACCAGAATTATCCGGAATGTTTTCATGGGGCTAAATTTTTTAGGATAAATTTCTGGACAATATTTTAGCGGAGCACAAGTTATAAAAAAAAATGATATCAACTGATTTTCAGAATATCTTATTTACAATAGATTTAATACTTTAAGTGCTTCAAAACTTTTTTCAACAAAGCCGGGGTAATGGGGTGCTGTCGCCTTTAGCTAATCCCTCAGGCGCGAATGTACTGTTTTCAATGCATAATCCGGGTTGAATAAAACCAAATCATTATCTTTGTCAAAATATAACGAAATCTAAAATGCATTTACGAAGGTTATTTCTTGTCTTTTTATTTGTTCTTTCAGTACAACAGATTTTTTCGCAGCAGCCATGGCTCAATCCGAGGTATGGAAGTGATAGTGTTTCGCGGATGCGTTGTGCCTCTAATCTTTCGAATGTGGATCAGTTTGTTAAGATCAATGTCATTGATTATGCTGTTGAAAGCTGGAAGTACGTATTTGAAAACTGTCCTCAAGCGAGTAAAAATATTTACATCTATGGTGTAAGAATTTTCAAATATCTTCTGGAGAAGACAACGGATGAAAATGAAAAAAACAGAAAGCTTGACAGTTTGATGCTGATCTATGAACGACGTATTCAGTTATATGGCGAAGAAGGAATGGTCCGTGGCAGGGAAGCTTTGGATGTTCTGAAGTATTCCAACCGGATTGATACAGCATACCGATTGTTATCACGGAGCATTGTTCTGATGAAAGAGCAGTCAGAAGATCCTGTTGTACTGGCATACGCTCAGGTTTCAGGCCAGATGCTTAAAGAGGGAAAGATATCGGAAGAAACCTACATGAGCAATTTTGAAACCATTACCGATCTTTTGAATAAGCGACTAGATTCCAATCCGACCGATGAAAAGTTGTTGAATCTGCAGGAAAGTATTATTCAGATTTTTCAAGCCGGGCCTCAGGTTTCATGTGAGTCTCTGGCCGCCTATTATACAAAGAAAGCAGGAACCAACGAAAACAAACCGGATTTTCTTCGAAACGCCATATCCGTTCTGGAGAAAAACCGTTGTACGCAATCCCCTGTTTATGAGCGGTTCCTAAAAAAGCTATCTGAAACTGATACAGGGTCGGCATCGGCCTATCAGCTCGCAAGGTACTATACGGGAAAAGAGAAGTTTGAAGATGCCGTTACTGCCTATCAGAAAGCCATTGAAGCGGAAAAAAATGATGCATTGAAGGCACGATATTATTACCAGATGGCACTTATAGAAGGAAGCAGGCTTAATCAGTTCAAATCAGCCAGGGAGCATGCACTCAGGGCAGCTGAATTAATGCCCCAATGGGGTGAGCCCTATATTCTTATTGGTAACCTTTATGCAGGCAGTTCGAAAGAATGCGGAAGCAATGAATTTGAGCAAAAGGCTGTTTTCTGGGCAGCTGTTGATAAATTTATACAGGCATCACAAGTCGATCCGGGTTTGTCGGAACAAGCAAAGAAACTTATCATCGATTACTCGAAATATTTCCCCAACAAAGAGGCAGCTTTTTTTAACGGATATACGGAAGGGCAGACTTACCAGGTGGGATGCTGGATCAATGAAGCTACCAGAGTACGGTTCTGATTACGTGTTTGGATCAAATTTGTAACCAACACCTTTAATTGTTTTAATCAGTCTGTCACCGAATTTCTCGCGAAGTTTGCGTATATATACATCAATGGTTCTGTCGCTGGTTTGGACATCCTGACCCCATAAATAATCATAGATATCTGTTCGGGTAAATACCTTTTGGGGTTTTGAAGCCAGTAGGCAAAGGAGGTTGAATTCCTTTCTGGGCAGAACTATTTCCGTGTCGTTTATCAAGACAAGATACCGATCTCTGTCAATGATCAATGGTCCGGCATGAATAACTTTCTCTTCGGAGGTTGCGGTAGATTTTTGGGGTTCTTCGATTCGTTTCAGTAAAGCTTTCACGTAACTAACCAAAAGTTTTGGCCTTACCGGTTTGATAAGATAACCATCGGCACCGGCCTCAAAGGCAGCAATCTGCGTATAGTCTTCGGATCGGGCACTTAAAAAGCATATAATTGTATTCGCTAGTTTCTCATTGGCACGAATAATTTCGCATGTTTCAATACCATCAATCCCTGGCATCATGATATCGAGAAGAATCAGCTGCGGGAGAACTTCTGTGGCAAGATCGATGGCCTGCTGGCCGGAAGAAGCCAAATATACGAAATAACCTTCTTTTTTGAGATTGTATTCCAGAAATGTCAGAACATCCTGCTCGTCATCGACAACAAGAATTTTATACCCGGTCATTTTTCTTTAGTAAATATAATAATCAAAAATAGACCGTGTGTATAAAATATTTATTAATTGAAAGTTACGAAAATATTAAAACTAATTATCGGTAAATCATCCATAGAAGAATTTTTAAGATGGAATAAAACTTTCCGAGAATCCGGAGCGGTTTTTTAAGCTGATGGATGCATTAGAAATGCATTTTTCACTTTTCCGGCCAATTGAATATTCGATTCAACGATGTTAAACCGAAAGACTTCCCTTTATCTTTTCCCTCTATGCATTAGTTCCTTATACTTCTATTAGATAAATCCGGGTTTTACTTTTTCTTATTATGCCTTTTTCTGAAATATTTTATCGAAGCATGAATAATGTGGCAATAGCGGATAATATCAACCTTCAAATTTATAACCTACCCCCTTGATGGTTTTAATACGGTCCTCTCCTATTTTTTCGCGGAGTTTTCTGATGTGCACATCGATGGTACGATCACCCACAATGACATCGTCGCCCCAGATCTGATGAAAAATTTCGTCACGTGTAAAAACTCTGTCGGGTTTGGAAACAAGAAGGCTCAGCAGTTCAAACTCCTTCCTCGGAAGTTCCATTTGTTTACCATTCTGAATAACAATGTATTTGTTTTTATCAATGGTTATATCGTTATGGGTGATAATCTGTTCATCCGATGTAGGTATATTTTCAGCGGGAGATTGGCCATAGCGTTTCAGAAGAGCTTTAATGCGGCTTAGCAATACTTTAGGTTTGACGGGTTTAGTAATATAATCGTCGGCACCGGCTTCAAAGCCGGCAATTTGCGAATAATCTTCACCCCTTGCCGTAAGGAAGGCAATCAGTGTCTTTTGAAGTTCCGGAATTTTTCTCAATTCATCGCAGGCTTCCATTCCATCCATTCCGGGCATCATTACATCAAGAAGGATCAGGTGTGGTTTAAAGGAAACAGCTTTTGAGATAGCTTCTTTTCCATTGGCAGCTGCTTCAACCAGAAAACCTTCTTTTTTGAGGTTGTAGGAAAGAAATTCTATGATGTCTTTTTCATCATCAACCAGTAATATTCTTGGTTCCTGTATATTCATATACTTCTTTTTACAGCACGAAGTTAAAAAAACAGTATTAAATAATTATTAAAAAACAAGAATACATCTTAACAATTGATTAATTTTATGGTAACCAAAAAGTAGTTTTAATTGGCTTTTTTTGGGTCGGTAATTTTTTTTGCATTTAATGATTCGGAAATGAAAAAGATTATTGTACTGTTAATAACTCTATGGTTGGGCATAGAAGTTTCCGGCCAGATTATTGAAACACCAGACGGATTGTATTACGATGCATCCGGTAAAAAATATACAGGTGTATATACTGAGCGTTATGCCGACGGAAAAACAAAAAATGTAGTGGAAATCAAGGATGGGTTAAAGGATGGTATTACCCTGATTTATTATGAAAACGGGAATCTCAAAGAAATCCGTTCCTATCGTGCCGGAAAAATGCATGGTACATGGATTCAGTACAATGCTGATGGTACCAAGACAGGAGAAGCCAATTACTGCAATGACGCAAAAAACGGAAAGTGGTATATCTGGGATGAAAAAGGTGTGTTGCGTTATGAGATGCAATATATTGACGGGTCAAAAGCCGGTATCTGGACGATGTATGATGAAAACGGGAAGATAACAGGACAAAAAAGTTATCTGGTGATATCTGATTGACGAGGTCTTGGGGTTCCCTTTTTTAGTGTTACAGCTAATTATTTCGTGTTTCGTGTTGGGTGAGAGTGGAATTTTTTTCGCTTGTTTAATGGTTAACCGTAAAATACAAAAATCCCAAATTATTCATTGGGAGCTCTCAGAAGGAGCGAACCAATGGATTATTTGGGATTATCCCGATATAAAAAAATCACTTTTCTGGTGCAGACCCAGCAAACCGGAAAAGTTGATTTTTCTTAATCGCAGTGCATTAGAAATTTTTCTAATGCAATAATTGGGATTATGCTATGCAAAAAATCTAGGATTAACAGTGGTTAGAAAAATACAGTAAACCATAGATTATACAGATTACCACAGGCCAGGCAAAAAATAGTACAATTCAAATCTGAGAAAAATCTGTGGCTTTCATTGGCAAGAAAAAATACGGAAAACCACGGATTATAAAGATAGCCAGAGATCCTGCGCAGAAAATTACAATTTATGTAAAAAAACTGTGTTTACTCGGGGTAAATTGACCCGCAATGCCCAATCCCCCTGTTTCGCAAATGGCCAAATAAGAAGGAAAAAAGCGGAAAAAGATGCTACCGAGCGGGTGTTAAGTCAATTTCAATACTCGCGGGTTCACCTGCTGAAACCTTAATTTCTTTCAAAATCTTTTCATTGTAAGAAACGTAGGAAGTTGAAATATTGTATTTACCGGCAGGGATATTATACATTTGGCAGGTGCCGTCCAGATTGGTGTAGGCTTTTGCTCCAATTTCACCGATGGTAATCAGAACTCCGGTCAGGGGTTCACCCGTCAGTTTGTCTTTGACCACCATTGAAAGCGTTGAAGAAGCAGCTGATTCAGGACCTGAATTTTTGGTTTCATTTCCGGCCAACAGGGAAACAGAGTATACTGTTGCCAGCAGAATCAGAGTTGCAATACGTTTTTTCATAATTTATTCTCGTTTAGTCGATGCAAATGTATTGCCCCCGAATTACCTAAAGATTACAGTATCATTATTTTTATAAAAATTAATAGTTAAAAAAAAGTTAAGTCAAAGAAATATCAACAGATGGTTACTGATGGGTATCACGCAAAAAGTCGAAAACCGTCTTTACCGGATTGAATGTTGCAAGAGGCACATCGACAAACACGGTGTTCCAGCCCGCCATGGATCCGTTCCAGAGTCCTGGAAGTTCCAATGCCTTGAGTTCTTTTCCGTCTTTGGATTTTGTTGATATGAAACCAGTCTGTGGATCCCGGAATTTGTGTAGTTCATAATTCGAGCCATCGGGCTTCCGGAAGGAACAAACCAGATCAACCGGATTGAAATGGGTAGATTTTTTTACGATTGCCCACTGGTCCGGGTCATTCTGGTCAACCTGGGAAAGTTCAACAATTTGCAAGGAAATACTGCCATCACTCTGACGAACCCAGAAAGGACCTCCTCCAGGCTCTCCCTCATTTTTAACCATTCCGCAGACCCGGATAGGGCGGTCGAGTATGTCGATGAGAAAATCAATAAATTCCTTCTGATTTCCGGATTTTTTAACAGCATAATGGAATTCCTTTTCGACAAAAAGTAAGGCTTCATTAATCAGATCCGAAGAAGGATTCTTTCTGAGGTTCTCAAGAAAATAATATACTTTCTCCTTCAGTGAAAGGAGAATTCCACCTAAAACTTTCTTCCAATGAACCGTAGGTTCTTTAAGGTGATCCGGTACGACATTATCAATATTTTTGATAAAGATCATATCTGCCTGCAACGACTGAAGATTATCGAGAAGGGCACCGTGTCCTCCCGGCCTGAAGACCAATTTTCCGTTCGCGTCACGGAAGGGTTGGTTGAATGCATCCGCAGCAATGGTGTCGGTTGACGGTTTTTGCACAGAAAATTCCACCTCAAAGGTAACATGATAAAGACGCTCATAGAATGCTTTCTTTTCAATAAACAGAGCAACGAAAGCATCCCTGTGTTCGGGGGAGACCGTGAAATGAAGCCGGCATCTGTTACCGATGCCTTTTGCATACAGGGCAGCCTCCGTGAGGTGCTCTTCCAGAGCCGTTCTAGCACCGCCGGGATAAGCATGGAAAAGGATCAGGCCTTTGGGTAGGGAGCCATAGTTCATTCCTTCCGGGTCCAGGAAGGCAGATAGGATAACGGGATATTGATCCGGTGTGATTTTCTTCTGAAGATCTATTCCTTGAGAAACAAGTGTTTTTTTCAGTTCTGAATAAAAAGCGAACTTATCAAGATTGTTAAGGAATTCGCGGGCAGAAGGGCTTAATGACAAAATTCCCCTGGATAGAGCATTTTTCCATTCAAACAGATCTTTGAACATTCTTGTTGCGGCACCGGAAGCAGGAACAAATTTAAGCAAATCGATCTGGGGTGCAGATGATTCAAACAGTCGAATGAATTGTTCCTGTTCCTGCTCATTAAGAACCCGGATTCCATCGTCAGGCATAGCAGGCCGGTCAAGGGATGCGTATGGAAATCCATTTTTGAAAAATTCGAGTTGTCGGGCAACTTCTTCCCTACTGATACCTTTTTCTTCGAGAAGTTTCATGTCATCCTGTGTCCACATAGGCATATCCGATAAGAAAATTATTCAACTGCTAAAGGGCAACAGAAGCCTGTCGGCCAGCATCAAAAGCTTTTAAATTAAGGTCAATTACAGAAGATCCCTTTTGAGCGAAGAGTTTTTCTAATCCATGCATCAGGCTTTCAGGCTTCAGATGAATAAACCGGGAGGCAGCTCCCAGCATAACCATATTGGAGGCTTTGGCTGAACCACAGCGCGATGCAATTTCATCTGCATTGATCAGAACCGCATTTTTCCGGCTCTTGTATTCCTGCATCAAGGATTCAACGGGAGGGTAGTCAGGTATATTAAGGAAAGGCTGGTTATTGGAAACAATCCAGCCGCCGGGAGAAAGCCATGGAAGATATCGCAGGGCTTCCATTGGTTCCACGGAGAGAATCAGTCCGGCATTAGCCAGCGGTATGAGGTCAGATGCAACGGGATTGGAACTAATTCGTACATGCGACTGAACCGATCCACCTCTTTGGCTCATGCCATGGATTTCGGATTGTTTGATATGCATATTTTCTTCGAGGGCAGCAATTCCCAGTACGGCTGAAATGGAAATTATACCCTGGCCTCCAACTCCGCAAAGAATAATATCGGTTTTCATACGCTTTCCCTGATGGAATTATTGTTATCGATCTATAAATGGGCTTTTCATTTGTTAGGAGTTTTTGCACTTCTGCGTACCAAATCCGCTTAGTTTTTTTTGTGTCTGCGTGCGGAAGTCTGGATGCATTCCCTCTGAAAAATGACCACCGACGGACCCTCAAAAAGAATTTCTTTTCGCAGAATCCGGACATTCTCTTGATGGTTTTTCCGGAGAGGAACCAGAGTAACAATGTGATCGGGACTGACACCAAGTCCTTTGCAGATTTCAACCAACCGGTCTGTTGCATGGGATTTCTGACCTCCGGTCATTGCTGTTGCGGAGTTATCGGAGATAATAACGGTAACAGGAGTATTCTCAATCACTGCATCCAACAATCCTGTCATTCCTGAGTGGGTAAACGTAGAATCACCAATTACACAAACCGAAGGAGTCATTCCAGCATCAGCAGCTCCTTTGGCCATTGTAACGGAGGCGCCCATATCCACACAGCTGTAAATTGCATTATAAGGAGGCAGGGCACCGAGGGTATAGCATCCGATATCGGAAAAGACTTTTCCTTTACCAAATTCCTTCATAACTTCATCAAGAGCTCGGTAGAGATCGGCATGGCTGCAGCCGTTGCATAAAGAAGGGGGTCGGGGAACTACGACAGAAGGGATATGATAAGCCTCATTAACAGGAAAGCCAAGGGCAGAAGCCACTAGATCGGGCGTCAGTTCTCCATCACGCGGAAGAGTTCCGTCAAGGCGTCCCTTTATATGTTTATTCACCGGGAATATTCCGTTGAGCATCTCTTCAACCAAGGGATATCCATCTTCAAGAACAAGAATGGATGCAGACTGATCAAACATCCGCTGTATTTGCTTTACGGGCAAGGGATACTGGGATAGTTTCAAGACCGGGCCCGGATAATCACCGTCAGGAAACCATTCATTCAGATAATTCCAGCCTGTTCCGCAAGCAATGACTCCTGTCTTCCCGCCTGTTTTCAGAATCGACAGGTTGTAAGGAGAATGTTCTGAGGATTCCATAAATTCTTTCTGAAGAGCAAGCAAGCGTTTGTACCGTTTACGGGCCAGAGCCGGGAGTAAAACAAACTGGAGAGGTTCTTCGGGCAGATGGAGTGATCTTTGAGGAAGCGGTGTACGGCTTTCCACCTGTGAACGGGAATGGGCAAGGCGGGTGGTAATACGTATCAGAACAGGGACTCCGTATTTTTCCGACAAATCAAAAGCGTCTCTTGTCATGTCATACGCTTCCTGCTGTGAAGAAGGCTCGAAAACCGGGATCTGGGCAAATTTGCCGTAGTACCTTGAATCCTGTTCGTTCTGGCTGGAATGCATTGAGGGATCGTCTGCAGCAACAATAACCAGACCTCCATTGACACCTGTTATTGCGGCGTTCATAAACGGATCTGCTGCCACATTGAGCCCGACGTGTTTCATGGCTACCATGGCCCTCTTTCCGGCATACGACATTCCAAGAGCTTCCTCCATGGCCGTTTTTTCGTTTGCAGACCAGAGAGCATGCACTCCAGAACCACAAGCCTGAACATATTCCATTATTTCAGTAGAAGGAGTTCCGGGATATGCATACATTCCTGAAATACCCGCATCCAGCGCCCCCTGTGCAATTGCCTCATCGCCAAGTAGTAACATTTTTTCCATGCAAATAATAGTGTTTTTCCAAAGGTAAAAATAAACCAAACAAGCGTGATGAAAATACTGCTGTAATTACTCACTGATAATAGTAACAGTAATGGTACGTGAGCCCGCATGACGTCGGAATTCGCACAGATAAATGCCCTGCCAGGTACCCAGGTCAAGCCGTCCATTCCGCACAGGAATAGTAACGGACTGACCGAGCAAAGAAGATTTCAGATGGGCAGGCATATCGTCGCTGCCTTCGAGAGTATGTGTGTAAACCGGATCATTCTCAGGAACCAGCTTGTTGAGAAAGGATTCGAAATCATAACGCACTGAGGGATCGGCATTTTCGTTGATTGAAATTGCTGCCGAAGTATGTTTGATAAAGAGATTAGCAATCCCCTTCTCAGGTAATTTTCCCATTTTTTCCGTAATCAGATGAGTAATCAGATGGTATCCTTTTCGAAAAGCCGGCAGATGAATTTCGTATTGTTGAATCATGGAATTGTGTTTTTTTTGCGAAAATAAATCATATATGCAATTTCAGTTCGTTTTTGTAGTTTACATACATTGTACCCTCCCAAACTGATGAGAGCAAAAGTAATAGCATTCCTTTTTACAGCAGGGCTATCCCTTATGGCCTTTTCCCAGGAAGCTTACAAAATATCGGGACGGGTTCTAACGGAGGATGGCAAGCCGGTATCCTATGCAAATGTTTTGGTAACCGGTACGGGTATTGGAACGGTGGCTGATGATTCAGGGA
>Ga0116184_10004102_pt1 | contig 11630 bp, 8 predicted proteins | sample AD_JPNNA5_MetaG_FD_89886 | JGI IMG/M metagenome (GOLD analysis project Ga0116184, IMG submission 89886) | Active sludge microbial communities of municipal wastewater-treating anaerobic digesters from Japan - AD_JPNNA5_MetaG | ecosystem: Engineered > Bioreactor > Anaerobic > Digestate | place...
ACGCGAACCCGCGATGCGCCAGCCTCCCTGCACATGGCCACGAGCTCCCGGACCACCTCCGGGTGGGTGTTCACCGCGTCCATCACGTCCCCGGTGAAGCTCATGTTGGGCTTGATCACCACCTTGTCCCCGGTCCGGACAAAGGACTTCATGCCCCCCATCATGGTCACGGCCCTGCGCGTGGCAGCTGCCGCATCCCCCACGCAGACGGCGATGTCGGGGATCTCGGCCCCGGAAAGCACCCGCGGGGAGACGAGGCTCGCGGAGGCGGCCAGCCAGAGGGCCCCCTTCGCATGGGTCTTCATGAACGTCCTTCTGCCCATCCTGCCGGAGACGTACTGCTCGAGCCGCACCAGGAACATTTCCACCGGAGTCTTCGCCACGGGATCGCTCCTTTCCTGCACAAGGATGTGCCGACAGGACCATATTAGCTGCATCGTGAACGAAAGGGAAGTGCGCCGGGGACGCCCGCAGGAATACCGTTGCCTTGCACCCCTCAGGTTTGCTAGTATCCATGGACCATAGGGACCACCACTGCCGGCAGTTGCGCCGGCTGTACATCTTTCGTTGGGAGGAACGCCCCATGACGAGCACGAGACACCTGCTGATCCATGCGCTGATCATGGCCATGCTCTGCCTGGCCGGAAGCGCCTTCGCATCCGAAACCCAGACCCAGCCCAAGAAGATCGTGGTGGCGGTGAACAGCAACTGGCCTCCCATGGAGATGAAGGACAAGAAGGGGAAGTTCACCGGGTACGAGATCGACCTGATCAACGCCATCGCAAAAGAGACGGGCATCACGCTCAAGCTCGTGGAAATGCCCTGGAAGAAGATCTTCTCCGAACTCGATCGGGGCACGTGTGACGCGGTCATCGCCTCGGTGAGCATCACGGACAGCCGGAAGGAGAAGTTCGACTTCTCGGAGCCCTACTTCACCGCGGAGCAGGTCCTCGTGGTGCCCAAGGCAAAGGCGGAGGAGCCGCTGAACGGAAAGACCATCGCGGCCTTCAAGCTGACCACGGGCGCCGAGACCATCCGGCTCTACCAGAAGGTGAACATCACCTTCTACACGGTGGAGGAGACGGAGAAGGCCTTCAGGGATCTCTCCAAGGGCTTCATCGACGGCATCCTGTGCGACTCCCCCCTGGCCGTCAACTACGCCCTCTTCGACAAGAAGTACAAGTCCAGGTTCGCCATCAAGACCGGCACGGTCCCCGAGGGGTGCCCCACCCCCAGGGAGGACTACGGGATCGTGGTGAAGAAGGGCAATGCGGAACTGCTCTCCCTGCTCAACCAGGGCATCCTGTCCGTGAGGGGCAAGGGCATCGAGGACCAGCTCCGCCAGAAGTGGATCAAGAACTAGGCGTGCGCCTGAAAAACGCCCCTGTCAGTGCCCCCGCACCGCGGCGAGAAATTCGACGATCTCCTCGTCTCCAAGCCCGGCCTTCTCGATGCCGAGTTCTCTCCTGATCTCCGCCGGGTCGAAGGCCGCCGGAGCCGTCGCTGCTTCGTGTCCATGTGCCTCTTCCACGTAGAGGTCAGGCTCGTCCTCGGAACCGAGGACGAGGTACTTGAAGAGCCTGAACTCTACCGCGAGCCCCAGACGCAGCACCGAGTGGATCTCCGGGGGATACTCCGGGGAGAGCAGAACGAGCACGGGCTTCTGGAGGAGGTCGATGGAGCCCGAACGGTACACCCGGTGGAGGAACTCGCTGTTTTCGCAGAACCACCGGTACCCGGTGAGCGACTCCAGGATGGCGTCCGAGAGTCTTCCCGTGTTCACCGTGACGAGGTATACGCGGCCCCTGTCCACGGCAAGGATGTCGATGCTGCCGGTGAACGCGTTACCGATGCGGTACTCCACGATCTCTAGTCCCAGCTCGTCTTTCAGCCACTGGGCGCACATCCTGACGAGACGGGCCGTGTCCGCCACGGATACGGGCTTGAGCAGCCGCATCATGATCCGGCCCCCTCGTGAGCGTGCTCACATCCCTCGATGAGCAGGGCGCAGATCCCGGCAAAAGAGCTCCTCGCTTCAGAAGGGCCCTGCTGGAGCACCAGCGGCCTCCCCTCTGCGATGGAGCGCTCCAGCGCCTCGTCGTGGACCAGTGAACCCAGGTGGCGGACCGAGCGTCCCGTACGGGCAAGGACGAAGGCGCTGAACCGCTGGATGATGCGCTGCTGGCGGACCTCGTCTTCCGCGTGGTCGAAGATCAGCGAGACCCTGCAGCGAGGGGACCTCGCATCGATGACCCTGATGAATGCATAGCTCTGGAGCAGGTCCTTTTCCCCGGTGCCGGTGATCACGACATGCTCGTCCGCATCAGGGGCGGCAAGGAAGAACTCGATGGTGGGGCATGCATTGACGATCACCAGCGGTTCCCGACCGTCGCCTTCGTCCATCCGGACGCCGTCGTCGGTCTCTGCACCCTGGAAGCCCCAGCCGGCCCTGCCGTCGTGGATGACGATCTCGGGCAGGCCATAGAGGCCCACCCGCCCGCTGGCACCTCCCTGTCCGGGCCCGGTCTCCAGGAGGGAGCCCATGAGGGCGGTCAGCCGGGCGTTCTCCTGATCGGAGCAATCCCACACCACGGCCTTCCTGCGGTTTCTTGCCGTCTCCAGGGCCAGGTTGGCGGTGAAAGCCGACTGGATCAGCGGCGATGCGGGGTGGCAGACGCAGATGGACGCGGGCCTCGCCAGCGGCACGGTCCCTTCCCTGGGTTCCTGTCCACAGCGGGCCGCAGGGGTGAGAAAGAACCGGGAGACGTCGTTCAGACCTCGGCCCAGCTTGGGACGGTCCTTCACGCTCATGGGATCTCTATGGTGGAGTTTTCACCGAATTCGTTCGCCACCGTGCTGGGGTTCTCGGGGTCGTTCACCCACTGGCCGTCCACATAGAACTTGTATTCGTACCTGCCCTTCTTCAGCGGCACGAGCCTCTGCCACATGCCGGTGCCCTCCACGTTCTCCATGGGCAGCTGGTCCACCTTCCAGTCGTTGAAGTCCGCGGCCACGTACACCCGGGATGCCTTGGGGGAGTAGTAGGTGAAGAGAACGCCGTCCTTGGTGATGACGGGCTTGAGGTACCGGTCCTGCTCCCTGGCCCTGACCTTCCTGAGCTTCCTGATGGAAAGGGTCTCCCGGGCCAGGGCCAGGTAGTCCTTGAAGCCGGTGGAGTTCCGGTCGTATTCCAGGATGGTCTGCCCGTACCCGGCCGCCTCCTTGAGCTTCACGTTCAGATTGATCACCGTCTTGAACACGTGCCCCCGCATGTGACGGCGCAGCTCGTCCAGGGACTCGTAGGCGATCCTGGTCCTCCGGTCGTACATGGTGGCAAGGGCATATGCCTCGATGGGGACCGCCCTCTTCTGATCCACCACGTGAATGGTCTCGAGGAGCTTCGCGAGGCCGTGCAGGGCGAACAGACCGCTTTCCATGGGGATGATGGCCTCGGTGCACGCATGGAGCGCATTGAAGGTGAGGACGCCGATGTTGGGCGGGCAGTCGATGATGATGAAGTCATACCGGTCATGCAGGGGCTCCAGCGCGCCGCAAAGGCAGTACTCCCTGCCCTCCTTCTGGAGAAGCAGGGGCTCGGCCGTGCTGAGCATGACATCGGACGGGATCAGGTCCAGGTGGTCCCCCAGACCGACGATGACCTCCCCGATCCGGGGTGAGCCGGCATAGCCCGGGGCGATCAGGTCATAGATGCTGGTGCGGCGCTCGCCGGGATTGATACCGAAGCCCAGGGTGGCATGGGCCTGTGGGTCGAGATCCACCACCAGGACCCGTTTCTTGAGGTATGCGAGGCAGGCGCCGAGATTGATGGCAGTGGTCGTCTTCCCGCATCCGCCCTTCTGATTGATGACGGCAACAGTTCTCATGGAAACCCTCCCCCTTACAAGAATGTACACCATCCTTACTGAATGCCCCTCAATACTGATCCTCGGGAAGCCGGGGGCCATTTCACTGACGCGTGGTTCGTGGAGCACCGGCCCTCATCACGGGTGTCCCATGGCGCTGCACATAACATTACATACCATACATGTCAATAGAATGATTGGTTTTTTTTGTGCCGTTCCTCTGACGGACAGGCGAATCATGTATATAATGCAGTCTCTGGCCGGTGCGCCTAAGAGTCTCCCCCGGTTTCGGCACCGTACCGGCGGGTGATGATCCTGGTCACCTCATCGGCACTGGTCTCCAGGGGCTTGTCCGTCACGTCTATGACGGCATACCCCTTCTTCCTGAAAAGCTCCCTGGACTGCTCCGTCTCTTCGAACACCCCGCCGAGGTCCGCATAGCCTCCCCCCCTGAGGCCGAGCTTGTCGCCCCTGACACGGCGGTGCGAGGCAAGACGCTGTGCATCGATGACCAGGCCGATGATCCTCCCCGGGTCCACCTTCTCCAGCCCCGGGGGCATGCTCCCGGACACCAGGGGGACATTGGCCGTCCTCCAGCCCTGCATTGCCAGGAACATGGACAGCGGCGTCTTGCCCACCCGGGACAGGCCAACCAGCACGATCTGAGCCCGGCTGAGGTCCTGGGGGTTCCTGCCGTCGTCGTGCTCCATGGCAAACTCGATGGCCTCCACCCGGTCGAAGTACTGACGGTTCAGGCGCCGGTAGAGGCCGGGGCTGCCCAGGGGCCTGCACCCGAGCACCTCTGTCAGCCACTGGATGATGTCGCCCATGAGATCAACGGCAGGGACGCCCCGCGCCTGTGCGGCATCCTTCAGGTACTGTCGCAGCCCATCGTCCACCAGGGTATGCACGACCATGCCGCCGTTCTTCGCCGCCCGCGCGATGACCTTGTCCAGCCGGTCTCTGTCCTTGAGATGCGCCTCGGTAACGATTGGCACGTCGTGACCGGGAAACTGGGCGAGCAGGGTGTTCACGATGCCCGCCGCACTCGCCCCGGCGCTGCCGGACACGATTATCAGGGGCCTGGGGCGCTTCGGGTTCCGCTTCATGCGCCGTCGAGTCCATGGCGCTCCCGCCTGGCATGCCATGCCTGCGGGTCCAGGAGGTACTCCTCCACGTCCTTGATGGCCAGGTAGTGCTCCCGCTCCATGGAAGCCAGGAACTCGAAGAAGGCCTTTTCGCGGGCATCGGTCATGTCCCGGGCGAGTGCGCCGTAGGCCTCCATGCCCCTGGCCTCGAAGGCCGCGGCGACCTGCAGCGCCTCCAGGTCGTCCCTGTCGGCCTGCGGTGCCGCGGATGTCTTCGCGAGGAGGTCCTGCATGGCCTGGCGGATGGCCGCCTGCTTCAGCCCCGCATCCACCGTCTCGGGCCAGGCACCCTTCCGCGACCAGCTCTCGTGGAGATCTTTCAGCCTGGCATAGTGCTCGGCCTCGTCGTCGGCGAGCTGCCGGAACATGTTCCTTCCCAGCTCGTTTCGCGTTCGATCGGCATGCCTGAGGTAGAATTCCCGCTCGTTGAGCTCGTTGGTAAGCGCCAGCTCCAGGGCGCTGATCTTCTGTCCGTGTTCCATGGATCCTCCCTTCCGGGGGTACTGACGCCCCTGATGAAGAACGGCCGGACCCCGTGAGGGATCCGGCCGCCATATTGCCGTTGCAGGTGAAACGCAATCCTACTGGATGGGCTTGAACTCAACCCTTCTGTTCTTGGCCCGGTTGGCCTCGCTGTCGTTCGGTGCAACCGGCTGGCTGAAGCCGTATCCCTTTGCAGTGAGCCTGTCGCCCGCCACGCCCTGCTTCACCAGGTAGGAGCGGACCGCGTTGGCGCGCTGGTCGGAGAGACGGTCGTTCAAAGCCTTGCTGCCGAGGTTGCAGGTATGGCCCTGGACCTCCATCTTCACGCCCGCATTGGTCTTCATGTAGTCGGTGACCTCGTCCAGGATGGGGTAGCTCTCCTCCTTGAGGGTCGCCTTGCCGAGGTCGAACTGGATGTTCCGGAAGATGATGGCGCCCTGTTCCGCAGCCGGCGGGCAGCCGTTCTTGTCCACCGTGACGCCCTTGGGGGTGTTGGGGCACTTGTCGAAGCAGTCCGCCACGCCGTCGCCGTCTGTGTCAACGGGGCAGCCGTCCTTGTCCACTGCGCAGCCCGCAGGGGTGTTCGGGCACTTGTCGCGGTCGTCGGTCACGCCGTCGCCGTCGGCATCGCCGGGCGCGGACTTCTTCGGGCATCCCCACTCGTCCACCACCGTGCCGGCGGGTGTGTCGGGGCAGCGGTCCATGTCGTCGGTGACGCCGTCGCCGTCGCTGTCAAGGGGCTCTACCACCTCGGGCTCCGCGGCCTTTCCGCCGAGCTCGAAGTTCAGACCCAGTGCGTAGAGGAGGTTGTTGTAGGTGTCACCGCCGTCGAAATCCATCACGTGCCGGACATCGGCCCGCAGGGCCACATTGCGGGTGACGAAGAACTTCAGGCCTGCGCCGTAGTTCAGGATGAAGTCGTTATCGGAGTCCACGCCGGACTGGTCACTGTCGAAGGTCTCCATGCCCGCGCCCGCTGCCAGGTAGGGGACCACCATATCGGGCAGGATGCCGGTGAGGTGGTAGAGCAGGTCGAGGCGGTACATGTAGATCCTGCCCTGGTCGTTGTTGAAGTCCATGGGCTGGAGGCTGACGGGCCCGTCATAGTCGCAGTCGGCGTAGTTGATGGACAGCTCAGTGCCCCACTTCTCGGTGAAGTTGTACCCGAGGCTCAGGCCCGCGGTCCAGCCGTTGTCGTAGGGCAGGTCGCCGTCCAGGTTGTAGCCTCCCACCCAGGGGGTCACGTTGATCGCTCCGGCCCGGTTCTCGGCAAGGGCGGCCGATGCGCATACGAACAGGGCAATGATTGCCATGATTGCTGCTTTGGACATACACCGATTTTTCATAGATACCTCCTCCTCGTTCTTTCAGTCCTGATATCCTCAATGAGGGAATTATGTGCTTACCGGTAAGTGATAGTTCCTTTCCCGGGTAATGTCAATCCTTTCCTGAAATTATGCCAGTGTACACGCGCATGTGCATTGAAAAAACGGTTGTGATTCTCTCGGGTCTGGGCTGTGCGTAAAAACACGGCCGGCGTCACGACAGGGGGGGGCGCCCCCCGGTCAGAACCCGTGTCTGCTCCTCGTAGAACCGCTGCTTGTCGAGATACATGAGGTCGTCCGCGACCTTCATGACCGATTCGGGATCGTCCTCGTCAGAGCTCGCAAGGCCTATGCTGATGCGGATCGGGATGTTCACGTGCATCCCGTCCGAAGGCGTCAGGATGACCGCGAGGCGCTTCTCGCCGGCGCGTATGCGCTCCCTGAGTATCTCGGCCTGGATCCGGTTCGTGGACGGCATGAGCACGGCGAACTCGTCCCCGCCGATCCGCGCCACGATGTCGGTCTCGCGGCATGCCGACTTCAGCAGCTCCGCCACGTTGACGATGACCGTGTCGCCGGCTCCGTGGCCGTAGGTGTCGTTAATCTGCTTGAGGCCGTTCACGTCTATGATCATGAGGGAGAACCACATGTTCCTGAACCGCCTGGCGTGCTTGATGGACTTGTCCAGCTCGTGATCGAGGAAGGCCCGGTTGTAGACGCCGGTGAGTCCGTCCGTGCTCGCCATCCTCTCCAGGTGCAGGAGCAGGAGCCTGTTCTGGACCACTGCGGATATCTGGGCGATGAACAGGTGTATGGTCTCCCCGGCGGGGCCGTCCAGGTCCCGGCCGTGCAGGATCATGGAGCCGGCCGCCTTCTCGGTCCTTTCCTGCAGGGGGAAGACCCGCCAGTCCCCTGACCCGGGGTCCTCACCGGGGGTCGTCTCGCTCCCCATCCGCGCTGCGATGACAGCGCCGATGTCGGGCTGCGTGATGGAACCCCTGAGGTCCAGGATGATCTTCTGCTCCCTGTCGGACAGCCCCGCGAAGGCGCTGGCCTCGATGAGGCTGCGCCGGGCGCCTTCCAGGATGATCCCTCCCCTGAGGTCCGGGAAGAGGGACCTCAGCTGTGCCAGGGTGAAGGAGAAGATATCGTCGAGGCCTTCCATCTGGTGCAGCCGGGTGCTCGTGTCCAGCAGTACCGCCATGACCTGGTTCTGCCGTTCGATGACGAGGTTGCGCTCCACGATCTGTTTTTCCTTGATCATGGCGCTCACGAGGGCATCGTTCAGGTCCTTGGTGCGGTCTTCCACCTCCTGCTCGAGGTTTTCCAGGAGCATGGCGTTCTCCACGTGCGGCCCCAGGAACAGGCCCATGGTGTCAAGGAGTTCCCTTTCTCGGGAGGTGTACCTCGATCCGTCCGCCTTGCCCGCCACGAGGAGCACGGCCACGAGGCGGTCATGGGCCACGATGGGCAGCACGATCTCGGCGTCCGGTTCGAGGTCTCCTTCCGGGGCATGCATATCCCCGAGCTTCCGGAAAAGCTCTTCCTGCGTCATGGACTGGTGCTCCATGGAACAGAGCCTGATCAGCGGCTCGTCGATACCGGCCTCCACGTACCGGTCCTGTTCGGGCCTCCTGCCGGGCCTGCCGAAAAGGCCGCCGGAGGCACGGTCGTTCGCGGAGGTCCAGCCCATGAACCGTTTGGAGTTCTTGGGGCAGAACACCGTGGTGCAGCGCACTGCATCGAAGACCTCGAAGACCCAGGTCTTCACCATGGCATGGAGCTCGTTCAGGTGGTGGATGTGCGAAAGGCGCTCCGTGAACTGCCTGTACCTGTCGTTCAGGATGTCGTCCGCCTTCCTGATGAAGAGGTTCAGCACCGAATCCCAGGCGTTCCTGATGGGGGTGTAGAGCACGGCGATGAGCAGGATCCCGGCCGGCAGGGCCGCTGTGTTCCCGTGCGGCCAGGTGATCGCCAGGGGGGCCAGCCCGACCGTCACGAGCCAGACCATGAGGCCCGACCAGAACAGCAGATTCCGGATGTACTGCATGGCCATGGCCAGGTTGAACTTGAACAGGCCGTAGGTAAGGAAGAAAAGCGCGATGAAGATGAAGGTGCCCAGGGGATAGATTTCGAACCCGTAGATGGCCGGGGTGTTGGCCAGACTCAGCGCAGCGATGAGGAGGAAGGCGATGAGCACCTTCATCAGGGTGCTCCGCTGTGCCGTCTCCTGTCTCCTGAAGGTGGTGAAGAGCAGGCCGATGGCATAGAGGACCGCGGACATCCACAGCACGGACATGACGTCGTAGAGCACGGCCTTCTTGGCGAAGAACCCCCAGTAATACCGGAACATGCCCTGGAAGTACTGGTCCGTCATGGTCAGGGGCGCCATGACGACCCCGGTGAGATACGCCAGATACACGATCCACCACCGGTCCCGCCTGCCCGTGATGAGATAGATCAGGTGGAGGTTGGCGCCCAGCATGATGAGCACCAGGAAGAAATGGTCTATCCGTGAGATGAGCAGGGCCACATCGACATCGGGTACGATGCCCACCAAGAGGATGTCCAGGTTCAGCGCCGCGTAGCAGAAGCAAATGAGACTGAAGGGGAAGGTCTCGGACCGGTTCTTCTCCAGTCCCAGGACGAACAGGGAGAGGAATGCGGCGCTCGCGAATGACAGCAGGGGCGGTATGCCGTAGGGGATGATCCGGGACACGATGTACCCGAAGGAGAGGTCCTTCAGCACCAGGTAGATGAGCGGCATTGTCGCCAGGTAGAAGGTGACGAGCACACCGCGCAGGACATCGGAAAGGATCTGCCTGCGGGTGAATGCGTTTATCCTGAGTATGTCTTCGTGGAACACGCTCAGGAATATGCAGGATATGGGCACGAAGGCGAGGAAGTTCACCGAGCACACCGGATCGATCAGGGGGATGACGATGTTCGCGGGCAGCAAAAGGAACGTCAGAACGTATCCTGCGAGCATGAGCGAGACCTTGTCCCTCCGCACCGTGTCGGTCTCTGCAGCCCGGCTGCGGGCCAGCGCGACTATGGAAAGCGCCAGGGCGACAAAGACCGCCCCGATGAACACGAAGTGCTCCATCACCCTGGCGCCGAAGGTCATGGGGTAACCGCCCCCCACACCCCGGGCGGCAGCGGCGAGCATGAGCACCGCCATGAGGGCGCTCATACCGTAGAAGGCATACACGGTGCGCCGGCCGATCCTGGCCGACACCCGGCTCGCCAGGTGTACGATGGCACCGATGGTGAGGGTCAGCACGGTGTCGTTCATGAGGATGACCCTGGCGAGCTCCCCTTGGATGACGTACCCCATGATGTCCCGAAGGTTGAGGACGGCGCAGAGCATGGCCAGGACAGACGCCAGCACCACCTCAACCCGCCCCCCGGCCTTGTGGAGGCACATGATGGCCATGCCGGCGCACAGGATAAGGGACGCAATGCTGGAGACGAGGAAACCGGTCAGCCATGGACGCTGCCCGATCCCGGGCAGGTCAGGGCCGCGTGCGGCGATGAACACGATACCCGTGATGATGGGCATGAGCCCGATGGTGATGATGAAGGCAGAGACGAGGCTGAGCCGGGGAGCAATGTGCCCGGCACGTGCCTCTGCTTGGGCGAAGAGACCCGCCGATACCATGAGCAGGGGTATGAAGGCAAAGCCCAGGGGATCGTAGGGGATGTTAAGGAGCACGTCGAGCACGACCAGAGCGGAAATGAGCACCGCTCCGGACATGACCGCTGTAGTCGCGAGGGGCGCATGGGATGACCGGGGCCTCCTCCCACGCACGTCCGGGGCAAAGGCCGATGCCAGGGAGAACAGTGCGGTGGCTGGCGCGAACCATTTCAGGACAGGCGCGAGCAGGGGCCCCGCAAACATCGCCATGACCGGCACGAGCGCGGTTACAGCGTAGAGAATCATCACGGAGACCGGCATCCCCGGCCGCCCCCGGAAGGCATGGATGAGATGCCCGGCCAGGGGGATGGCAAAGAGCGCCATGGCGCCGAATACAGCTGGGACATCCACCTGGATCCCGAAGTCGAACCCGATCCCCTGCATGATCCGCGGCAGCACCGTCAGGGCGACGAGCAGCGACATGATGGCCAGCAGCCGCTCTTCACCCCGGGCCTTCTTCATCCTGGCCACGAAGATCACCAGCGTCATCCCGGTGAGAAAGGTTGCGAGGGAGGGCATCATGAACGGAAAGAAAGACTGCCCCCCTGAAGAAACGATCACGTCGCTATCCCCCCTGTCACCCGGTTCTGAACGCACAGCTTCCGCATGTTCTCATGGGGTTTCTTATCGGTTTGGCGCCCGGCATTGTTGAATGACATACTTTCTGACAATTCCTCGTGATATTCCCTCATGCAGGGCCCGGGCAGGCTTGAGGAATGAGGAGGTCCCCGGCGGGATACGAAATGCCTTTACAGACGGCACGGGCACACCTACAGTGCAGGGACGAAGGAGACGATCCATGGAGACCGCACACGCACGTCTCATGACAAGACGGTGGGGTATTGCCCTGGCTGCAGTGCTGATACAGCTCTGCCTGGGCACGGTGTATGCGTGGTCCATATTCAAGAAGCCCATGATGGCCGCCAACGGCTGGGGGGAGACCCAGACCCAGCTCGCCTTCATGATCTACGGGGCCGTGTTCGCCCTGGCCGTGGCCTTCGGGGGCACACTGGTGGACAGGGTGGGCCCCCGGATCATCGGGACCCTGGGCGGGGCCCTGTATTGCACGGGAATCCTGCTGGGCGGCCTGGCGAACAGCCTCCAGAGCATCACC
>Ga0116184_10004106_pt1 | contig 11626 bp, 7 predicted proteins | sample AD_JPNNA5_MetaG_FD_89886 | JGI IMG/M metagenome (GOLD analysis project Ga0116184, IMG submission 89886) | Active sludge microbial communities of municipal wastewater-treating anaerobic digesters from Japan - AD_JPNNA5_MetaG | ecosystem: Engineered > Bioreactor > Anaerobic > Digestate | place...
AACTGGCGCGCATGCCCGGACCCCGAATGGCCGGTCTTCGTCCACCGCTTCGGTGCCTACTGCCCATGGAACATCGGCAACTATACCCTCGATGACGCCGGCGTCTCCCACGCCTCGACGCACTTCTGGCCCGACGACAAGGCCGAGTGCGATCGCGAGGGCGTGCTCTGGATCCCGGTGGTCTATCCGGGCTTCAGTTGGGATAACCTGATGCAGAAGCCGCCCGGGACGACGCGGATCCCACGCCGGAAGGGCCAGTTCCTGTGGGAGCAGTTCCTCCGGTTGCGTGAGCTGGGCGTCGACACGGCCTACGTCGCCATGTTCGACGAGGTCGATGAGGGCACGGCTATCTTCAAGGTGACCAGCGCTCCGCCGGTCGAGGGCCACTTCGTGGGCTACGAAGGCCTTGCGAGCGATGCCTATCTCCAGGTCGTCCGAGAGGGCATCGCCCTCCTCCGCGGCCAGCGCGAGCCGGTTGCCGAGGCGCCGGTCGGGCCGTAGTCGGCTGCTTGCCGCTGTGGGGGTGTCCGAGGGAACCGCCGGCGCGTCCAGTAGGTTGGTGGTCCGAGGGATGGGCTACCCGCGGGATGAGAGGGGGCGTGACGGTGGTGCTCGCTTGGCTTGTCGCCGCATTGAGCAGTCCGGTAGCCGCGGCAGGCGGGCATCCTTTGGTCGTGACCTCGATACCCGACGTCGTGCCGATCGTCGAGACCCTGGCGGGCGATAGCGTCGAGTGCCTCTCGGTGCTCCCACCGGGCGTCGACCCTCACGGGTTCTCGGTCAGCGCGGATACCGTTGTAGGCTTGCGCCGGGCGCGGTTGATGGTCTACACGAACAGTGCCTTTCTGCACTTCGAGAGGCACCTGCGCGAATCGCTGGCCGGCGTGCCCGCCGTGGACTGGCCCGACTACCAGGCACACGGTGCCCGCCTGCTCGATTTCCCCGGCCTGCCGCAGACGTTCCACGGGTTTTGGCTGGACTGGACGAATGCCCGGGCCATCGCGCGCGCACTCGCCGACGCGCTACCGGGCCTGGGCGTGGACTCCGCCCTCGTCCAGGCTCGGCTCGCCCAGTTCGAGCACGAGGTGTCGGCGCTCGAGGCCACGTCTGCCGCGCTGGTCGAGGCCGCTGGACTCAAGGGAGCCGCCTTCGTTGTCGCTGACGCCTGTCTGGTCTACACGGTGTCGAACATGGGGTACCGCGTGGGCAGCGTGCTGATGACTGAGGGGGCGGGTGCGCTGAGCGGGCGCCAGCTCGCGCAGGTGGTGGAGCGTCTCAAATCGGGTGAGCTCGCCGGTGTGGTTTGCCCGGACAGCATGAGAGACTCGAAGCTGGGTGAGGTCTCGCGCCAGGTCGCGCACGATGGTCACTCGCGGGTGATCTATGCCCGCTTCCTCCAGCCCACTGCGGGGGCCTCGTCCTATCTCTCCGAGGCCTACTACAATGTGGCCGCCCTGACGGCGGCCGCGCCTGAGCCCGCGAGGAGTGCGAGCGCTGCGGTTCCTCCGGGTTGTCCGTGGCGCCTGGCAGGCGCGGTTCTCGCGGCGGCCCTGGTCGCCATCGGGTGGCTGGCCGCCCGGTTGCGGTCGTGTCGGCGGGGCCGCGCCGAGGTGGCCGGGGCGGGTATCTTCGAGGGGCCGAGATGGGATGACTGGCGACATCGTCGTTGAGGCCGTGGGGCTTGGCTATGACTACGTCAGCCCGCCGGTTTGTGCCCTCCGTGGGGTCTCATTTGAGCTGCGGCGCGGCGCATTCCTCGCGGTCATGGGGCCGAACGGGTCGGGGAAGAGCACTCTCGTGCGGGCCGTTCTGGGCCTGCTCCGGCCCACGCGAGGGAGCATCCGAGTCGCCGGGCGCGAGGCCTGGGAGTACCGGCGTGAGATTCAGCGGATCATCGGCTACGTTCCGCAACACGATTCGGTGAACCAGCATCTCCCCATGTGTCCACGCGACATCGTGGGTCTCGCTGCCAGCACGCGCGGCGTCGGCCGCGGCGGCCACGGCAACCTGACAGCCCGCGTCAATGACGCCCTGGCCATGGTCGGTATGGCGGACCTGGCCCACCGGCCGTTCGGGTCGCTGAGCGGGGGCCAGCAGCAACGTGTGCTCGTGGCCCGCGCGCTCGTGGTCGACCCACACCTGCTTCTGATGGACGAGCCCTTCGCCGGCGTCGACGTGGTCCACCGTAACGAGCTGGTGGAGCTCTTGGCCTGGCTCTCGCGCGAGAAGCACGTGACCGTCATGGCCGTTGTACACAACATCAACCCGTTGGCACACTTCGTCGACCACGTGCTGCTGCTGGACAATCGCATGGTGGCCTTTGGCACACCAGGAGAGACTCTCACGCCAGAGTTGCTGGCCGAGGCCTATGGGGCCGAGGTGCCCGTGCTCGTGTGTGATGACGGGGTGCTCCATCCGATCACTGACCATGCCGCCGACCACTGACTCGTTTCTGGACTACATCGCGTCGCCCTACGTCCTGCGGGCATTGGCTGGCGTGGTGCTGATCGCGGCCAACGCCGGGGTCAGCGGCGCCTTCGCCGCCTTCCGGCGGTCGACGTTCCTCGTCTCGGGTGCCAGCCACGCCGCCCTCGCGGGCGCGGCGCTCGTCATCGTGCTCGAGACTCACGGCCTCATCATCGGCGTGAACCCTCTCGTCGGCGCCGCCCTGGCCGCCGTTGGCCTCGGCCTTCTGGCCGCTTGGGCCAGTAACCGCGGATCCGACGAGCTGGTCGAGACTGCCATCGGCGTCGGGTTCGCCTTCTCCATGGCCCTCGCCGCACTGCTCATGTCGATGATCCCCGAAGCTGCTACCCGCGTGTGGAGCGTGCTGCTCGGCGATGTCCTCCTGCTCACCAATGGCGATCTGTGGCTCATGGGGGGCGTCACCTTGGCCGTGTGCGGCATCGTTTGGTGGTTCCGTCGGCCGCTGCTGTTCATCACCTTCGATATCGAGGGAGCGAAGTCGTTCGGCATCCGTGCCGGCCTGCACAACACACTGCTGTTCGGGCTGATCGCGCTCTCATGCGCCGTGGTGCTCAAGAGTGTGGGCGCCATCGTGGTCTACGCCATGCTCGTCGCGCCCGCCGCCACCGCCCTGCTGTTGTGCGCGTCGGTGCGCCGGGCCATGGTGACCGCGACCGGCATCGCCCTCGTGTCCGGCCTCGTCGCTATCGGGCTGTCCTACTATGTCCGCCTCTCTGTGGGTGCTCTGGCCGCCCTGCTCGCATGCCTGACCTACTTCGCCGCTCTGTGCTGGCGGGCCACTTCGCGCCGCCGCGGAGGCGTGGCGTGAGCGCGCAGCGGCTCCGCACCCACGGGCCAGGGCTTCCCCAGCCCGCGTCTCGAGCCCTCGACCCTGGGCTCCCCGCCCCCAGAGGCCCACGTGGGCCCCACCGCCCTGCCGGGCCGGGCGAGGGGATCATCGTCGCGTTCAGCCCCCCAGGTCCTTCTGCCACACGGCGTACCGGCGGCAGACCGCCCACTCGTTCGGGATGTAGAAAGGCGTGTTGGTCCAGCCGGCCCACAGCCATTCGCAGCCCGCGCGTTTCACCGCGAGGCAGGCGTGGGCCAGCATCCAGGTGCCCACACCATGGCCTCGGTGATCGGCCAGCACTCCAGTCGGGCCGAACGCCCCGGCGTTGCGGCGGTGGTAGCGGCCGTAGAAACCTCTCGGCGCTGGGTCGTAGCGGGCGTAGCCGACAGCTTCCTCGCCGCGAAGAGCGACGACCATGTTCGGGCCCTGCTCCCAGCCTTCCCAGAACCAGCCCGCGGGTAGGTGGCCCGAGGCGCGCGCCACACCCGCGAAGCGAGTGAGCCGCCGAACGAGTTCAGGAGACCAGGGCCTCACCTCGACCCCGTACGCTGCGGCCTTCTCGATGGCCCGCTGCTGGTGTGGAGTCGGCTCGTAGTCCGTGAGACAGAGTTCCATGTCCTCCAGATCACGGATGTGGCGGTAGCCGGCCCGCTCGAATCCTGCGCGGATGGGCGCGTAACGCGGGTCGGTGCCGGGAGCCAGGGGGCTGCCACCGTATTCGGAGGCCACCACCGGGAGACTCCCTCGCCGAGGAGCAGATCCTCTGCGTGCGCCAGCAGGTCGGTCGCCACCGGCTCGTCCGCGGCGCACAGCATCGTGATATGCCCGGTGGGCCCGCCGGCTTCAGGAACGATGCATCCCACCAGGCCCACCGTGTGGCTATCGACGCGTGCGACGAGGGCCGTGTGCCGTTCGCTGCAGAAGAGCGCGCGGCTCATCTCCTGGCGCGACATGGTGTCGTACACCATGATCTGGTTCCAGCATCGGATCAGGTCGGGCAGATCAGCGGTGCGAGCTTGGGCGATAGCGCGGGGCATGGCGTCCTCCGAGGAGCGTCCTGCGAATACTCGTGTAACTCCTCTCCGTTCTTCGGCGACTGGGAGGCCGCGCTTGAGCCGCGGGCTGCCCCCACGCCGGATCGGCGGACCCACTCGCCCGGGCGGCGGCCGGCGCTGACGCCCCAAAGGCAGCAGAACCGAGTTGCGTCAGCCCCTCGGTCCTCAACATGGCGCCTGGGGCCAGCACCGGGGGCGAGCCGTGCTCGCTCCGTATCATGCCTTTAGTCTACATCCTTTTGATTGACTTATGTTGTCTGATGTGCTATAATACATACATGAGTTTGCGTAGAAGGCCCGTCGGCCCATACCGCCTGGGCCGAAGCCAACGGCGAGCATGCCATGAGCCACACCCGACCCGGGCGGGAGCTCGACGAACGCAGGTGGGTCACGAGACACTACTCGCCCGTCGCCTCCCGTAGCCGCTTGTCCGGGGAAGGTCTCGCGCGCGTGTTCACCACCTGAAGTGTGGAGCGTGGAGCGTTGTGGAGGGTTCTCGCGTGTTTTTTGCGAGAGGCCGCGTTCCGGCCGAAAACACCCAGAAACGCTCCACAACCCTCCACACCCTCCACAACCCTGCACAAGAGGCACCCGCGGCGGCCCTGCAGGTTTCCTCAGCAGCCACCTTTCACCCCCTCCCACCATGGGGGTACCACGGTATCTCCCGCGCAGTGGTCCCACAGCGCGTCCGGTCGTGACGCTTGCCCCGGCACCACGCGTCCTTCGACACGCCAGAGGCTGAGTGCCCCTAAACAATAGCAGAGTGCTATGGTATGCTTGGTATCTATGGTGGGTCCTCGAAGTGGCGGGATGGGAGTGGTTCGCCCAGCATGACGCGGGTGCTCAGCGTCTCGGCGTTTGTGGTCGCGTATGTGGGGCTCGCTTGGGCGAGCCTGTGGTGTGCTCGCGACGGTCTCGGCTATGGGGTGTGGAGCGCCCCGATGGCCGTGGCGCTGGGGGGTGGGCTCCTCATGATGCTGGCCCGTGCCTGCTCGCTGCTGGCGGTCGCCCTGAGACGGCCCGTCGCCGCAGACCTGCCGCAACGACTCCGCGTGGATGGTCACCACAACGTCGTTGCGGCTTCGGCGCTGGCGTGTGTGCTCGTCATCCCCCTCTACACGCTGATGAGCCGCTCCGGCCTGGCGCTGGGGCTGCGCCGGTGGGAGATCGGCGTACTGGGGCTGGTGGGGGCGTATCTGGTGCTCGTGGCAGGCGTGGTTGTACTCGACACCCTGGCGGCGTTCGCCCGCCGCCGGCCGCTGGCCTACTTGGCGGCCACCGATCCCGAGGGCTGGCTGTTCGCCTCGGACGGTACCGCGGCGCAACGGCGTCAGGCCGGCCGACGGATGGCCGGGCTCTGGCGAGGCGCGTTGGGGTCCGGTGTCTTTATGCTGCTCTATGCCGGTGGGTCCCACGGCCTGGGCCTGCGGCCTGCGTGGTCCCTCGCGGGGGCCGTGCTCGTCTCGACGGTGGCCGTGACCCGGACAAGCTGTCGGGTGCCGAGGCGACTGCTTCCTCCGCTCGAGCCCCTCGAGCAGAGGCCGTGTGCGGTGACCGGAGTGCATGAGTGGGATGGCGCCACATGCCGGCAGTGTGGTGCTCGGCGACACAGGCGTGAGGGACAGCCCGTGTAGTCAGGGACCCGCCCGGTCGCGCAGGCCTGTCCCCTCGGTCCCGCGAAACGCGTGGTGGACCGGCAGGAGGCTCCCACGATGGTGTCCGCATGCCTCATCACGGCGCTGGCGCTCCCCAGTGCGTCGCCCTCTCCCTCCAACCTCGTCGCCAACCCCGGCTTCGAGGAGATCGAGGCGGGCAGACCCAGGGGCTGGCACACGGAGAACTGGAAGCTCGGCACTGAGTTCGCGGTGGACGGCACCGTTGCGCACTCGGGGACGCACTCGGTCCGCGTCGGCTGCGGCACCGCCGCCATGAAGGGAGTCTGGCGTCAGATCGTGCCCGTGGCCGGGCCGCGACACTTGCGGTTCACGGCCTGGTACCGCACCGAGACCGCCACGGCGGCCAGGATGCGTGGTGCGGTGGTGCGGCTGATCCTGTTCCGCGATGCCGACACGTGGCAGGAGTTGTCGCTGCCGATGGCGTGGGGCCCGCCCCGTGAGGACTGGGCGGAGCTTGCGACCACCGTCTACCTCCCCGCCGAGGGCACGGCGGTGGGCATCGAGCTCTTCAACTTGGAGGCCCCGGGTATCGTCTGGTGGGATGACGTGGTGCTGCGCGATGCGACTGAGGCAGAGGTCCGCCAAGCCGAAGCTCAGCGCCTGGAGGCGCCCCCTTCGCCGTACACAGTGCGCTACGCGCCGGCCGATGGGAGCGTGTCGCAGCTTGATCCGCCCGCCTTTGTGTGGCTGCCGGTTGAGGGCGCGACCACGTACAGACTCCAGTACAGCCGCGACCCGGAGTTCGCCGCGGGTCAGACGACCGAGGTGGCCTGCGAGCGGACCATCTACGTGCCACGCGCCGCACTGGGCGCCGGCGCCTGGCACTGGCGGTTTGGTATCGCCGGCGAAGACGGTCGACTGGTGTTCAGCCGCCCGCGCTCGTTCACCGTTTCAGACGACGCGGCTCCGGTGCCCTTCCCCGACGTGAGGGCCGTTGTCACCAGCCTGAGCGGCGTTCGTCCGCGGGACTTCGTCCGCACTGAGGACCTGCAGCGGTTCCGCGAACTGGGCCAAGGCGTGCTCAGGGACTACCTCGAGGCCCTCCGCAACGACGCGAAGCAGTACCTCGGCGGCCCACTCCTGCCGGAACCCGACTTCCTCCCCAAAGAGGGGCAGGAGCGCATCGTCGCCTACACCAGGACCTTCCGCGCGACGCGCCCCTTCAATGCGGCGATGGTCGCCTGCGCCACCGTCTATCTGCTGACGGGCGATGCGGTCTACGGCCAGGAAGCCCGCCGGCGGCTCATGCACCTGATGTCCTGGGATCCGAACGGCAGCACGAGCCTTGGGCACAACGATGAACCGGGAACTGAGTTCGTGCGGGTGACGCCGAGAGTCTATGACTGGATCTATCCATTACTGACCGCCGACGACCGCGCCAAGTGCCGCGAGGTGCTGGCCGTGCGGATCCCTCAGGTCTACGAGGTGCTCCGGCAGAAGCCGTTCGAGATACACCCCTACGAGTCGCACGCCATGGACTACTACATCGGTGACCTGCTCGAGGCCTGTATCTGCATGGCCGGCGAGCTGCCGGTCGAGGAGATGCTCGAGTACGTGCTCCTCCAGCTCTGGTCGCCCTTCTTCCCACCGTACGGCGGCGATGCGGGCGGTTGGTGCGAGGGGCCGTCCTACTGGCAGTGGAGCACGGCCACCTTCCTGCGCGACTTCCTGCTCGTCAAGCAGAACTGCGGCGTGGACCTGACGGCGAAACCGTGGCTGCGGAATACGCCATTCTTCAAGCTGTACTGCAACCCACCGTACTCGCTCATGTCGCCGTTCGGAGATGGTCAGTCGAGCCGGGCGGGTGGTGGCGACACCATGTACAAGCTCGGAGTCGTGCTGGACAACCCCTACGCTCTGTGGTTCGCCAACCAGCAGAATGCGAAGCCCCACGGGCTGGAGCGGTTCCTCTACTACCTGGCCGGCGATGCCGGCGCTCCGCCGAGCGATCTACCCCAGGCCCGCGTCTTCGATGATGTCGGCCTCGCCTGCATGCACAGCGATCTGGCCAACGGCCCGGGCAACGTTCAGTTCATGATGCGCAGTTCGCCGTTTGGAGCCATCAGCCATGCCTACGCCGACCAGAACGCCTTCATCCTCCACGCCTATGGCGAGCCGCTTGCCATCGCCTCGGGCTACTACCCCTACTACGCCAGCACCCACCACTCGCAGTGGACGTGGGAGACCAAGGCCTCGAACAGCATCCTGGTGGATGGACAGGGACAGCAGACGCGCGACTGGGACTCGACCGGCCGCATCGCGCGTTTCGAGACCAATGACTACGCCCACTATGCGCTCGGAGATGCTACGGTGGCCTACGGCGGCCGGCTGAAGCGGTTTCTGCGGCACGCGTTGTTCATCCGGCCCGCGACTGCGGCGGAGGAGCCCATCGTGGTTCTCTACGACGATCTCTCCGCCGCCAGGGCGGCAACCTATGACTGGCTGTTGCATGCGCTCGAACCGATGGAGATCGACCCGGCCTCGCAGACCGTGACCATCCACCGCAACGCCGCACGCCTGCGAGTGCAGTTCCTGGCACCGCACGGCCTCGCGCTGAGCCAGACCGACCAGTTCACGGCGCCGCCCGAGGCGGACGGCATGCCCAACCAGTGGCACCTCACGGCGCGAGCACCGGGCCCGCAGGAACAGTGTCAGTTCGTGACCGTGCTCATGCCCTACCGCGAGGGTGACGAGGGCCGGATCGCCCAAGCCCAGCTGCTCGATATTCCCGGCTGGGTGGCCATCGAGCTCGCGGCAGGCGACGCGAGGCACGTGGTGGCGTTCCGCGCGGGCGCCGCGTCCGAGAGCACGATCGAGATCTCGGGGGTGCGGCTCACGGGAGACGTCCTCGCCACGAGGCTGGACGGATCGGGAGCCATCGTGGGGCAGCTGGCCGTGACCGAAGGCACTCCGCGCTAGGTGGCCGCCGCCCGAGAAGCCAGGGACACCCCGCACGCCTCAAGGACAGAGCGGTGTCCCCACAGTCGTCCCCGTTTCACTTGGTGTCGGTCTACTGCCCAGCGGGACCCATCATCATGCCCGCCGCCTTGGCCATGTCGCTCAGGTTCATGTTGAAGGTGGTCTTGGTCTGCAGCCGCGGAATCGGCTGTCCCTGATCGAGTGCGGCTCCGGGGCCGAAACCTACCATGCTGAGCATGGCCGCGGCGCACTTGGCGAAGATCCCCTCAGGCACGGTGCACTCGGTGGCGGTGCCTTCCATCATGATCTTGTCCGCGACCCACTGGCGCACCTCGGCCATCTGCGGGTAGTCCGTGTCGATGGACTCCATGCCTTCGGGTAGGTTCTCCGATGACGTCCAGATGACGATGGTGTTCCGGCCCTCCATTCCGGCGATCCGGGCGTGCAAGCCCAGGGCATGGGGAATGGCGGCCCACTTGAGTGGGAGGGCCTTGGTCAGATCCGGCACCGCTTTCGGGTCTGGGCTCGAGAGAGAGAAGGGCGCCAGGAAGTTCACGTTTGCAGGTACCGGAAGCGTCACATTGCCCGTGTAGCTCGTTGTCAGCGCGTAATCGCCGGCGAGGGTCGCATCGTTGGCGATGGTGCCCTCATCCTCCTCGTTCGGCCAGTGGGCCGTGGTCCAATCTGGCTTGTAGTAGTAGGAGCTGCCTTGGGCCATAGCCGCCTGCTGCTTGGCCTGCATCTCGGCCTTCTTGTCCGCGGGCATGTCAGCGACTTTGATGATCCTCGGCTGTCCCGGCCTCACGGTCGGCGACGAGCCCCAGTAGATCTTGAGGGTCATCTCCTCGAACTTGGGCATGCCGGGCGGCATGGCGACCTCGCCCTGCTGAGCCGTCGGCCGGTAGAGCGTCAGGTTCAGCTTGTTCCCCGCCTTCAGACCAGCCGGCGGCACAACCCACGCGGTTGCCCCTTGGGGCGCGATGCCCGGGGACCAGAGGCGGATGTTAAGCTGGCGCTTGGCCTCGCCACCTTTGAGCATGGCGGCGACCTGGGGCGGGAGCTCCATGCCCTCCGGCAGGTTCTTCAGCATGTCAGCCATGCCGGGCAGGCCAGCCAGTCCGGGCATGGCGGTGAGGGTGGTCTCGGCGAAGATGCCAAGGTAGGCCTGGTCGTCGGCGGGCGAGCCAACGGCGACACACAGGCCCAGCGACACCACTGCGATCAGGGCGAGTCTGTTCCTCAACATGAGTCCTCCTGTAGTGTTCTCGCGAGTGACAGGACGTACAGGGTAGCGTGTCCCGCCCGTGCACGAGTTCCATGATGCCGCTTTGTGGGCGATCTGTCGATGCGGCGAGACGCGAACCGGGCGGAGGCAGGGGGCTGCTCCGGCGCGAACGGCCCGGTGACCTTTGACTGGAGGTACTTCCATGCTATCTGCTGACCTCCTCGGAGCCGTGGCGCTGGTCGCGGGAGCCGCCGCGTCGTTCTGCGCGGCCGCCCCGGATGCCGAGCCGCCTCTCGAAGCATCGGGCCGCCTCGTGGCGCGCATCGACTGCACGACCGACATGGGGCCCGAGGCCTATTTCGAGTGCGGTGGCACGCGGCTCGGCGAGATCGACGGCCAGCCGTACCGCGAAGCCGAAGGGCGCCCGCTGGCCAGGTTCGGATACCGGTTCGCCATCGATCACATCGGGCGACCCCACGTCGCGGTCATTCGCTATCCCGACGACAAGCGGCGGTTCATGTGCATCATGGACGGCACGGGGTATGACTTGACCACCGGCGTGTTCACGGGCCTTGAGCAACCGCTCAGCGGCGAGATGCTCACCCTCCGTCAGGTATTCTGGCCCCGATGGACTGACTGCAGCATCGTGTTCACGACGTGGTCGTACGGCGAGCCCGCCGCGGCAGCCAGCGTCGACGTCTACGAGCTGCCTGAGCTTCCTCCCATTGAGCTCCCCTCGAGCCCGAGCGCGCGGCCGATGCGCGAGTTCGGCGTGCAGTACGAGGACCCATGTGGGACCGGCGCCAGCGAAGGTGCGCAGACGCGCGACGAGTGGATAGACCGCGTCATCGCCTATATGCGGCACACGGGGCAGGACACGCTCGTCTACCCGCTGGCGTGGTACCACGGCCCTCAGTTCCCCTCCGAGCGCGAGCCGTCGGATGGCTTCGATGTGGTCATCGGACGCGACCGCAAGCAGTACTGCCGGTGGACGAACCGGCCCGCGGACTGGTACGCGACCTTGATGGACCGGATGGGGCACGAAGGCATGGGCTTCGTCGGCTCACTGACGCTCCTGCGGCTCGGCAGCCTGCTCGACGGGATGAACATCGATCTGGAGGCCATCAAGGGCGGGGCCGAGACCTACAACAACATGCGGGCGGATGACCACGTCCAGGCGGGGACGCAGGACTGGACGCCGCAGTACAACGTCATCAACTACCCGCGGCTGTCGGGACAGGCGCCGGCCGATCCCCGCCACCTGCCGTGGGCCTATGGCGAGCGCAGCGGCGAGCCCTACGGCCCCGGCCCCATGTTCAACCCGCTCCACCCTCGGACGCAGGAAGCCGTGGTGGGCTTCGTCGACGAGATCGCAAGGCGGTATGCCCCCTACCCCGCCTTTCGCGGCGTGCAGGTTAACGTCTGGCATGCCACA
>Ga0116184_10004108_pt1 | contig 11621 bp, 8 predicted proteins | sample AD_JPNNA5_MetaG_FD_89886 | JGI IMG/M metagenome (GOLD analysis project Ga0116184, IMG submission 89886) | Active sludge microbial communities of municipal wastewater-treating anaerobic digesters from Japan - AD_JPNNA5_MetaG | ecosystem: Engineered > Bioreactor > Anaerobic > Digestate | place...
CGAGGCCGAGTCACCCTTCGGTCGGGTCCAGGTGCCCGGCAGCATCTCCGCGCTGCTCGAATACCGCCTCGGCGAGAGCGGGCAGCAGGCGGCAGGCGTCGCGGTGCACGTGCCGCACTACCTCCTGCAGGCTGAGTGGGCCGAGGGGGCGCTCACGGCGCTCAACGCCATCGTGGACATCACCGGTCTGAACCTGCCCAATGACGACCTGGTGACCAAGGCCGGGGCCAACACGCGCGAGATCGCGCGTGAGCTCTCCGAGAACACCGATGCGGCCCAGGTCGTGCAGGCTCTGGAGCAGCAGTACGACGCCTTCGTCGAGGGCAAGACGCGTCCCAGCCTGCTGGCGACCGAGGCCTCGGAGCTGCCGTCGGCCGAGGAGTTGGGCGCGGACTTCGAGGAGTTCCTGCGCAATCACCCCGAGAGCTGAGCACCCACCCATTTGAGAGTGCACGACACGCCGCGCCAAACGCTTCGGCACCGGCAAGTCGTGCACTCTCAGCGGGGCGGTCTCGCCGGGGGAGCAGGCCAGAACTACTTGGCCTCGGACCAGCGCTTGATGATCGAGGTGTCGGCCACGAAGCGCACCGGTGCTCCTCGTGCCCATCGGCGCGCGGCATCGGTCAGGCTCTGATCGACCAGCGCCGCCACCTCCGTCGCCACACCCTCGGGAGCGTGCACGAGCAACTCATCGTGCAGGCACAACACGATCTCGGCACCCAGCGGCGCCACCGCGGCACGCACCGTCGCCGCCCACGCCTTGAAGAGCTCGGCCGCAGCCCCTTGGATCACGGCATTGCGCGCGAAGCGTCCCCGGGCCGCATCGAGCGCCGGATTCGCACCGATCGGCTCGCCGCGCAGGAAGCGCCCGGTCGGAATCAGGCGCCCCCCGAAGGTGCGCAGATCCCCGCCACGCACGCCCACGGCATACGCGTCATCCAAATGGGCCATCGCGACTGGATAGGCCCGCTCCAGGCCTTTGAGGGCCTCGCCTGCCGCCCCTGACCGCTGGCCGTACATCGCGGCGAGCACGGCGATCTTGGCGACAGCTCGCTCGACCCCGAGCCGGGCAGCAACCGGCGCATAGAGGTCGTCGGCGCGCGTCGCCTCGGCGAAGGCCGCATCGCCGGACACCACGGCCAGCACGCGCGGCTCGATCTGGCCGAGGTCCGCGCGCACGAAGAGGTGCCCCGGATGTGCGGCGACCGCGGGGCGCAGGGCGGCGGGGAGGTTGTGCAGGCCGTTCTCGGCAGTCATGCGACCCCCGGCACCGTCGCAGGCGGTCCATCCGCCCCGGAGCCGGTCGTCTGCGCCGACGTGCAGGGCCAGCCAGCGGTGCCCGTAGGTCGTGGCGATGCGTTCGTCCTTGCGCCAGATGAGCAGGGCATCGATGACGGGGTGGGTGTGCCGATGCGTCTCGAGGGTCCACTTCCGGGTGTCGGGAACGTCGACGCCCACGGCGGCCAAGAGTCCCTTGACCTGGGCAGGGTTGCGCAGGTCGGTGGACTCCCGCCCCGGCACATGGCGCAGGACGACGGCATCGCGGATGCGTCGGGCGGCGAGTTCGTCCTCGACCGTCTCGGGACGGGGACCGGCAGCAGCCACGATGAGCTCCTCGGCGATCACCCGGTCGAGGGGGAGGCCGTGCTGGGCCAACTCGACACAGAGCACCGCGGCCGCCGACTCGGAGTGGATCGTCGCCTCGACGCGTGGGCCCAGGGCTCGCGCCTCCATGAGCTGTCGCTCGGCCATCTCGGCCAGAGCCTCCGCCCACAGGAGGAGGCGCTCGTCGGCGTCGAGCCAGTCGCCGGTCACCGCGTCCGGCCGCAAATGGCCGTCCGGCCGCACGAGTCGGCCGTCGTCGGGCGTGGAACTGGCGAACTCGAAGAGGTCACCCGAGGGTGGGGCCGGGACACCAGCGATGGGTATGCCGTGGCTCGCCGCCCAGGCCACGCCCGGTCCCGCTTCCCAGCCGCCGTGCAGGATGCGATGGGCTTCGGAGATGTCCCAAGAGCGTTGCGGGACAACGCCTTCGGTCACCAGAGTGGGGGCAATCTCGGCCGCAGTCCACCAGGTCCATCGGGGGGTGAGGTCTGCCTCGAGCTCGCGGACCAGACGGACCAAGCCCTCTCGGGAGGTGACCTCAGCTCCGCGAGGTGAGCGGACGGCATACCGGATCGTCGTGCCGTCACGACGGTTGGCGACCACGGCGACGACGGAAGGTGAGGGCGCGGAGGAGCGGCCCGAGTCGCCCGCGAGTCCCGCCATGATCGGCAGCCTATGTGGGCCAACTGGCGGGACGCTCGAGCGCTGTCAGCCGGGCCTGCTCTGGCAGGATGACGACAGCAGGCAACGGCTCGCGACGACTCGCGATGACACGTGACGACGGATGGGTGGACGTGGTGTTCGGACTCGGCAAGAAGGACGACCGGCCGACTGGGACGGCGCTCGAGCAGGCCCAGGCCGGTGGCGAGGACAAGGGGTTCATCGGGTCGAAGGCGCTCGGGATGGTCGAGAAGGTGCTCGACGTCGGCATCGACGGCAAGGGACCCTTCGACTCGGCGCACGAGGTCGCGACGCGCGCACTCAAGAAGCACCCGAAGCCCGATGACGCGGTTGACGCGATCGTGAAGTCGCACCTCAAGTTGGCTGCTGGGAGCGGGTTCGTCACGAGCCTGGGTGGCTTCATCACGCTGCCGGTGGCGCTGCCCGCCAATGTCACGGGGTTCTACGTGCTCGCCACCCGCATGGTCGCTGCGATCGCCAAGGTGCGTGGGCACGATTTGTCGCGGCCCCAGGTGCGATCGGCGGTGCTCCTCACGCTCGTGGGGGCGGATGCCGATGATCTGCTCGCCAAGGCCGGGATGGTCGCGCCGACCGGTCGGCTGACGGCGTTGGCTGCGGAGCGTCTCCCCGGGCCGGCGCTCATGGTGGTCAACAAGGCCGTGGGCTTCCGGTTGCTCGCCAGCACGGGGAAGTCGGTCTTCGGTCGGTTCGGGCGGAATGTGCCGCTCGTCGGGGGCGTGGTGGGGGCCGGGCTCGACGGCTTCCTCATGCACCGGATCGCCGAGAACGCGCGTCGTGAGTTCGACAGTGGATCGGCGCCGCAGGTGACCTCTCGCTGAGAGGAAAGCGCTGCGGGTGATGTCCCGCTGATCGGCGGTGAGGAATCCGAGGGAACCTAATCCGAGGGAACCGGGAATGGCCCGGGGACGTCCATCTGTTGATCTGACTGCTGGACCGCTCATGGTCCGGCAGTGAAGTACGAGCCTCCCGGAGGTCCTCCGATGCCCAGTCCCCGTTGGACGATGTTGACCAAGCTCGCGAACGCCCTGCGCCTCGCGACCCGTGCTGGCGGACCCTCCTTGGGTGAGCGATTGGCCTCGCTGCCCCGCCTCGTGCGGTCGGTCATGCGCGGTGAGTATGCCGGGGCGAACACCGGCCGGATCCTCATGATGGTGGCCGCGCTGGGATGGATCGTCTCCCCGGTGGACCTGTTGCCCGAGGCGCTGCTCGGGGTGTTCGGCCTGGTCGATGACGCCATGGTGGCGTCGTGGCTGGTGACCACCGTCGTCCTCGAGACCGAGAACTACCTGGCTTGGGAGAAGGGCATCGCGGCACCTGGTGCCACGGGAGCCACGGGCGCCCCGGCCAGTGCGAGCGTCCGCAGCAGCGTCGTCGGCTGACCTCAGGGAGAGGCCGGCGAGCTGACTCGGCCGCTCCTCGTGGTTTCGTCTGTTCGGCCCTCTGCCCTCGTGTCCTGTCCACAGGCTCGGGGGCAGAGGTGTGTCGTCCACAGGTTCGAGTTCGCTGATGACGGACGGAAGGCGGGCGGCGACGGTGGGTCCATGAACCCATCACAGAGCCCCCAGCAGCCATCCTCATCTCGCCAGCGACGCGCCGGGAGCGACACGTTGAGCGTGCATTCGGTGGACGAACTCATCGCCTATCTGCCCTATGCCCTCGGCTATCACCCCAGTGACGAGTTGGTCGTCGTCGGCATGCGCGGCAAGCACATGGAGGTGTCGGCACGACTTCCCCTCCATGCCGAGGGCGAGGGGCCTCAAGAGGCGCCCTCGCGCGCCTACACGGCCGCCTGCCGCGGGCTGGCCACGATGCTGGAGGTGATGGAACGCAACGGGATCGATGGGATCCACGTCTTCGCCTTCGAGGATCAACTGGGTGATTCGGACATCATGCAATCGGCCTTGGACGAGGTGCTGGAGCGGTTCGCAATCCGGCTGCGCGACATCCAGATCCTGCGCGCGGGTCGGCGATGGAGTCCCCTCTCGCTCGACGTGCGCGAGCGGGTGGACGGCATCCCGCTGGAGTCGCAGACGCACAGTCCCGCTGTCGTCGCCGGCCTCGTCCGAGGCAGGGCCCCACTGACCGACCGCCAAGCGGTCACAGCTCGGGTACAGGAGGATCCCGCACTGAGCGGCGCAGTGGCCACTGCTGTGGAGAGCGGCGGGCTGCGTGGGCGGCGATCAGATCGTCTCTGGAGTCGCGTCCTGATGCCCCAGAAGGGACCGGATCGCACACGTGGTGCCCTTGCGGGACTCATTCCCGCACAGGTCGCGCGCCTCCTTCACTCGCTCAACGATGTGGCATGGCGCGATGCGCTCATCGCCTGGGCGGGACCGGGTTCGCTTCCGATGGACAAACTCGACCCCTCCGTTCGCAAGCGCTTGCGGACCCACCTGCCTGCCCCACCGGAGGACCCGTGGGCAGTTCTCGAGCGGCTCATGGAGATCGCTCGGCATGCTCCGCGGGCGCATCCGGAACTGGTCGCGCCGATCTGTTCGGTCGTCGGTTGTGTGGCGTGGCAGTTGGGGCAGGGGAGCACCGCGCGCGATGCCCACGAGCGCGCACTCGAAGCCGTCCCTGAGCACCGCCTGTCGTTGTTGGGCCTGCGACTGGTCCTCTTCGGGGTGCGACCGGATGTCCCGCGTCCCGGACAGGCACTGGGCGCGGTGGACGGGACGGCCGTATGATTCACGTCAAGGTCATGAGTTCCAGCAACAAGCCCCGGCTTGCTGGACGGCAACCCTCCTCGCGGTGGGGTGCCCCGGGTGATGACCGGGCCGTCCGACACCCCGCGGACGGCAAGCGCGATTCCGCAGGAGAGTTCTCATGTCGGCCCAACCACTTTCACCCGCGGCGGTCACTTGCCCCGGCGGAGTGCACGGCGACCGTCAGTACGTCCGGATCGGTGACCTCGACCTCGAATGTGGCGGACACCTCCCCGACGTCGTCGTCGCCTTCGAGTCCTGGGGCCGCCTCAACCCTGCTGCTGACAACGCGATCCTCGTCGAACACGCCCTGACCGGGGACAGTCATGTCATCGGCGACGCCGGGCCGGGACACCCGACTGCTGGTTGGTGGCAAGGCCTGATCGGTCCGGGCGCGCCCTTGGACACCGATCGGTTCTTCGTCGTGGCCGCCAACGTTCTGGGTGGGTGTCAGGGCACGACGGGGCCCTCGACCCCGGCAACGGATGGCCGGCCGTGGGGCTCGCGCTTCCCGTTCGTCACGATTCGCGATCAAGTGCTCGCGGAGGCGCGACTGGCCGACCTCCTCGGAGTCTCGACATGGCGCGCGGTCCTGGGTGGCTCCATGGGCGGTATGCGGGCCCTCGAATGGGCGGTCACGTTGCCTGATCGGGTGCGCACGGCGGTGGTGCTCGCGTCGACCGCCGCCTCGACGGCCGACCAGATCGCGTGGTCACAGGCCCAGTTGATCGCCATTCGACAGGATCCTGATTTCAAGGGTGGGGACTACTACGAGGGCGAGGGCCCCATCGCGGGGCTCGGGCTTGCGCGGCGCATCGCACACCTCACCTATCGGAGTGAGGCCGAGGTGAGCTCCCGCTTCGGTCGGTCGGTCCAGGGCAACGAGAACCCGCTGGGTGGACAGGGCCGTTATGCCGTGGAGAGCTACCTCGACCACCACGCCCAGAAACTCGTCGACCGCTTCGATGCCAACAGCTATCTCGTGCTCACCGAAGCCATGAACTCGCACGACGTGGGACGTGGTCGAGGGGGAGTGGCCGATGCGCTCGCGCGGGTGAGCGCCGAGTTGGTCGTTGCCGGCGTCGACTCGGATCGCTGCTATCCGCCTCATCTGTCCCGTGATCTGGCTGATGCCGTGCCGGGCGCCCGGCACGTCCTGCTGGCCTCGGACCATGGCCATGACGGCTTCCTCGTCGAGATCGAGCAGGTCGGCGCACTCCTCACCGATGTCCTGAGTTGACGTCCCCGGGGCGCCGATCCGGTAGCGTGCTCAGCGGAGGCCGTTGGCGTCCGACACCATGGTCTTGGTGTCCATCGGCAAGGAGGTACAAGTGACGATCGTCGTGGGATTCGTGCCGACCAAGGAGGGACGGGCCGCGCTGACCCGAGCCGTCGAGGAGGCGAAGTTGCGCCGAGCCCCGCTCGTCGTCATCAACTCCAGTCGCGGCGGCCGTGACTTCGATGGTGAGCAGAGCGCGAAGTCCGAAGAGGAGCTCGAGCGCCTCGAGCAGGAGCTCAAGGCGGATGGTGTCGAGATCGAGGTGCGCCAGCTCGTCCGTGGCAAGGAGCCCGCAGAGGACCTGATCGCCATCGCCGACGAGGCCAACGCTGACCTCATCGTCATCGGCCTGCGTCGCCGCACTCCCGTGGGCAAGTTGATCCTGGGCTCGAACGCCCAGCGCATCCTGCTCGACGCGCCCTGCGCGGTGCTCGCGGTCAAGGGCTGATCGATCGGTCTCAGCACCCTCGAGACCACCCCAAATCGCCTCTGGAGAGGGCCCGTGCGCGCGGTCCACTCCAGAGGCGATTTATAATTGTCACGAACCACTTCGCCGCGAGCAGACCAACGGTTGGTCGTTGGCTCGGACGGAGGCCTCGATCACCCCCTCAACGCCCAGCGACGTGTCCCTTCGGCATGCTCGCGGCGGTGACTGCGACGAAAGGTCCTCGGTGCCACACGTGACCACGGACAGTGCCCTTCCCTCCGAGTTCAGCCACAAAGCACTTCAAGCAATCCTCAAGCGCGGCCGGACCACCGGCACGGTGTCGGGTGAGGACGTTGCCGTCGCGATTCGTGAGGCGGGCGTAACTCCCGCGCGAGCGCGTGGCGTCATGACAGCGCTGGCCGACCACGGCATCAGCGTCGCGGTCTCTGCAGCCACCGAGGGCGCAGTGGCCGCGGCACGAGGGACGACCACAGCCAAGTCCGGCGCAACCGCGGCCAGCAAGACTGCAGCGAAGAAGGCCGCCGCCGCGAAGGCAGCGCCGGCCAAGACGACCGCGGCCCCGTCGGCGGCCAAGAAGGTCGCACCAGCCAAGGCCGCTGCCGCCAAGGCCGCGACGGCGAAGACGGCCGCCGTGAGCAAGGCGACTGCCACGAAGGCGACGGCGACCAAGGCGGAGGCGACCAAGACGGAGGCGACCAAGACCACCGCGGCCGCCGCCAAGAAGACCGCGAGTGCGGCGAAGGCAACTCCCTCAACGACCAACTCGACGACGGCAGCCGCGCCGGCCAAGGCCACCGCACGCGCGACGGCCACCAAGAAAGCCGCCGTGGCGACGTCGGAGAAGACGGCGGCCAAGGCGGCCCCGGCCAAGGCGACGACCACCAAGGCGGCGGCAACGACGGCAGCCACGACCAAGGCGGCGGCAAAGGCTGCAGCAGCCCCCGCCAAGAAGGCGGCGACCAAGGCTGCGGCCAAGAAGACCGCGGCCAAGGCCACCAAGGCCGCGGCTGACGTCGCCTCTGCCGACGAGGCGGATGTCGAGGGCGAGGACGTCGAGCCCGAGGACGTCGACGCTGCTGAGCTCGAGGCTGTCGACGAAACCGAGGTGAAGGCAGCCACGGCCGACGCCGATGCCAGCGACGTCGACAGCGACGACGAAGACGCCGACGATGAGAAGCCGGCCAAGGCCGACGAGGGTTCGGAGGACTCCGAGTCCGCGGCCTTCGTCATCCGAGACGACGACGAGGACGACGCGCCGGCTCAGCAGGTCGTGACCGCTGGCGCGACCGCCGACCCGGTCAAGGACTACCTCAAGCAGATCGGCAAGGTCGCCCTCCTCAACGCCGAGCAGGAGGTCGAACTCGCCAAGCGCATCGAGGCCGGTCTCTTCGCCGAGGAGAAGATGAACGCCGCCGAGAAGCTCGACATGCAGCTCAAGCGCGAACTTTGGTGGATCTCCCAGGACGGCAAGAAGGCCAAGAACCATCTGCTCGAGGCCAACCTGCGTCTGGTCGTCTCGTTGGCCAAGCGCTACACGGGTCGCGGCATGCTCTTCCTCGACCTCATCCAGGAGGGCAACCTCGGCCTGATCCGCGCGGTCGAGAAGTTCGACTACACCAAGGGCTACAAGTTCTCGACCTACGCGACGTGGTGGATCCGTCAGGCGATCACCCGCGCGATGGCCGACCAGGCGCGGACCATCCGTATCCCGGTGCACATGGTCGAGGTCATCAACAAGCTCGCCCGCGTGCAGCGCCAGATGCTCCAGGACCTGGGTCGCGAGCCCACCCCGGAGGAGTTGGCCAAGGAACTCGACATGACCCCCGAGAAGGTCGTCGAGGTCCAGAAGTACGGCCGTGAGCCCATCTCCCTGCACACCCCGCTCGGCGAGGATGGCGACAGCGAGTTCGGTGACCTCATCGAGGACTCCGAGGCCGTCGTCCCCGCGGACGCCGTGAGCTTCACGCTCCTCCAGGAGCAGTTGCACTCCGTCCTCGACACCCTCTCCGAGCGCGAGGCGGGCGTGGTGTCGATGCGCTTCGGCCTCACTGACGGCCAGCCCAAGACCCTCGACGAGATCGGCAAGGTCTACGGCGTCACGCGCGAGCGGATCCGCCAGATCGAGTCCAAGACGATGAGCAAGTTGCGTCACCCCAGCCGCAGCCAGGCCCTCCGCGACTATCTCGACTGAGAGAGAACTATCTCGACTTGTATGCCGTGGCCAGGCGACGCGGAAGTCTCGCCACTGCGCGGCCCAGCGTTGCCCAGGCCTGACGGCCTTCGCGAGGCCACAGGAGGGCTCGCACTCGGGCGCTGCGTTGCTTGCGTGACTGGGCACTGGTGACCACCCGGTCGGCTTCCTCGTCCAGGGTCGCAATGTCGGCCTCTGGCGTGGGGGAGTAGCGCGCGCGCTCGAGCGTGGCGACCACGGACCCCAGAGCGCTGCGCGCCTCGTCGTCGAGATAGGCGGTCCTGCCGAGGCGCTGCCCAGCCTGCCTCGGAGTGTCACCGGGCTCGGGGAACACGCCGACGTCACCCAGGCGAGTGAGCATTGATTCCCAGAGCACCTCGACCCGTTCTGCGTCGTCCTTGGCCCCGCGGAGGGCGCGCCGTCGTCCGATGATGGCCGCCACGGGGACCAGGGCCAGGGCGAGCAGCAGCACGAGGACAGCGGTGATGGCGACCAGATGATCACCCAACCACCGAGTCATCTGGGAGAACAGCCCTTGGTCGGGGGTTGTGGAGGTGGGCGTGTCAGTGTTGTCGTCGACCGCATCGGACTCAGAGGCCGAGGGCGCCGCGCTCGTGGGCGCGGCCGTGGGAGTGGTGGTGTCACTCGGCTGGATCGACCATGCCGGGGCCACGCCCGTGCGCACCCCCGGCGTCGGCTCGAAGCGCAACCAGCCGACTTCGGGGAACCAGAGTTCCGGCCATGCGTGCGCGTCGCGGCCGACCACGGTCCACGTCTGGCCGACGAGGGTCCCGGGGAGGAAGCCGATGCCGATCCGCGCCGGGATTCCCCGCTGGCGGGCCATGAGGGCCATGGCGGTCGCGAACTGGACGCAATAGCCGCGCCGGCTCGCGAGGAATTGCGACACCGGATCCGGACTGAGCGGTGCCCCATCGGCGTCGGTGCCCAGAGGGGGGGCAAGATCGAGGGCGTAGGTGAACTGAGTGCTGCGCAGGTAGGCCTGGATGCGCCACGCCGTCTCCGCCGGCGAGAGCCCCTCGGGAGCGACCTGGGCCAGCACCTTCTCGATCATCGGTGCGGCATCCTCGCCATTGATCTGGTCCCCGATCGGAGGGTTGTCGTTGACCGTTGAGCCGTAGTCACTGGGGCTCGGCACGAGTTCCTCGACACTCAGCTGGTAACTCTGTTGGTTCTCGACGAACCGGAGGATCCCGTTGGCGTCCACGCGCCAGTCCTGCGGCGCGACGTCGATGCTCGTGGGCGTGCCCGGCACGGCCACCTGGGGCCGCTTGAGCTGGTTGTCCTCGACGCTGACCACACCGGTCAGCCGCGGGATGGTGCTGGTGTCGACGGAGGCACCTCGGAACTGATCCGGTGAGGGCAGTTGGCCGGCGGTGTCGAAGAGAGATGCGTTGGATCCGCGCCACCGGGTCCCGTCGAACTCGGTGAGCACGTCCACGCGCAGTGGCGGCGGGCTGTTGAGCGTCGTCGTGAAACTGAGGACCTTGTCGGTCGACTGCTCGTTGAGATTTCGGGACACGTCGAGCAGGTCGCTGAGCCCACCGTCGCCACCTCCTCGGCCCGCGTCGGAGCGGCCGAGCCCGTCGGCGAGGAAGGTGGTGGGTAGATGGGGCAGGACGCCCGGCAGGAGCACGGCGACGGCGATGCCCATGACGCCCAGCAGTCGCGCGAGGTTGAGGATCCCCCCGGAGGGGTCACGTGGCTTTCCGCCCCGTGGTCGCGCCACCGACCCGCCCCAACGCTGGAGCCGATCCAGTCCGTCATGGCCCATCAAGCCGACCCAGGCCAACGCCGGGAGGAGGAAGTAGCCGACGTGCAAGCCATCCCCGCTGTTGGCGGCCACGGCCACGTATCCGGCAAGCAAGGGCAAACCGGCCGCTCCCGGCATACGCATCGTCACCGCCATCAGGTCCACCGCGATGGCGAGAAGGCCCACGATCAGGACCACGGCCAGGACCAGCCCGGCCGTGAGTCCGACGGGAGCGGCGCTGCGCATGACGACCTGACGGCCGGCCTCCAGGTCCACGAGAGCCTGTCGGGCGGTGGCTAGCGTGGGCAGGGAGGCCCAGGTGGTCGACGACAGGCACACATTGACGACCGCCCAGAGGGTGAGGGCCACCTGCCCGGCACCCACGAGCAGCGCCGACCGGGTGAGCAGCCGAAGGGCGAGACCGACCGCGAGGACCACCAGGACGATGAGGAGTGTCGGGCGGATCCAGGCATTCGGGGTCAGCAGAGTGCGCACGGGCAGGACCACCCCGGCGACGGCCAGCGCGGCGAGCAGCGCCGGGACGAGGCGAATCTGCCGACCCGCGCTCATCGGGCACCCACATGCTGCGTCGCCGTGGCCATCGACCAGGCCTGCATCGGGGTGTCCGTGCTGCGCACGCTGACGGCTCGCCAGCCCGCGGTGGAGAGGACAGCCAGCGTCGTGCCTGCCGCCCGGTCATCGTGGCTGCCTCTGCGCCTCCGACCACCGAGGCGGCCCTGGCCGTCCGAGACGCTCTCGCGAGCACCCGCGCCCCGGGCCGACGGGGCGGTCACGAAGGCCAGGCCGGTGCTTCCGGCCGGTCGGAGGGAGGCCAGGGCCCGGATGTCGTCCTCGCCCATGCCCGGGGTGAGGATGACGAGCAGTCCACCGTCGTGCGCCAGGGCATGGGCGCCGCGCAG
>Ga0116184_10004116_pt1 | contig 11607 bp, 10 predicted proteins | sample AD_JPNNA5_MetaG_FD_89886 | JGI IMG/M metagenome (GOLD analysis project Ga0116184, IMG submission 89886) | Active sludge microbial communities of municipal wastewater-treating anaerobic digesters from Japan - AD_JPNNA5_MetaG | ecosystem: Engineered > Bioreactor > Anaerobic > Digestate | place...
AAAGTTCTTGACTTTCTCATAAAAAAGTGTAATTTATATGTGCTATCGCGGGGTGGAGCAGTCTGGTAGCTCGTTGGGCTCATAACCCAAAGGCCGCAGGTTCAAATCCTGCCCCCGCTACTACTTAACTACAATAAAATAGCCAGTTAGATCAAGTTCTGACTGGCTTTTTTATTGCCCAAATGAGCCCAAATAACGCAGTTTTAGACGCTTTTTGACACAAAAGTCACAAAAAAAGTCACAAAATTCTGGCCATGAAAAAGGCGCTGGTTTGCAGCGCCTTTATTTATATCAATCCTATCCTGTGCATTATGATTGCATAGGAAAAGATCCGTAACTTCCATTATTTGGTCGATTTTTATCTGATTTCGGAACTATTTTAGAACGCGAACACCTGCTTATGGCATCGCCATTTCTCACGTGGGTCAAAGCACCATATACATGTTCTCTTAAAAACGCTAACGGTATAGCTGTGCGGCGAGTGGAGGCTGCAGGTCTGCTGCCCGTCTCACCGGGAAAGCCATGCCACCGTAGCGGTGTCCGCTCGAGCCACCGGTTGAGGGGCGGACTAAACACTTCTTATCTGTCAACGAACCCCGCATAATTATCCACGCGCCAGAACCGAATGAGGAACCAAATCGTCATCCCGTATGTAAACAGGAACATCACGATGCTTAAGGGTGGCAGAAATGCCACCGGCTCCAACTCGCGACCGGTCAAAAGGTAGACCAGTAAGTATCCGGTTGAGACCAGCCCCAGGGCTACCGTCCCAACCACTCCCCAGAGTAACCCACACACAGGCGCCCACAGCGGAGAGCTCCTGCCCACAAGTCGGCCGACCGATGCCAGAAACACTAGAATGGCCAACGAGTTGCAGAAAGCAGATATCCGCAGGAGCAGCCGGTCGCCGAGCTCTGCTTCGGACGCTGGCGTTAACGGCAGCTGTGACACGATCACCAGCCCGGTGAACACAATGATCGAGACCAGCGAATACCTCAATTGCTTGTCCCGGGGCGACAACTCCCTCAAGAACTGATATGCAAACACCATCAGAGTGAATGTTGCGATCAGCCAGAGGATCGTGGTGATGCCACGCCCTGTCGGTGAAGTGCGCAGTGGAGGAAACAGCCCATGCGCCAGCTTGTGCACGATGGTGTATCCCGAACCGAGCAGGGCTAAAAACGTAGCTCTGCGAAGATTCATCATTACACTCTCCTGATCACGTGAACCACTACGCCCCCCCCCCCAACGATGCGGCTGTGTGGTAGCCGCGGCATAATATAAAGAATCTATAAATCACAAATGAACCAGCGGCTATCCGCACCAGCCGAGTGTTATGTGCTATACAAGTAATCTATACACCAATAAACGAAATCTTACATTTGTGTCTTATTGCTGATGATTTTCAAATGGATTAAAATCAAGAGTATATATCATGTAATCAATTAAAAACAAACTATCTTTTTGGGCTCGCCATATTTGAAAATATGAACCATTAAACGCCTTTGGATTTTTTGATTTAATACTGCTTTGTGAAAATGCCCATTTACCACGTTCATATACTCTATCACCGCACACCCACAAATCTTCAGTGGTAACATTGAAAGAATGAAAAACCACTTTCATTTTTACATTTTTTTCATAGCCATCTTTAATTGCACTTTTTCCTTCTGCAACTGGACCAATAGGAGGTGCAATAATTGCACTCTCTGTAAAGTATTTAAGTTGAGTTTCATAATCGCCCGCCAACACTGCCTTATTAAGTAGATCATTTATTTCATCAATTTTCTTTCTGACTTCCAAGTCGTTGATTGGTACGTTATTAATTTTATCAACCGTTTGATTGTCTTGTTGATTATTGCAACCAATAAACAGAAGGCTAATTAAAAAGAAGCATAGTAAAAATAAAATATTGAATAATTTCATTTTACTCCTCTCCTCTTTAAGACTTATTGCTACTAATACTTGTAATCCATTTTAGATAACCAATTACCGGCTTAATAGAAAGAACAATCCACAACAACAGGTACCAATACCATTCTAGAGAAAGTATTGGTTTAAAAATCTTGGCGAGAAAAAGAGTTGCAGTAAAAACACCAAGTTTAATAAATACTACATCAACCCAGTCGGCTTTGTAAGTGGTCATTTTATTAATGATACTCATTTTGAGCCTCCTTCTAGATTTAGCACATAATGGTCAGTATCAGCGGCGGCGCTCAGCACCGTCCGCTGCATGCTGTTGTTAGATGACCGCTTCACCACCCATGACATCCGACCATCACTCCTGGTGCTGCGGTCCTTGCAATTCGCTTGACTCCACCCCTCCCAACCCCATCCGGTCCAGCACAAACGCATACTTGAAAGCCAGCTCGTGCAGGAAGTCATGGAGACCTGGTGCGCGGCTGTGACCCGACATCTTGGTTCTCAGGAGCAGCACATGATCGTCAGTCTTCGTCGCACGCAGCTTGGCAACGTATTTAGCGGGCTCCCAGTAAGGCACTCGCGGATCGTGAAGTCCCGCGGTGACGAGCATGTGGGGATAGTCCTGGGATTTGATGTTCGCATATGCGTCCCACGATCGGAAATACTCGAACTGTTCGGGGTCCCGCGGATCACCCCACTCCTGGTAGTGCGACGTGACCCCAGGCAACGCGGGGTCGAGCATATGATGCAATTCGTCCATCGCCGGGGCTTCTGCCACAACTACACAGAAAAGGTCCGGCCGCCAGTTGGCCACCACTCCCATCAGCATTCCGCCGGCGCTGCCGCCCCTGGCCACCAAGAGGTCAGACCGGGTGTACTGCTCCATGATCAGGTATTCCGCGCAGTGGATGAAATCCGAGAAGGTGTTGCGTTTCATCAGGACCTTACCATGATCGTGCCAAGCTTCGCCCAGCTCGCCGCCCCCGCGCACATGTGCAATGGCGAAGACGAAACCGCGATCAAGCAGCGTGAGGCGCGTCGTCGTAAAATCGGCATCAGTTGCGGCACCATAGGCCCCGTAGGCCTCGAGCCACAGCGGGTTGGACCCATCCTGGCGAAAGAGATCGCTCCGGTAAACGAGCGACATCGGTACGCGAGCACCGTCGCACGTTCGCACGTAGAGTCGCTTGCTGATGTAGCGCGCAGGATCGTATCCTCCAAGGACCTCGGTGCGTTTGATCAGCTTCAGGGCGCCCGTTCGCAGGTCGCAGTCGTATATCGACCACGGCGTGACGAGCGACTCGTACGTGATCCGATATTCGTGGCCGCCATAGTCGGGGTTGTCGCCGGCGACGAAGCGATACGCCGGCTCGGGGAAATCGATGTATCGGCCTTCGTTGCCGCTCATGTTGAGGATCCGGATCTTCTCAAGGCCATCTTGTCGCTCGTGGACCACCGCGAAGTCCCGAAACTCATCGAAGCCGGTGATCTCTACCGCGGCACGGTGCGGAAGAAACTCACGCCAGCGCTCAGGCTCAGTCTGGCTCTCGAGAGTCCAGAGCACCTTGCCGTTAGCGGCCCCATCGGCGTTCGTGAGAATGAAATATCGGTCCTGCCAATGGGCGAGGGAATAGCCCACGCCCTTCTTGCGAGGCGCGAAGAGCCGGAATTCGCCTTGCGGGGCGTCGGCGGAGAGAACCCGCGCCTCACTCGTGACGCCGTCATACGAATACAAGAAGATCCGGCGTTGATCGCGCGAGCGCGCGAGATAGAGCCCGAAAGAGAGGTCGTCTTCCTGAAACAAGAGCGCGTCGCCGGTCTGTGGTGCGCCGAGGACGTGGCGGAAGACCTGAGCAGCGCTTTCCTTGCCCGGATCGGCAGGGCGTACATAGAACACCGTCTTGTTATCGCTGGCCCAGATCACGCTGCGCACCGGGGTAAGCCGGTCGGATAGCAGCTTCCCAGTAGTGAGATCCTTGAAGTGGACAGTGTATTGCTCGGCGCCCGTTGTGTCAACAGCGAAGGCCAGTAGGCGATGGTTGGGACTGCGCTCGACACCAGCCACCTTGTAGAAGTCATGACCCTCGGCCAGTTCGTTGATGTCGAGAATGACTTGCTCGGGCGCCTCCAGGCTTCCCTTCTTGCGGCAGTGAATGGGATAGCTGCGCTCCTGCTCGATGCGCACATAATAGAAGTAATCGCCAATCCGGACGGGCACTGCGAGGTCGGTCTCCTTGACGCGCGCCAGCATCTCCTTGAAGAGCCGCTCTTGAAGCGGAGCAGACGCACTCATAACGCGATCAGTGTATGCGTTTTCGGCCTCAACATAGGCGATAGTCTCGGGACTGCTTCGTGGGACATCCTTCATCCAGGCATAGGGATCGAGCCAGCGCACGCCGTGCATTTGGATGGTGACGGGCTCGATCTTAGCCACCGGCGGCTGAGGACGAACAGCGGTCTGCGCAAAGTGTGAATCCTGGGCGAGCTCCGTGCGCCAAGGGGCGAATAGAAACAGGATCGCCAAACTCAGAGAAGAGCGCCGCATTGACTGCAGAATATTCAGATTCATCTTTCTCCTCTCACCAAGAGGAAGTCGTTCTCCCGACTTTGCCAGCTATCTCAACATCCTAAAGACCTTGGCTGCCCCCTGGTCATCTAACATTGATCTTAACCGGCGCCCCGCCGCCCATGGCAATAAGCGGTGTGGTTAAATATTTAATTTTCATTAGCAACTGCAGTACACTCCTGGTAATGGGTGATAAAAATACTAATCGTGTTGGGTGTAGTCCTCCAGAGAACCACCCATAAAAAAGCGCAATCCAGTTCAAGAAATGAACTCGGTTGCGCTTTCCTCATCATAGGACCCCTTCCCAGGATTCGTTTTCAGGCTTATTTGATGTTACGAAAAATGAAAAGGAAATACAAGAGAAATGATATTATTTTACCACTACTTGAAATCCAATAACAGGTAGAATAATTTTGAAGTGTTGCGCTCTATACACAAATTAATTCGGCATTATCCCTTCATCAGCCATGCTGAAATACTTGTCAAATCCGACGATTAAGTGGTCGAGGAGGCGCAAGTCCAGATACCCAGCCCCGGTCGCGATTTTCTTGGTGATGTTTCTGTCTTCGTTTGATGGTAAGGGATCACCGCTGGGATGATTGTGGACCAGGATGAAGGCGCAGGCACCCAAGTCAAGGGCGATTTTAAGGATGACTTTCGGATCGACAACGGATTCGGTTGTGCCACCGCTAAAAAGTACGGTCAGCGCCAACACATCGTGGCGGGCGTTTAGAAAAATGGTGACTAGCTTTTCAACCGCCTCATCCTGCAGATCCTTGACCAACTGATAAGCGTCCTGGGAGCTTTGAACGCGCAGCAGCTTTTCATTGAACTCAGGTTCACGGACGATCCGCATCTCGATCCTCTGCAATTCATAGGTTTTCATTTTAGTGCCCTCTCGCATTGTTAAGCAGTTTGTATATCCAATAATATCATAGTATTAACTACTTTTAAATGCAAGTAAATAGCTCATAACTCATTGTTTTTGCATAATATCTAAGCGTTATTAGCTAATAGGGCGACGCAAAATATTTTCATTTTCAGGCATTAAAAAACGCGGCTGATCGCTCAACCGCGTTTCGAGGGTTTTGACGCCTTGTTGAAGGCTGTTCAAGGAGGGTTATTCAGGGATTGTCAGAGCGGAGGGGCGGCGGGCAGCATAAAAACGCCCTCGTTAGCCGTGTCCTCACAGGTTCCCTTGACCTCGGCCAGCGCCTGGTCATCGAGATCGTTGGGCGTAGAGGCGACAAAATCGTCTCCCCACTCATCGGCCAGATAATAGAGCGTCCGGACCGCCTTTTTCAGGTCTTTGGTCAGAGCTTCCCCAGGAATCACCTGGTCCAGCACCTGGCGCAGCAGCTGCATCAGTAGTTTGATCAACCAATCCAGGCTGACGCCAATCCCCATGACTTTTACTTTCACTGCTTCCATAGCCTTTTCCTTTCATGTTTTCTGGCTATTTCTTCAATCCGCGCATTTTCTCCATCATGTGCTTCTCATTTTTCCAGACATCCCCGCCATGGGTCGCCCTGGCGAATTTGTCCGTGATGCCATATACAATGACCATCACGCCCGCGCTGATCACCGCATTGCCGGCAATCTCCCCGACTTTTGGGATATAGGTCATTGCCGAGCCTATTAGAACGACTCCAATTCCTCCGAGGGTTTTTGGAATGAACTTTAACGATTCAGGGATTTTCATGGCAATCACCTTTTGAATAATTTGAGGAGCCGTTTATACCAGGGTACTCGCGGCGCGGGCGGGTCGATAAAATCTATCGGCAGGAATGAATCCATGCGGGCGCTTTCGTACTTGTCAGGTGTTCTCCATAGCATGATCTCAGCCTCCCTCCTTTTCTGCAATCCCTTGCTTACCTTTTCTTTTACATAGCACCAAAGTTTCATCTTCTCAGGGACCTTTTCATAGTTGCCTGAATTCAGGACCCGTAACAGGCTGCTCCTTTTAAAGTTGCTGCAGCCGATGTTGAACACAAACGACACCAGGGCATCGAACTGGTTCTGGTTCAAGGGTAGAATGACGGCTTCGTTAACAGTATTCACTGGCACAGCAAGATCCTGTTTTAAAAGGGCGACGCACTGCTGATCGGTCAGGCCCTGGTGGTAATAAACAGGTTCGCTGTTAATGTAGATCTTGCCGGTCATGTTCTCAGTCCTGGTCAGCAGATGACCGATGCCGATGGTAGGATAGCCGCCTTGATCCTCGTAAACGAATCGGCTGCATCCCTCCAGCTTTTTGATCAGGGCAATGCCATGATCTGATATGTTGCGAATCTTATTCATGCTACACCTTCGTCCAGGGCCCAAAGGCGCTCTTGACTTCTATCTGGCCAAAATTGCTGCGGATGCCGGCCTCGCGGTCGGTCTGGATCTCGGACACCTTGAAAACCGAAAAAGCGTTGTCCGTGTAGACGGCACAGGCAAAATAGGTTTTCCCGTGAGCGGTGCCCACCGCCAGATTCGCGGCACCTGTCAAATAATAGCCGGCCCCAAAAATCACGTTCTCGCGGGTGAATTTCTCCTCGTCCACGGTTAGCTGATTTATCGAGTTGTCGGTATATGATGCGACCAGGATTTCATCGGTCCCATACAATGCCAGGCCATAGGGCCGGTCACAATACTGCGGCGCACCAGCTCCAGCAAAAACAGCGACCAGACGGGGCGGGGTTGAAGCATCGACCGCCGAAACGTCATACATCACCACGCAGTCATCGTTGCTCGAAGCTCCAAATAGGAAAGTATCATCGACTAGGAGCAAATCCCTGATGCCGTTCAGATAAAATGGCTCGCCGTTGCCGGTGACGGAATTCAAGTAGGCCGGGGCTGATTTTGTTGAAATATCCAGAACCGTGATCCTGGAGCCGCCGAAAGCGGCGACATAGGCCCTTGTGCCGGCTGAATTGACCTGCACCGACATAGCCCCGCTGCAATAGGTTGAATGCGTATAGACCCCAGCAAGGGTCGGAGAATTGTCGCCCGCTACATCATTCAGGATCACCATCGCGTTGTCGCCGCCCGAAGCGACGTACAGGTAGCTGCCGGATTTCAGGACATGGTTCGACTGGCTGAGGTAGTTGGGGCTTCCGGCACCCGATATGGACCCGGCATTGTAAAGCGACGACTTGGTAGCGATATTCAGCTTGAGGATGCGGTTCGAGTCCCTTGCCGCCACATAGCAGTAATTACCGTCCACGTCGATTCGCACCGGTCCCAGCATCCCTGCGTGGGTGAAATAGCCCACATAGGTCGATTCCATCCGCACCCCGTCCTCAGTTGTCCAGACCGTCAGGGCATCATCGGATTTCCGGCTTGACACATAGACGAAGGAGTCATCGCTTGACAGGCATATTCCGTGCGCTCCTTCCAGATAATAGGGATACCCTACACCGGTCTTGCCGCCGATCCGCACCGGCGTTGCCGGGATTGAAATGTCAAAGATCAGGAAAGCTGAACTCCACCAACAGGCCACATAGACCAGGTTCCCGTCGCTCGAAATCGCGTTGCCGACAGGCCCGTTGCAGTAATCGGCGGCGGTCCCGGCGTGGCTGATTTGAACGGGACTGGTCGGGTCGGTCACATCGATCAGGGTGATGCAGTCGTCGCTGAAAGCGGACACGACACAGATGTCTCCGCGCTTTGATACCCAGTGACCTTCACCCAGGTAAATGCCGTTCGGATAGCTGCCAACCGTTGCCCCAGTTCCTCTGCCGGCTGTGCAGCCCTTATAGACCGGAGCTGTCGGGTCGCTTACGTCAAAAATGGTCAGGGACCCTACCGCAAGGCCCGAATCATAGGTTTGGGTTGCTCTGTTCTGCCAACGGGTCGAGATATAGACCAGGTGGGCCGTGTCAATCGCGATGCCCGTTCCACCTTCCAGTTCCCAGGAATTGGCTTCATCGTAAGGGGCTTCATCACAATAAGCGCCTCCGACCAGGCTCATCGTCGGAGGGTCGGTGATGTCAAAGCACAGCAAACAGCCAGCCGAATCCACATCGGTCGGATTATCCCGGTTCCCATCCTGCCGTGAACAGGTGAAGGCGTAGATGCTGCTGCCGATCTGCTGAACGGCCACATCCGAAACGCCGTAAAGATACAGTCCGTTGGCTCCATGAGCCCCCGCGCAATTTCCCAAACAGCCCATCCACGTATCCGAGGTCGGATCCTTCACATCGAGGACGGAGATTGCCGCATCCTCGCCGGCTACCACCACCAGCCAGTCCTCATAGAAAATCAGCGAATGCGGATGGTTAAGATAATAACCGTCAGTCCCACCGGTGCCTCGTGCCGTACCGATGATCTTCGGGGCTTTTGGGTCTGAAACATCCACCACCTGGACGGCGTTGTCTGAATAGGCTGCATAAGCCACCCATTGCTTTGTCGGGTGCGTCCGGCAGACCACGCCGTCGTCCATGAAGTTGGGCGCTCCAGCTCCGCGCACAGCTCCCATCAGTTTTGAGTACCTGGCCTTTAATAGCAGCCAGGCCGTGACCGCGTTGTCAGATCCCCGGCTCGACACCATCAAATGGTTATCATTGGCAAATGCGCAGTCGTGGGCGTTCTGCAGCAATTTCCCCGATCCTGTCCCGGATACCGACCCCATATAAGCGAATTCATTCACTTTGAGCGGACGGCCAAATTGCACTGTGATAATCGAGGATAAAATGTCCTGATCGGCTCCCATAATCACTTCCGTGGCTGAGAGCGTCAGGTCCGGTTCTCCTTCGACAGCGGCGATTGCCTCGTTATCTTTGTAGTCAGCATAGACTGTATGGCCGGCTGATCTCGACCCGACCAATTCCTTGTTCCCGTCCCGGAATCTCACCATCGGAACCGCTATGCGCGAGGACCTGCCAAGGGACACCCGGTTCGCATCCCGCTGAGTAACGGTCACGGTCGTTTTCGACGTATTTATTGCCAGCCCCAATAACTTGCTGGCAAGGTCATCCCTCGACTTCAAGCCTGCACTCCCACGGTCTGATCAGGTTCCACGTCTTGCGCCTCGTGCGCACCTCGGTCACATCAAAGCCCATCGCGGTATCAACGATTTCCAGGTCCGTCCCAGGTGTAATCTGGCTGTAGGGATAAGCGTCCCGGTCAGCTTCATTCAGATCTACGATTTCAAGGTTTATGGTCTCTTTCGGCTCTGAAACCTCGTTCAGTCTTGCAACGGCTTTTTCCCAGAGAATGACCCGGGTGTCCCAGGGGTAAAAAACATCCTCGTCTGTTATGTACTCGCTGCACTGCACCATAATTGAGTCGAGGTAAAAAGTCACCGAACCACCTGAGGCAAATATTTCCAGGTCATGTGTTCCAACTCCTGAAAGAATGCCGCCCTCGCAGATGATCTGCCGCCAGCCCGTCTCGGTGACATAGGCTTCGTCAAGTCCGGTATCAGCGTTCCTGGGGAAATAGTCGTCATCCTCCTCACCAACTTTCAGCCTTGTGACCAGCTTGGCATCTTCAGCTATGGAGGAAATGTAAACCCAGACATAGAATGAAGCAGCTACAGCAGATCCGCAATTAACGCTCCTTTTGATTCCCTCTATATCGGCGGCGACGACCTTCTGGCTTTTTGAGCCTGATCGGATGTAATCGGTATCAGTATTTTCGGTGACTGTCGGTGAACCGATTTTCGCCCAGCCCTGGCACAGGCCGCTTGAATAAGTGCCTGAGAGGTCGCTATAACCCTCCGGACCTGCCACGTTCAAGATATCCGGCAAGTCGTCGCAGGTGTAAATCTGCTCCGTGCGAAGGTAGGTCGATTCGAGGGCAAGATTCGGCACAGTGGATGCTGGGATAAGTGCAGTCTCAAAAATGTAAACCCTACCACCCACTATAACATCCGGGGGTGCGCTTTCCAGCTGGATCTCATCTCCATCGGAGGCTATTCTGCTGTCAACGATCTCGACGGTCTCATCGGCCACAACCGCCCAATATCCGTTTAAAGCATCATCAGCGGCAAGCAAATTGGCACTGGTTACCTTAAGCCATTTCGTTATGGCGCTCCATTCTTTTACAATAAAGGCAGCTCCCGAGACATCCATAACCCCCGGTTTTATTTTGTCCGTGGTGGCGTAGTCAAGTTTGCGCTGTTCTGCCAGTGCCGCGCCGCCGCGAGGCACAAGGCGGGTGGCAAAATCCGAACCTATCTCTGAATCATGCTTTATGCTTTTCAGGTTCGTGCCGTACTGGATCGTGACCGACTCGCCCGTACCCACTCTGGTGATGTTGACCACTTTATAATCGGGCGCGGCACCGGCCAACACCTCCCATTCGAAGCCCTCGGCTTCGGCCAGACGTTTGATCGCCGACATACAGCTTTCGACGGTAACTGTAAAATCGAGGTAGGCATAAGTAACACCCGGGCAAATGCCTCGCGTGAAACCGTCCGAAAAGCCGAGGATGTAATCCAGGATGTTGCGCGGATTTTCTTGCACGAAGCTCTTTTCGATGTTGATAATCCGCCCTGCCAGGTCATATTTCAAATGCTCACAGTAGACCTCAGCATACAATTTATTTCTCTGTCGCCAGGTCCTGACCGATTTTATCCGGTAAACGACATATGTCCCGGCTTTCGTATCGCAGAGCCGGACCACGTTGAATTTAACCAGGTGGCTGAAATTCGCGTGCGTCTTTGGAATCTGGAACGTGAGCGACTCCTCTCCGTCCACTTCCTGCACCACTTCGCCCGAGAAAAAATCCGCCCTGACAAACTCACAGAGCTTGCTGCTGTTGGCCTGGTTGTAGACCTCCAGCTTGTAGTTGTAATCTCCGAATGCCATGATTTTTGACCTTTTCCTGTATTCGCTGGACTGATCCCCTCAGTTTCAAGCCAAACTCATTTAGCGCCATTTTTCAGAGTTATATTTATAATGGTTTAGGCCATCCTCTAAAAAGTGGGTGATGCCCCATTCCAGCCAAACTTAGCGTGTCTTTAAACGATATCATTTTTTTCTTAGCGTAATATTATTAAATAGTAGCGTTCGATTCCTCACCATTTCAGCCATTCTCCGCTCTCAAGCGCGTTCGTCAAAGACCAAAAACCCCACCGTCAACAGCGCCGTGTTCGTTTTGATAGCGGAGCCGATAAACTTCAGGTC
>Ga0116184_10004117_pt1 | contig 11604 bp, 10 predicted proteins | sample AD_JPNNA5_MetaG_FD_89886 | JGI IMG/M metagenome (GOLD analysis project Ga0116184, IMG submission 89886) | Active sludge microbial communities of municipal wastewater-treating anaerobic digesters from Japan - AD_JPNNA5_MetaG | ecosystem: Engineered > Bioreactor > Anaerobic > Digestate | place...
CACAGGGCAGGCTAACCCTTCGCACCGTGCAGGACATCCGTTTCATCGACGATTCATATAATGCTAACCCCCGTTCAATGGAGCAGGCGATGGATGCCCTTCGCAGGTCGCAAACTCCCTGCGGCAGGCGCGTGCTTATCATGGGAGATATGCTCGAGCTGGGACCAGGGGCTGAGCGTTTTCATCAAGATGCTGGCAGGCTCGCAGCCGGATCCTGCGACGTGTTCATCACGGTCGGAAGGCACAGCGCTCTAGCGGCAGCAGCGGCGCTCTCGCAGGGATTCGACAGAACAAGCGTTTTCTCCTGTGAGACGGCTGCACAGGCGCGGGATATCCTCTATAACACCGTCACGGTAACCAAGAACGACATCGTGCTCCTGAAGGGTTCCAGGGGCATGAAGCTCGAACAGGTTATCGAGCCCGGATAGAAAGAAACGGCCGATCTATGCTGTATTATCTGCTTTCTCCGTTCCAGGATACCTTCAACTTCCTGAACATATTCCGTTATATCACATTCCGAGCGAGTATGGCCGCTTTGACTGCCTTCGCCTTGAGCCTCATGTTCGGCCCGGCTATCATCCGGATGCTCAAGGCACTGCACATCGGACAGAATATCAGGGACCGCAAGGTCAGCGAAAGACTAAACGATCTGCACAGGGGAAAACAGGGAACGCCCACCATGGGCGGCATTTTCATCCTGATCGCTATCACGGTATCCACCCTGTTGTGGGCTGAAATCACGAACAGATTCATACTTCTGGCGTTGTTCGGAACCCTGTGGCTGGGAGTGACCGGTTTTATGGACGATTACCTAAAAGTCGTGAAAGGTTGTTCCAGAGGTTTGACCGCGTCCGCAAAATTCACCAGCCAGATAATACTGGGCCTTGCCGTCGGAATCATTCTGTATCTCGACCCGGCCAACGGCACGCGACTCGACATGCCGTTCCTCAAGAACGTGTCCGTAGATCTCGGTATTTTCTACATAGTTTTCGCCGTCGTGGTCATTACGGGTTCGTCGAACGCCGTGAATCTGACCGACGGCCTGGACGGACTGGCTATTGGCACGACCGTATTCGCCTCAATCGCGTTTGCGGTTTTGTGCTACGTCACGGGTAACATCAGGATCAGCGAATACCTGCTCATACCTTTCATTAAGGGCAGCGGAGAGCTGACCGTGTTCTGCGCCAGCATCGTCGGCGCAGGACTCGGGTTCCTTTGGTTCAATTGTTTTCCTGCCGCGGTCTTTATGGGTGACGTCGGCGCCCTGGCGCTCGGCGGGGCCCTGGGGATCGTGGCGCTTCTCATCAAGAAAGAAATGCTGCTTGTCCTTGTCGGCGGGATCTTTGTAATAGAGGCGTTATCGGTAATAATCCAGGTCGCGTCGTTCAGGTTAACGGGCAGGCGAGTGTTCAAATGCTCTCCTTTGCATCATCATTTCCAGTTCATCGGCTGGTCGGAGAACCAGATCATCGTGAGGTTCTGGATTATCGCCAGCCTTCTGGCATTGCTGACGCTGGTGACACTGAAGATCCGCTAATGTTCATCCATGAAGAATATAAATCTGTACTCTGGTAAAAAGATCGCGGTCATCGGCCTTGCGCGCAGCGGTCTGGCATGCGCCAACCTCCTGCACAGCCTGGGGGCGCATGTCCGGGTTACGGATTCCAAGCAGCGCGGAGAACTTGCCGATACGATCCGTCAACTGGCGAGCCGCCAGATCACTCTTGAGTGCGGGGTGCACACAGAGGATACGATCGCCGGGTGCGATATGGCGGTGCTTTCCCCGGGGATCCCGGATACGGCCCTGCCGGTGCAGTGGGCGCGCGCGCGCGGCATTCCGGTTTACAGTGAGATAGAGGTCGCCTGGACACTGTGCCCGGCGCCGGTCATCGCCGTAACCGGTTCCAACGGCAAGACGACCACTACCACACTGATGGGCCTCGTGCTGGAAGCGGCCGGCCTGCGCGCGGTCGTGTGCGGCAATATCGGCGATCCGTTCAGCGGTGAAGTGGCAGGGATTAGGCCTCAGGACCATGTCGTCCTGGAGGTAAGTTCGTTCCAGCTGGAACATATCAGGACTTTCAAGCCCCATATCGCTATTGTGACGAACCTCAATCCGAACCATCTTGACCGTTACGGCGACCTTCAGGAATATATCGGCGCCAAGAAGCGGATCTTCCTCAATCAGGATGAGGGCGACCATCTGCTCTTGAACAGGGGTGACAGGGCGTCTGGGGAGTTCGCCGCTGGGGCCCGGTCGAAGGTTTCATATTTCGACGAAGAACCAGGGTTGAACCAGAATCAGGCCGCAGTGGTCAAGGCAGCGGGTATAATGGGCATATCACGCGGGGTCTGCATGAAGGTTTTTGCTGATTTCAAAGGCCTGGAGCACCGGATGGAACAGGTTGCGCGTATTAACGGGGTTACGTTCATAAACGATTCGAAGGCGACTACGGTCGAGTCCGCCATGTGGGCGCTGCGCAACATCCCGCAGCAGGCGGTGTTGATTGCTGGCGGCAAAGACAAGGGGCTTGATTACCGGTTGATACTGGACCTTGCGCGCAGGAAACTTCGTTCCTGCGTCCTTATCGGCCAGGCTGCGGATAAGATCGCAAGCGTATTCGAAGGAGTTATCGATGTGGAGAAGGCAGGGGATATGGAGGACGCGGTGAGAAGGGCCTTCGAAAAAGCCTCTCCCGGCGATACAGTGATCCTGTCGCCTATGTGTTCGTCATACGATATGTTTGTTGATTACGAGGAGCGGGGAAGGGTATTCAAAAAAGCAGTTCTGGATCTGGAGGCAAATGCGCGCACTTCGGGTTAATATCTTCATGACCAGCATGATGCTGATCTGTATCGGCATCGTGATGATTTACAGCGCATCAGGGATTTACGCCCTTAACCAGTACAGGGACGGGTTTTTTTTCCTGAAGCGCCATCTGTTGTTCATCTTTATCGGCCTGCTGGCAACTTTTTCCGTGATGGCCTTTGACTACCGCAAACTCAAGAAATACGCCCGTCCCGCTTTGTGGGTCGCGTTTTTGCTTCTGGTGCTGGTGCTGGTACCGCATATCGGCAGGGAAGTGTCCGGCGCCAGGCGCTGGTTCCGCATAAAATTCGTCAGTTTCCAGCCTTCGTCATATGCCTGTATCGCGCTTATTGTTTACGTGGCAGATTTCATAGACCGCAAGGGGAATTTCATACGCACGATACGGTGGGGCCTGCTGCCTGTGATGTCCGTTTTAGCCCTTATGTCCGGCCTGATATTGATCGAGCCTGATCTGGGGACTACCCTGGCGATCGGGGCGGTTGTGTTTGTCATGCTGTATGTTTCGGGGGTGCGGCTGGCTTATCTGGGTTCGATAATCCTGAGTTCTATACCGGCGCTTTATTTTTTGATCTTCAGCATCCCGTACCGGCGCATGCGAATCCTGGCTTTCCTGAATCCGTGGGCTGACCCGAAAGGCAGCGGATTCCAGATAATTCAGTCGCAGGTGGCGCTGGGTTCAGGCGGCATTTTCGGGGTTGGGCTAGGACATTCCCAGCAGAAGCTTTTTTACCTGCCCGCGGCCCATACCGATTTCATTTTTTCTATAATAGGCGAGGAACTGGGGCTCATAGGAACGTTAGGGGTCATCATCCTGTTTATAGTGTTCATCAAACAGGGGCTGATGATCGTCAAGCACGCGCCGGATAAATTCGGATATTTTCTTGCATTGGGGCTTGTGCTTCTGGTTAGCCTCAAGGCCATGGTGAACATCGGCGTCTCATGCGGGATCCTGCCGACCAAGGGCTTGCCGCTGCCGTTTATCAGTTACGGCGGGTCCTCGTTCATATTCGACATGATGAGCGTCGGCCTTTTGATGAACATCGGCCGCGCGGGAGAGTACCCATAAGAGACAGGTGCGCGTGATGCGGATACTGGCGGTAACGGGTTCCAGCGGCGGTCATATATTCCCGGCGGCAGGTTTTCTCGACGAATTCAGGGCAGCGTATCCGGGGACCGCCACCATGCTTGTCCTGCCGGCTCGGAGCATCGAAACCCCTGCGTTGTCCCGGGAGCATCAGGTATGCCGTATCAGCGCCGGCACCCTGTCTTTGAAGCCGTGCCGGAAGAATATCGTTTCGCTGTTTCTTTTTATAAAAAGTTTCTTTGAAAGCATTGTTTTGCTGGCCAGGTTTAAACCCGATATTGTCGCCGGGTTCGGCAGTATTGCCAGCATTCCCGTAGTTATATGCGCCTGGCTGTTCAGGATCACGGTCGTCATACACGAACAGAACGTTCTGCCCGGCAGGGCGAACAGGTTGCTGGCGCATATCGCCGACCGGATCGCGGTGTCGTTTGAGCAAAGCAAAGGATTTTTCGGCGTTAACAGGGACAGGGTTGTCTGGACCGGCAATGTCGTGCGAAGCAGCCTGGTGCGGATCGAAAAACGCAGCGCGCGGAGGCATTTCGGCCTTGACCCGGATAAACGCACAATACTTGTAATGGGAGGCAGCCAGGCGTCTCACAGTATCAATTTCGTTTTCGCCGGAGTGTACAGGGGCCTTCCGTGGCGCGATGAGTGCCAGGTGATCCATCTGTGCGGGGAAACGGACAGGCAGGCGCTTGAACGGGAATACGCCGGGAGCATACGGTCCGTCAGGCTTATCGGATTCCTGCGCGAAATGGAGTATGCCTACAGCGCAGCTGACCTGGCAATATGCCGGGCTGGCGCGACAACTATTGCGGAACTGGCCGCGTACCGTCTGCCTGCTGTCCTGGTCCCGTATCCTCATGCATACGGCCACCAGGAGTTCAACGCGAAAGTGCTTGCCGACAAAGGGTGCGCAATTATTGTCGCCGACGGCCGGATGGCCGACGGCGACTTGCGAAGCGCCGTTGAAGCCTTGGCAGGGAACGGCGCATCGCTTGCTGACATGGAACGGTCGTTCGACAAAATGAATTCTTCCGCACCGGCATCCCTTGTGAAGGAGGCAATGGCAATACATCATCATGAATGAACGCTACCATTTTATAGGCATCGGAGGCATAGGCATGTCGGGTATCGCGCAGCTGCTGATCGCGCGCGGCGGCAAAGTCAGCGGGTCTGACGTCAGGGAAAACGCCATGACACAGCTTCTTGCCGGGCTGGGGGCACGCATCTCCATAGGCCACGCCGCGGGCAATATCGCGGATGCCGATTATGTCGTCTATTCGTCGGCCGTCAAAGAAGATAACCCCGAGATGAGGGAGGCGCGCAGGCGCGGCATACCCGTCATGCAGCGGGCAGAGGCGCTCGCGCGGCTCATGCGCGATAAGAAGGTCATATGCGTCACAGGCAGCCACGGCAAGACCACGACAACGTCGCTGGTGTCCCATATGCTGCTTGAGGCGCGGCTGTCGCCGACCGTTGCGATCGGCGGCAATCTCAAGAACATTAACGCCAATGCCCTGGTAGGAGAAGGCGATTTTTTCTGCGCCGAAGCGGATGAATCGGACGGATCATTCCTTCATTATTCGCCTCTTTATTCCATCATAACCAATGTGGACCGGGAACATCTTGACCATTACGGGACCTTTGATGCTGTTATTGCCGCATACGCGGCGTTCATGGAAAGGACGCGGCCAGGAGGGTGTCTGTTCTGTTGCGGTGACGACGAGAACCTCGTGCGCCTGTGCCGGTCGCATCAAGGGCGGAGGGTCCTGTTCGGTCTCGGAGCTGCGTGCGACGTCTCAGCCAGGAATATCCGTATTGAAGGATTGTCCTCCGTGTTCGACTGTGTTTGCGGCGGCAGGCAAACCGGTACGTTCCGCCTGTCGGCAGGCGGGCTGCATAATATATCCAATGCATTGAGCGTGATCGCACTGGGAGATGAGCTTCGGATAGACCGTGCGGTCATAACCCGGGCACTTGAGACGTATAAGGGCGCGGGCCGCAGGCTCGACGTAAAATGGCACGGCATGGAACTTATGGTCATTGACGATTACGCGCATCATCCGACCGAGATCAAGGCGACGCTGGCAGCGGTAAGGAACCTGCAATGCAAAAGGCTTATTGCGGTGTTCCAGCCGCACCGCTATTCCCGGACGCGGCTGCTGCTTGATGATTTTGCTTCCTGTTTCGATGCCGCGGACCTTGTGTTCCTTACCGATATTTACCCTGCCGGCGAGCAGCCCATTCCCGGGGTCACGCCCGAATGCGTGCGCGACGCGATCCGGAAACACTCTGCCGGAAAGCAGGTCGAGGTGATTCCGAAGAGCGGGCTTACGGAGCATGTCAGGCGCATCCTGGAGCCGGGAGACATCGTTCTGATGCTTGGAGCAGGGGATATCACGAGGATAAGCGATGAGCTTGCAGCAGAACTGTCCGGTTCCGTATAAAAAAAAGGTCCGCCTTTCGCGTCATACTACGTTCGGCATAGGCGGGCCGGCGCAGTTCTGGGCAGAGCCCGGGGACGTCTCTGCTTTGTCCGATCTGGTGCGCTGGTGCAGGACGCGACGGATGCGTATCCGCGTGATCGGCGCGGGAAGCAATATACTCGTTGCGGACCGCGGGGTCAAAGGATTCGTAGTGAAGTTGAACGCTCCATGTTTCTGCGGGATTGCGCGGGTCAACGGCCGCGTCATAGCCGGAGCCGGCGCGCCGCTTGCACGGTTGATTGCGTTCTGCGCAGGCGCGGGCTTATCCGGAGCTGAGTTCCTGCACGGCATTCCCGGAACTGTCGGCGGCGCAGTGGCCGGCAATGCCGGCTCAGGGACCCTGTCCATAGGGGATTTAGTTGAATTTGTCGTCGTTATGGATTATAATGGCAAAATATCGAAACTTGAGGCCAAGGACATCGGTTTTTCTTATCGCCGTTCAGGCCTCGACAACGTCATTGTCCTGCAGGCATGCATGAGATTGTCCGTCTGCGCGCCGTCCGTTATACGCCGCAGAATAGCCCAGTATGCGCGGATGCGGCGCCTGACGCAGGGATCAGGATGGCGCAGCGCAGGATGCTGTTTCAAGAACCCTGGGAGCGAGTCTGCAGGCAGGCTTATAGATGCCTGCGGCCTGAAAGGTAGCCGCTGCGGCCGGGCGGTTGTTTCCAGGATCCATGCGAATTTCATACTCAATGACGGGCGCGCGGCTGCGTCGGATGTCCGCCGCCTGATGCGGCGCATCACATCCGCAGTCAAAAAAAAGTTCGGCATCAGATTGGAGCCTGAGATACGGATATGGCAATGACATACCCTATAAAGAGCGGTTTTGGCAAAGTCGGCGTGCTTATGGGCGGCCCGTCCGAGGAACGGCAAATATCGCTGAGGTCCGCTGCGGCGGTGTGCGAGAGCCTCAAGCAGCAGGGGCTCGACGTGGTGCCTCTTGATATAACGACTGATGACGCCGTATCAAACGCCGCATTGATCCGGTCGAGCATGATCGACTGCGCTTTTGTCGTGCTTCACGGCAGGTTCGGAGAAGACGGCACTATTCAGCAGATTCTGGAAGACCTTCAAATCCCATATACAGGATCGGGCGTAGAAGCGAGCAGGCGCGCCATGGATAAGGTTGTTTCGCAGGAAATGTTCCTCCGGGCCGGCCTGCGCGTGCCCGAATATGTGAATGTATCCCGATCCGCATTCGAGCGGGGTGCGGTGGTGAAAGTGCCTTTTGCCCTGCCGTGGGTCGTCAAACCTTCCCGCCAGGGGTCCAGCATCGGCCTTTCCATCATAGATTCCCCCGACGGGCTTGGAGCGGCCATCAGGCTGGCGCTGGAAACGGACGACACGGCAGTTGTGCAGCAGTATATCAGGGGCAGGGAGTTGACCGTGGCAATCCTCGAAGGAAAGCCGCTGCCTGTCATCGAGATCGTAACGACGAGGCGGTTCTTTGATTACGAGGCCAAGTATCAAAACGGATTCACCAAGTATATCGCCCCGGCCCTGCTAGACGCAACGGCCGCCTCACTCGTTCAGGAGGCTGCCATAGCCGCCCATCGGGCGCTTGGCTGCACGGGATATTCGCGCGTTGACATCATCCTGGGGGAAGATCGCGTTCCGTATATCCTTGAATTGAACAACATCCCGGGGCTCACGCAGACAAGCCTGCTGCCTAAGGCGGCGCGATGCGCGGGAATAGATTTTAACCAGTTGTGCATCAGGATGCTCGGGTCTATCTATGAGAAGAAATAAACCACTGTCCCCGCGGCAGAGCCGGAGCCGCCCTTCAGCGGCTGTGCCGGGCATTGTCCTGGCGCTTGTCCTTGTGTGCGCCGGTGCCGTATCGGTGCAATCGTTCAGGACACACGATTTTTTCAAGGTCAAGGATATCATAATACGCGAAGGCACGAAAATACGCGACGACCGTGACAACGACCTCAAATTCCTAATCGGCAAGAACATATTCACGCTTGATTTGAAAAAGAACGTTCAATTCATACAGTCCATGTATCCCGCCTACAGGACTGCGCGCCTTGTGAAGTTCCTGCCGAACCAGATGTGCCTTGACCTGATGAAACGCAACGCCGTTGCCTGCGTAAACACACAGCCGCCGTTATACATCGATGACCGGATGATTTTCTTTGAAGCGGTCGATCCCGCTTCCGCACAGAAGCTGCCGCTTATTTCGGGCATAGATACGACGAACCGGAATTTCAGGTCCGGAATGCGGACGAGCCACGCCGGAGTGATCTTCGCCGTGCGCCTCATACAGCAGGTAAAGGAAAATAAGGTCCTGCAGCGCTATAATATCGAGCGCGTCGTAGTGCATGACGCGGTAAACGCATCGTTATATCTTTCCGGCCCTCTGGAAGTCCGTATCGGGGCCGGAAAACTAGACGATTCCCTGCATATACTGGCAAGCCTGCTGAACCAGGTTGGCAACGGCGTATCCAATATAGAATACATCGACCTGAGGTTCAAGGACCCGGTTATACGTTTTAAAGGCAAGGAGGCTTGAGGGCACATGCTTGAGAATTCCATATGCGCACTGGATATCGGTTCGTCTAAGATTGCCGCGGTCGTCGCGCAGGTGAAAAAGGGGCATATCACCCGGATGTCCTTTGCGACGGCACCAGCCCGGGGCATCGCAAAAGGCGTTATCGTCGATTCCGTTGACCTCGTAGATGCGGTGACCAGGGTCATGAAGGATTTGAAAGCGTCCTCCGGGGTAAACGTGCGCGCGCTCTTCACCAATATTTCCGGAAGGCATATCACGACCAGGCACAGCAAGGCAGTGATCCCGCTTGCCCAGCGAGGGAATAAGCTCATTACGGCATCCGATATCCATAAGGTTAATGAGCAAGCCCGTATTTTGGGCTCGAGCATGGAAGAGGAAATCGTGCACGCGATACCGTTCGGATATTCCATCGATTCGAACGCAGCCATTGTAAATCCGATCGGGCTTTACAGCCACAGGCTCGAAGTTGACCTGTATCTGGTGTGCGCGAACCTGGCTTCCGTCCAGACCGTTACGCATGTAGTCAACCAGGCCGGCTTCGACGTTAAGGGGCTCTTTTTTTCCGGTATTGCCGGAGCCGCTATCGTGTTCCCCGAAGAGAACCGAAAGGGGACCCGCGTCCTGTGCGATATCGGCAGCGATGTTACGGAATTGCTGTTTTTCAAGGACGGGTATCTGAAGAATATACGCGTCCTGGCAACTGGCGGGGACGAGTTGACTAACGGGCTCGCCGAGTCGCTGACCATCCCATGGGAACTGGCGGAGGATATCAAGGTTTCCTACGGGATAGTCGGCGAACAGACGCGTGTCTCCGAGGACAAAGAGGTTTTGATCAAAAAAGACAATATTTACAAACCGGTGAAACAGCGCCAGGTATGCGAGACCATCACTGCCAGGGCGCGGACGCTGGTCAATCAGATCAAAGAGGCTGTGGAGAAAGAGGTCTCCCTGGTTCGCATCGATTCGTTTGTCGTGACCGGAAGGACGATATTTCAGGAAGGGCTGCTGGAAATGCTAGAGGCGGTTCTTGGTATCAGGGTCGCATGCGGCCGGATCACGGATCCGCAGATCATCCCCTTCGCGAACAAGAACGATGTCCTTTCGGGCCAGAAATACCTGACCTATCTGACCACGCTTGGCATTATCTCTCACCAGTTGAAAGAATTACAGCCGAGCAAAGACGATTCGTTTTCCAGAATCCCCGACCATCCTATCCTCAGGATCTTCCATAAAGCCTGGGAAATCTATCAGGAATATTTCTAAAAATAACGGGGATCAGAACCTTCCCCACAGTGCTCCTTTTTAGGTTGACCCGCAGGGCCGTGCGTGTATAATATAAGAGTTTACAGCCATGATCAGCGAGAATGTGCAGAGAGTGAAGGCGAGGATTGATGCGGCATGCCGCCGCGTCAACCGCGATCCTGCAGGGGTGACACTCGTTGCAGTGACCAAAGGCAGGCCCGTAGAGGATATTCTTCAGGTCCTGGATACCGGCGTCCTCGATATCGGGGAGAACAGGGTTCAGGAGGCCGCGAAGAAATATGAAGAAGTCTGCCGTCTGGCACCGGCCCCGCAGCAGGTCAGGTGGCATATGATCGGCCACCTGCAGACCAATAAAGTAAGGGAGGCGGTGCGCATCTTCAGCCTCATCCATTCGGTTGACAGCCTTCGCCTGGCGCAGGAAATAGATAGACACGCGGCACACGCAGGCAAGATCCAGGATATTCTTCTGGAGGTCAAAACGTCGCCAGAGGATACTAAGTACGGGATTTCTCCGGAAGAGTTTACTGCTGTCGCTAGCGATATTTCGCGGCTTTCGCACGTGCGCCTGCGCGGAGCCATGACCATGGCCCCTCGGGGCCTAAGTGGCGGGTTAGCCCGGCCTTATTTCCGCATCGTTAGCCGGCTCGGCCAGCAGGTCGTTTCAATGGGAATGTCGGATGATTTTGAGGTCGCGATCGAAGAAGGCGCGACGATCGTGCGCGTGGGCAGGTTATTATTCGAGGCATAGATGAAAAGGGATACGGCTATAGGGGTTATAGGTTTTGGAAACATGGGAAGCGCCATAGCTCTGGGGTTAAAGGACAGGCACAGGGTTTTTATCTATGAGAAAGACCCCGCGAAGATTACCGGAGCTTCCGGCGTGACTGCCCTGGGTAGCATCGAGGATATCATTGACGCCGCGCAGACAATCATTATCGCAGTAAAACCACAGGATTTCGACGCGGTGCTCGAGGAGCTGCGCGGCAAGGTTGTGCATCGGATGGTGATATCCATTGCCGCAGGGATTTCCACCGGTTATATCGAGGAGAACATCGGGGACGTGCCGGTGATCCGCGTGATGCCGAACCTGCCAGCGAGTATTGGAATGGGAATGATCTGCCTGTGTAAGGGAAGGTATGCTTTGGAAACCGACCTGGCGTATGCGCAGAAGCTTTTTGACCGGCTCGGCAGGACGCTTGTGGTAGAGGAATCGCAGATGAACGCAGTGACCGCGGTGTCCGGGAGCGGTCCGGGTTTCTTCTTCGGATTGATCGAAGACAAGCCTGAAGGCGAATGGGCGGTTTACGGAACCAACATCTTTACCCCTTTATTGATAGAGGCGGCGCGCGAAATCGGATTCAGCCAGCAGCAGGCGCAGACGCTGGCTGTCGCTACGACAGAGGGCAGCCTTGCTCTCCTG
>Ga0116184_10004118_pt1 | contig 11603 bp, 9 predicted proteins | sample AD_JPNNA5_MetaG_FD_89886 | JGI IMG/M metagenome (GOLD analysis project Ga0116184, IMG submission 89886) | Active sludge microbial communities of municipal wastewater-treating anaerobic digesters from Japan - AD_JPNNA5_MetaG | ecosystem: Engineered > Bioreactor > Anaerobic > Digestate | place...
CCGTACGGGAAAAACCGTATGGGAAGCCCAGGGAGGGCGGGAAAGCATAGGGCTCTCAGAAGACGGGCAGCAGGTTTATGTTAAGACCATGTTCGATTCCCTGTACGCCTTCCAGACCGGCCCGCAGACAGCCGTGTCCCAATGGCGGGTGGCAGGAGGTTTCGGCTACGAGATAGGACCTTCCCCTGTAACAGAGCAGGACGGGCTGGTCTTTGTGCCGTCGGCCACCGGATCATTATATGCCTACCACCGGCAGGACGGCTCAAAAGCATGGCAAGTCCGCCTTTCCGACGGACTTGTCAATTATGCGCAACCCACAGGACATTCCAGGCTGGTGGTTTCCACCATGGATGGCAGGGTGATGCTTATTGCATACAAAAACGGCGGGCATCTATAAACATCCTGAGCCACGGAGAAACAGCATCCGAAGCCCTTTCCGCAGGATAGTAAGCCCAGTTCCACGGGTAAATGGAACGTTCCGGGTGCGGCATCATGGCCAGATGGCGTCCACAAGCACTGGTGACAGCTGCCACAGCCCCTGGTGATCCGTTGGGATTGGCCGGATACTTGTCGTAGGAATACCTGGCAGCCACAGCGTAATCTCCTTCCTGCGGCAACGAGAACCTTCCCTCGCCGTGGGCGACCCAAATCCCGAGCCTGCTTCCCTGCAGGGATTTCAGAAATACTGAGTTGCTTCCTTCAATGGTGACATTGACAAAGTTACACTCAAATTTACCGGATTCATTGGGTTTGATCTTGGGTGACTTTTCCCGGGCAGCAGGAGTGATCAGCCCCATTTCAGCCATCAGCTGGCATCCGTTGCATACACCCAGGCTGAGGGTATCCTTCCGTGCATAATAACGGTCCAGTGTTTCCTTTGCCTTGGGATTGTACAGGAACGCACCTGCCCATCCCTTGGCGGAACCCAGGGTGTCTGCATTGGAAAACCCGCCCACAAAGACTATCAGGCGTATGTCATCCAGTGTTTCGCGTCCGCTGATCAGGTCTGTGGTGTGCACATCGCGTACTTCAAATCCGGCCATGTATAACATCCAGGCCATTTCCCTGTCACATTGCGATCCCTTCTCTCTGATGATAGCTGCTTTTGGCAGAGGCTTGCTTCCCCCTGAGCGGTCGGGCATTTCCAGTGTGCCGTCAAACCATGCCGGAAACTCGTATTGCAAAGGTATTGCGGCGTAATTCTCAAACCGTTCGCGGGCTTTCACCGGGCCGCACTGGCGGATATCCATCAGGTAGGAGGTCCTGAACCACAGATCCCTGAACATTTCAATATCAAACGAGAGGGTTTCATCCACCCTGATTGCACGTTCCTCACAGGGAGTGCCAAGCAGCCTGGTTTTCACGTCATGCTCCAGCAACATCCCCAGAGCCTGGTGTATCCTGTCGGCCCGAACCTGCAGGACCACTCCTGGATATTCGGCAAAAAGGGCGGCGGCTCTGTCTGCTCCGGCTATTTCCTCCAGTGCATGTTCCCTGAGGCGGATTCCTCCTGTGGTATTGGCGAAACACATTTCCAGCAGGCAGGTCAGCAGGCCTCCGGCTGAAATATCGTGCCCTGCAAGGACCATGTCATGCGCTATTAGTTCCCGGACTGTTTCAAATCCCCGTTTAAAGGCCTCAGCATCTTCCACATCGGGACAAGAGGCGCCCACTTTTCCCAGGCACTGGGCAAGTGCCGAGCCACCCAGGTGGCATGCGTTTTCGGTCCTTCCCGAGAAATCAACATAAATAAAAGCCGAGGCGGTCTTGCAATCCATCACGGGCTGCACCTTGCGGCGAACATCGCTCACCGGAGCCACCGCAGAAATGATGACAGTGCCGGGAGAAAGCACTTTGCTTCCGTCGGGGTACTTCTGGGTCATGGAAAGGGAATCCTTCCCTGTCGGGATGTTTATGCCCAGTTGACAGGCAAAATCACTGGCGGCCTTCACGGCGCTGTACAGACGGGCGTCTTCCCCCCTGTTCCGGCAAGGCCACATCCAGTTGGCGCTCAGGGAAACGTCACGCAATCCGTTGTCCGGGGCAACAAATACCAGGTTGGTCAGGGCCTCGGCAATGGATAAGCGGCTGCCTGCTGCCGCATCGATAAGTCCGGCCACAGGTGCATGTCCCAGCGAAGTGGCAATGCCCGAAAAACCTTTGGGGGAAGGCACAAAGCCGATGGCTGTCAGCCCGTAGTCATTCAGGGGCAGCTGCAATGGTCCGGCACACTGCTGCCCCGCAATCCATCCCGTGACAGAGCGGTCCACCTTGTTGGTAAGCCAGTCTTTGCAGGCGACCGATTCAAGCTGTATCACCTGCCGGGCATAATCCATCAATGACTTGTTGTCCTGTCCGTAAGCCAGCGGTTCAAATGATATCACGCATGTCTGGTCCTCCATGACCGTACGCGGCACGGAACCGAACAGGTCTTTGATTTCCAGGTCTATGGGTTTTTCTCCTGTTGCCTGGTTCTCAAACGTGAAGCGTCCGTCTCCTGTGATTTCTCCTATCACATATAGGGGAGCCCTTTCCCGTTCTGCTGTTTTCCGGAGCAATTCCAGGTCCTGCGGGTGCATCACCAGGCCCATGCGTTCCTGTGATTCATTGCCTATGATCTCCCTGGCACTCAGGGTGGGATCCCCCAGGGGCAATTGCTCCATGTCAATTTTGCCGCCTTCATGTTCCACCAGCTCGGCAAGGCAGTTCAAATGGCCTCCTGCCCCGTGGTCGTGAATGGAGACAATGGGATTCACTGTGTTTTCGGCCAGGGAACGTATGGTGTTATAGACACGTTTCTGCATCTCGGGGTTGGAACGCTGCACAGCGTTAAGTTCTATCGCATTTCCGTATTCACCGGTGGCCACGGACGACACTGCCCCGCCACCCATGCCTATCCTGTAATTGTCCCCGCCCAGGAGAACGATCTTGTCTCCTTTGCCGGGCTTTTCCTTCATGGCATCCTCCATCCGGGCAAAACCCACACCGCCGGCCTGCATGATCACCTTGTCATACCCGTATTGCCGGTTATTTTCCGTGTGTTCAAAACACAGGAGGGATCCGCATATGAGGGGCTGCCCGAACTTGTTCCCGTAATCGCTGGCCCCATTGGAGGCTTTTGTCAGGATGTCTTCGGGAGAATGGTACATCCAGGGGCGACCCTCCGGTCTTTCTGCTCCGCCTTCAAGCCTGGGCAGTGATGTCATGTAAACGGCCGTGCCGGCCAGGGGGAAAGAGGCTTTTCCGCCGGCCATCCTGTCCCGGATCTCTCCCCCGCTGCCGGTCGCTGCCCCGTTGAAAGGTTCTACCGTGGTGGGGAAATTATGGGTCTCGGCCTTCAGGCTGATCACCATGTTGTAGGGGACTGTCTTGAAAAAACCGGGACGGTCCGGAAATCCTGGTATGAAAAACACGTGTTGCGACGGACCAGAGATAAAGGCACAATTGTCCCTGTAGGCCGACACAATGCGGTTTGGATTGACAGCCGCTGTTTTTTTGATCATTTCAAACAGGGTGGAAGGCTGCTTTTCCCCGTCTATGATGAATGTGCCGTTGAATATCTTATGCCGGCAATGCTCGGAGTTGACCTGGGAGAAACCGAATATTTCCGAGTCTGTCAGAGAGCGGTTCAGGCGCCGGGACAGATCCTGAAGATAACCTATCTCCTCTTCATTCAGGGCAAGGCCTTCCTCGCGGTTGTATGCTGCAATGTCCCGGATTTCCCTGACCTGCTCCGGAATACGTCCCGTGCGGAATACTTCCTGGTCCAGCCCATGGTACATTTCCTGTAGCATGGCATCGACAGTGTCGTGTTCCCCTACCGGGAAAAACTCCTCTATTCGGATTATTCCCGGGATGTTCATGGAAAGACAGATCTCGGTGGCTACCGTGCTCCAGGGCGTGACCATTTCACGGCGCGGACCTTTGAACCAGCCCTTGAGAAAAGGGTCGTCAGGACCGGTCGGGAGGGCTCCCCCGAACAACCAGGTCAGTGTTTCCAGATGGGCACCTGATAATGATCCTTCTGACTGTACCACCAGTACCTCAGAACGATTTTTCAGAAAAAAAGAGGTCATAGGTGCTGACTTAACTGCGAAGCGAATTAACGTACAGGTAGATCCTTGCAGCCGTATTGAGCGTATCCACGGCATCGAACACTTCCAGGATATTGTTGCCTGTTCCCAGTACCCCGTGGCGTTCCCACAACATTATTTGGAAATTCTTGAGGTCTTTAATACTGGCTTTTGCCAGTTCCATGGATCCGGGCATTTCATAGGGAACCCATGCCAATCCGTTGGGCACGCAGATTTTCACTTCTGCATGCATTTCATACAATGCCTCGGTTATGGCACGCGTGCTTTGTAATGCCTTGACATGAGAAAGGGCTATCAGCTCAGTGGGATGCGCATGGAAAACCACCCTTCTGCCAGCTGATACGGGAATCCCGTTCTGTATGGCTTCCTGTGCGAAAACCTGGTGCATGAGCATGTGAGCAGGCAGCTCCATGGTAGGTGGCAAATTCTTGTCTGCCAGTACATCAATGCTTTTACCATCCTGGGCTACCCGGGTAATGATCCCCTGGTCCATGGGATTCCTGGCAATATCACGCATCCTGGAGCCTGCACCGGTCAGGTAATAATACTGTCCTGACAGTTGCGGAATCGTATGGTATAGAGGTATCTTGTTGATGGAAGGCAGGTTTTTGTTTTCATCTCCTATGAATTCAGTGACGTTAACGGTGATGTTTCCGGCATTTCTTTCTGCCCAGCCTTTTTGCCACATGTATTCGGCAACACTGGCTATGTCATTGAGTTGCCGTTGCAGGGGTCCGTTGTACTTCAGAATCATTTTTTCAACTTTTAACTAGTAAACAAATTTTCATTATAACCAGGTCCAGAGTCCTGTGACTGTAGGTTTCAAAAGGGATCTTGTTACCTGCCAGGATATCAATGATCTTTTCATCCAGTTCAAGGGACTGTGCCAGGTTGTGGATACGGCCTTCCTGTTCAAAATATGATGTTCTTTGAATAAACAGGTTGAAATTATTGAACCGGTTGAAATTGTCTATGATCTCGCTGCGGAAAGCATCCGATACGTTTACTCCAAAAACAAGGCTGTTCAGCAGGGTGGCATCTGTTACCACAACGTCAACTTTGCCAACCAGCCTTTCCACACGGTGCGTCTGTACTTCAAATATGTGGTGCTGGTGGGGCTCGCTGCCATCCAGAATGTCTAATTTTTCATCCCATACCAGCTCTTTCGCGTATTCCGAAACGTATTCCGTTACAAGCCGTTGCTTTTTTAATTTACTTGCAATCTCCCAGGCACAGGTGGTCTTGCCCGCGGCAGGACCCCCAAAAAGATTGACAATCAAAGTGTTTTTGGATGGCATTTTATTGTATTTCAGGGCGCAACAAATATACTACTTTTTTAGATAGGAATACGGCAATTTTTCATTCCGGAAGGACCTTCCCCGGACCGGATGGTCTGTCATGCTGAATTCCAGTGTTCCCCCCTCAAGTAGCAATCCGTGGGTAATGTAAGATGTGTCCAGGACCTTGCCGTTCCATTTGACTTCTTTTACATAGATGTTCTTTTCTGTAAGACGGGGTGCTTCTATGGTCAGCACCTTGCCGCCTTCCAGGCGGACGGTCATTCTTTTAAAATAAGGCACTCCCAAAACATACTGGTCTGTTCCGGGACACAAAGGATACAGGCCCATGGCCGAAAAAACGAACCATGCCGGAGTCTCATCCTCCAGGCTGTAAGCGTCCATCATTTTCCGGATCTTTTCCTGTCCTTTCCAGGGAGATGCTGTCCATGTGTATAAGTAAGGAAGTTCTTGGAAAGACTCTGCCTTGTCCAACCGCCGCTCAAAGCCTTTCCTGCCGCCTGTCCTTTCAACGATATCGGCCATATTATGCGGAACAAACAGTAAGGCATCCCGGCAGGCCAGGGAATCTGCCGGCTCACTGCAGGCAGAGGGATTTGCCGGCTCACTGCTTGCAGAGGGATCTGCCGGCGCCGTCCAGCTGAGGTCCCTGTTCCGCTCCCGGGCAAAACCCGTTTCGGGTTCTATAAGCCATTGATAAGCTGTTACAAAAGGACGCACCCGGTTTACGGTTTCTGTTTGTCCTGCACCGGAAGCCATTACCATCAGACACCAGTTTGCATAGGAAAAATCTTTGGTCAGCCGGATAGATCCAGACCCGGGTTCAGCTCCTGCGGGCACGAATCCCGTTTCCCGGGCCGTGGATAGCAGCCCCTGGAAGGGAGTTTGCATTGTATTGGTCATGGCCTCCAGCAAGCGGGGTGTCAGGGAGGCCGGCAGGATACCCTTTATACAGGCATCTGTCAGCTGCGACATGGCTTTATCCAGTACGCCTTCTCCCGGCAATAATTTGGGCACACTCCTGTCATAATGGGCCAAACCTGAAGCGACGAATTGACGGCTTCTTTCGGGTTTAATCAATGTCATCAGGACATCCCGGACCATGCTGCCCTGATAGAGGGCGGCATAATTCACATGATACTCAGAGGTATGTATGTTGTTATCGTTGCCACGGAACCTGCCATCTGCATCATGTGATAAGGCAGGATGGATCATGGTCCGGGACAGGGACTCGTAAAACAGGCTCCTGCGCGATTCCAGCACTTCGTTCCCCCGGGGCTCGTCAATGGTGATGACTCCCAATTCTTTTTCCCAAAGCTGACCGGCTTCCCAGAGAAGCGTTTCAAAACCCTTCCCGTCCTGCTCTGCCTTCAGGTTATTCAAGGCTCCCATGGCATCTATGGAGGAAAATGCGATCTGGATTTCCAGGACCCCGTCTCCCACAAATTGCTGTCCACCCTTTACCAGGTCAAATACGAATACAACATCCAGACCGGGCCCGCCCATCAGGGGATAATTTTCCGGTGCCATGGTACTGTCGGTTGCAAAAAAACGCTTCACGGGCCGTGAGAAACGAATGGCAAAGTATGTGTGCCGGGTTTCCTTGTCGGCGCGGTTTATGATACTGCCGGTAACGGTATTCGGATCTTCTACCCTCAGCCCTGCCCACAGGATCCCTGAGCCGGGATTATCCCCGGCGACTGGACTTTCTCCTGAGCCGGGATTATCCCCGGTGCCTGGACTTTCTCCTGAGCCGGGATTATCCCCGGCGACTGGACTTTCTCCTGAGCCGGGATTATCCCCGGTGCCTGGACTTTCTCCTGAGCCGGGATTATCCCCGGTGCCGGAAAGATCCAGTAGGATCCTGCCTTCTTTTTGAGGTTCACCGGATGGGGTAAAAAAGGCATAGCGGTGCATTGCACCTCTTGGCGTGGCTGTAACCATAAGGTCCATATCCGGGTTCCTGGTTACTATGTGCAAAGATCCCGGAGTCTGGGGTGTGGTTCCTTCCTGCAGGGATAAAGGCCCGGCAGAAGGAACCAATCCCATGCTGCCGTATGCAGGGCCTGAAGCCGTATTAAAAAACCAGTGCTCAAGAGTCAGCACTTTTCCTTCCTGACGTTCTGTAATGCGCGGCACAACCTTTACACCACCAAAAGGCACGCAAATCCCCTGGTAAGGATCGCTTGCTGAAAGAATGGCCGGAAAACATACGGCCAGGACAAACCAGGTAAACCGTCTTATCATATTTCTATCAGGGTATAACTGCGTGATCCGATCCCCATCTTTTCGGCATGGGCAAGCCCGAATACCCCGTCTGTACGCGGATTTGCGTAAAGGAACTTATCTTCTCCCACCCTGGCATCCGTTCTGTCCGGATCGGCCACACTTCCGGGCATAGCCGGGGACTTTTTGGCCAGGTCGAAACAAGCCTGGTCAAGGGCCAGCGGATCAAACGAGGCCAGCATGCCTATATCCGGAATTATGGGGATATCGTTCATGCCCCAGCAATCGCACAGGGGCGACACATCCATGATGAAACTCACATGAAAATGCTCTTTCCCCCGCAGGACCGCCCAGGCATATTCGGAGATCTTGGCCGTCAGGCCCTGTGCCGTAGAAGATTTGACTGCCTGGGCCGTATCGTACTGGCACACGGCTATGCACTGTCCGCAACCGACACAGAGTTCGTAGTTGATGACTGCAATCTTTTCTTTATCAAGGGAAACAGCCCCTTGACGGCAATTCATCACGCACTGGCGGCATCCCGTGCAATTGGCCCGTTCTATGACCGGTTTGGAATCCGAGTGAAGTTGCAGTTTTCCTCCCACACTGGCCGAGCCCATCCCGAGATTTTTCAGGGCGCCTCCGAATCCCGTCATTTCATGGCCTTTGAAATGCGTCATGGTCACCAGCACATCGGCTTTGGCAATGGCCGAGCCTATGAGGGCTTCCCTGCAATACTCCCCTCTTGGAATGGGAATCACCACCTGGTCTGTTCCTCTGAGCCCATCGGCAATAATGACCGGAGCCCCGGGAACGCTTATGGGATTGAATCCGTTCAGGTAAGCTATGTTCAAATGGTCCACGGCATTGGAACGCCAACCGCTGTACAGGGTATTGGTATCGGTCAGAAAAGTCCGGGCACCCATCTTCCGCAGCAATTCCACCATCCTGGACGCATAATTGTGACGTATAAAAGCCAAATTCCCGCGTTCTCCAAAATGGATCTTGATGGCCGTAAATTTATCCTTGCAATCAAGCCGCTCAATTCCGGCGGCCTTGACAAGCAGTTCCAGCTTTTTGGTCAAACTCATGCCGGAACGTGATTTGAAATCAGTAAAAAAAACTTCACTCATGACTGTTTGTTTTCCGCGGTCTAAGATAGCAAGATTTTACGTATCTTTAGGAAGTAAAATCAACGTGTCTGATCATGAAAACAGCAGCCCGGTGCAATACACATTTCCAGGCCGATGTCATAAAAGGGAACCTGGAAAACGAAGGATTTCATCCCGTCGTTTTTGACAGCAGCATGAATTCCATACTGCCCTTGGAAGCTATGTCCTCGGAAAACAAGATCGTTGTCAACGTTCCCGACAAGGAATACCAGGCGGTAAAGGAGTACCTGGACACCCGGAAAAACGGATCTGATCAGGATTGAATTATTTTCCCTGCCCTGTCCACCAGCTCCAGTACGTCCAGGCTTCTTTGGTGCGTGTTGACGGCAGATTCTTTGGCGCCGGATGCAATAACGTCCAGGAATATTACTCCTGTTTTTTCTTCTCTTTTCTTTCTTTATGACGATCAAATAAGTAAAACACTAAGACCATAAGAAGTGAAACTATGACTGAAGAAATCACATCTCGCCAAGCAGGTCTATTGGAGAAAAGTATATCCGATGTGAGAAAAAAAGAATAAAAGGCAAAGAAAACGAGATTGTATTTTATTTTTTTCATAACCAGTCTGAAATATATTTTCATGGAGCCACTGATGTCATACAAGCAAATATTGAAGCGATAGCAGCAGCTGCTGCAATAACAACCGCGTCAAGTGGTCCTAACCATGCACCAATATAAGCAGCAGCGACAGCGGCCTCTGCATCAGCATATATTATGGGTTCGATTAAAGACCAAAGATAATCCCAATCGAGGCATTTTGTTGAGACATCATCAGTTTGCGAATCTATCCATTCATTGATGTTTTCATCCCAATATAGAGCTGAATCAACAAAAACAGCAGCGGTCACAGCGCATATGTTAAAAAGTTCATCTGATGTGCTAACGTATTTTTCTGAAAAAAGGACTTGAGATACATCGTTTTCTATCTGATCAATATTATCGAAATCAAGGACGCCCATTAAATCATTAAGAAACTCATTTGAGATTTGAACAGATTGATCACTCCGGGTTTTAATATTATCGAATAATATTTTATGTGAAAGAGCCCGGAATTCACTTTCATTATATTCAATACCATTAGCGTCTAAATAAGATAAACTGATTCGATCAATCTCTTTAACAATGCCATCATGGTTTATCAGAATATTTGGGTTGAAAAGATCAGGTAATGCTTGCTCACGAAAAGTACGTATTAAACCACTATGATGATGTGCAGCAGACAAACATTCGTTAAAAATGTGTTGTCTTTCAATTAATTCTGCCTTTTCTTCTGAAGAATTTATTTGGCAAGAATTAGAGACCAGGCAGATAGCTAATAACAAAATAGTTCGTTTCATTTTTATTGTTATTTTTTAGAAGTCAATAATGATGTAGCATAATCTTAAAAAATTTTAATTGTTAATAAATGTCGTATAGGTCAAATAGACGGCACGAGTATCATTGGATGCAAAAATTGGATTCAAAAAGGGATGTCGGAATATAATAAGACAGAACGTTAACAGGTGAATATTTACCGACTGAGTAAATATATTAAAAAATTGAATTTAATCCAAATAACCGGATGAGACACTATACATGTCATCCACAATTGTGGGCACTAAAAGCTCTGTTGTGGTCCCATCCCGCACTACCAGCATTCCTGCTCAAACAAGCGCCCGGTGCTATTCAAGGCGGTGCGCCAAATGCTCTTGGCGTTTTTGGCGTTTATAGAGGTGCTGCTTCGCAGCATCAATCATTTTTTGCGAGTATACTAAAAGCAGGGATAACTGCCAAAAGTCCCCAATTGCTTTCTGAATTCATGGATTGACCAAAAGAGGTTCCACTTGTGTCCGGTTCCACCTGTTTGCGAGTTCCACCCTCCCCGGTGTTACAGTTTCCCGGCCCTGTCCACCAGCTCCAGTACATCCAGGCTTCTTTGGTGCGTGTTGACGGCAGATTCTTTGGCGCCGGATGCAATAACGTCCAGGAATTCCTTCACTTCATAAAACATGTCGTCCGCAATGGTCGGCACCGAAAGGTCTGTTGTGGTTCCGTCCCGCACGACCAGCACGGGGTCTTTCATGGTGGAAAGCTTGCCAATGAGGATCCTTCCGTTTTCCCCCTGGATCTCGGATGGCAGGAAAGAATCCGAGATCTTGGAGAACACCACCACCGCCTCCATCCCGGGATAGGTCATCAACACCGAGCCTTGTCCGTCCACCCCGGTGGAGAGGAGTGTTGCCGAGGCCTGCAGCTGTTGCGGCATGCCAAAGAGATGCACCAGCGGCGCCAGCCCGTAAACACCCAGGTCCCGCAGCGCTCCTGTCCCCATTCCGGCCCGAAATGCATTGCTTACCTCGCCTTTCTTGAAGTTGTCGTAACGCGAGGAATATTGGCAGAACTGTGCAAAAAACCTTCTTACCGTACCGATGTGCGGCAAGGCTTCCCGCACGCGGGCAAAATTGGGCATCAGGGTGGTCTTCATGGCCTCCATGAGCACTACCCCGTTGCGGCGGGCCGCTTCTGTCATGGCTTTACCCTCTGCCAGTGAAGGTGCCAGCGGTTTTTCACAAAGGACGTGTTTCCCGTGTTCCATCATCAGGATGGCCTGCGGGGCATGGCAACAATTGGGAGAGGCAATGTAGACGGCATCCACCTGCCTGTCGGCAGCCAGCGCTTCCAGCGATGTAAAGGTTTTCCCGGCTTCGTGCCTGGCGGCAAATTCGCTGGCACGCTCCTGTGTCCGGGAATAAACAGCCTGCAAGGAAAAACGGGAATCATGAGCGGCTCCCCTCAGAAAGGAATCCACGATCACATTGGAACCAATGGTGGCA
>Ga0116184_10004126_pt1 | contig 11596 bp, 9 predicted proteins | sample AD_JPNNA5_MetaG_FD_89886 | JGI IMG/M metagenome (GOLD analysis project Ga0116184, IMG submission 89886) | Active sludge microbial communities of municipal wastewater-treating anaerobic digesters from Japan - AD_JPNNA5_MetaG | ecosystem: Engineered > Bioreactor > Anaerobic > Digestate | place...
TATTGAACCGCTTCTTGGCATCAAATTTCAGGTCACTGTCGTTTTCTTCGTTTTCTTTGCTAAACACATCGGCACTCAACTCTGTAGACATACGCTCGATGGCGATTATGTCCTGCCTTGTCAGGAGAATACGTTTATAGGCTTCGACCATTTCACGAAGCTCGGACGCTCTGGGACGCAATTGCCTACTGACGAGCATCGTGATAGTATCGTTTCTCGCGTTTAGTGTTTTTAATTGTGCCTCCAAAGCTGCTATATCTGCGCCTGTATCTTTTTCGGCGACATCCAAGTCCTGCAGTTGCAGGGTTATCCGGGCAAGCTCGGCACTGGAAGCATCAATGTATGATTCCCTCTGCTTATCGGTCTTCTTGATAGTTCCGTCACAAAAGGGACACCTGACTGAGCGCGAAACATTCCCGGCTTTTCTATCGCCGTCAGCAATGAACCTCAACCGCTTCAGGTCAGAGTTGTACTGCGACCGTAATGCATGATAACGGTCACGCAGGAATCGGGCTTCTTCGAGCTTGACACTGGCCGTATATATCTGTCCGAGCAGCCTCCTGCTTTCCTCCGAAGCATCCACAATTTCTCTTTCAACGCTCTCAATTTCACCGAGGATAGAATCGATTTTTGCAGAAATATCTACATCTGCCTCTTGAGCAACCGACTCTTCAATTGCGCCCTTCCTATCGGTTAATTCTTTGATTTTCTTGTTCAGGTAGATTATAACGCCAGCCTTTTGCGTTGCTTTTCTGTCGCGTTCTTCTTGGCTAACCTCAGGCACCAACCTGTGAAGATCGTCGCCGGTCATCATGTACAGTAGAGACGTGAGACTTGCAGTAATTTTCGAATATCCTGGCGCATCAAACGCTGTACCTTCTCTGAAAATGTACATCTCATCAATATAGAAGAAATGCACCATTGTACGAAAAGTTAGGTCTCCATCATCGAGGTTTTGCTTCACAATAATTTTCGGTCTTTTCTCAATGCCCAGCAGCTTGAGCAGTAAGTCACTATAATCCTTTGTGGATAACTTATATTCGCGGCTTTCGATTCCGGGCACATCTGTTATAACATTTACTGTTCCGGCCCCGGTATCGCCGTTTTTGCCGTCAACAATTTTTCTTTCAGCGGAAAGACTATGACCGTCGTCTGATTCCACCATCATAGATATAGTGTCATATCCGGTGTCGGAGCAGGTAAACGGAATGCTTCCGCCAAACATGAAATTAATACAGTTCATGACGTGAGATTTGCCAGTATTAGAGGGTCCGTGAATGATGTTGACACCGTCATTGAACTGAACAGAGGAATACTCTACGTTAGCGCCAGAAGCGGATATCTGCTTAATGATGAATCTTCTCATTCTCACGTTTCCTCCTTCATAAACGACCTGGCTGACATCTTATTTATTTTGGAAATCAATTCTCGCTCAGTTTTACCGGCGACACTCTTTATTACCAGCTGCGCATTCCGGCGATACTCAGTCGCATATTCGCTTTCCAGTGAGTTGCAGTAATCTTCGCCATCTGATGAAACTGTATAAGTTATTCCGTCATTGAGATTCAACGCCTGTACCAGTCCATCCAGAACCAACGCTTTCAAGGCAATCTTTACAGCTTCGCGTCTGGAAGCAAACTCGCTGAATTTATATTGGTTGTCACCATTGAGGTTGTCTTCTGTTATGTTGAACGTTCTTCCGTATGTAGCCATGAAATCAACCGCATAAAGCATATCCATCGTCTGCGGATAGTCATAGACATCCAGCAGGATTAGAAGACGAAGGGCGTTTTCAAATGTTGTGTTAAATAGCTTGTTCGGCATCTTTTTTCACCCAGCCCTTCAACTTATCTTCTTTTACAAGGAAATGACATATCCCTTTCTTCTGCGGATTGCCTATCCAATCCGTATCACGGCTTAACCAGCATCTGTCAACACGTGTTAGCGATGCCTGCGTCATAACCTTGCGGAGACGAGTCATACCATCTTTGTAGTCGTCCTCCCAGATTTCCTTCACGCCCTCGTATGTCTCATCCTTTAGTATTTCAAATTGATCCGGGTCTTTCTTACTGTATATATCTCGTATTCCCCGTCTAACAGCTTCAGCGGCGAAGTAGTAACCGCGTTGTTCGCAAAAGTGCTTCTGATAGTCTGCATACTGCGACAGTAAAGAGAGGTCAAAATTTTCAATATGCGCAAGTTCTCCATAAATGGCAGCCAATGCCATCGCATATTTTCGTTCTTCCATTATTACGTCATCTGGTATCTCAAGCGGCTCCAGCGGGTGTTTCTTGTATTCTTCCAACTCCTGTGAGCTTGCCGATATCGCGTCCGGTGATAAGATGTTATCTCGCGTTAGCGAATATAGGTATACATTTGCCAAGAACTCGGCAAATGTATTTTTTTGCCCCAACAGCATAAGCTCCGATTTTTTGCTATCAGAAATTAATTTGTCAGACTTGATTACGCCCCTAAGATGAAAAATGACTTCATCTTCCATGCCAGGTAGAAACCGACTTATTACTGATTTTTTGAAGTATCCAACGATGGTGCTCTTCACGGACGAATTCTGCGAAGCGCTTCGAATTATTCTGAGCGGGTTTCCGCCTTTTTCGCGGTTAATGATTTTACTTGCAGTCCCCTTAGACACTGTGACAACAGAGCCGTTGTTGTTTTTCAGTCCTGACGGTAAAGCAACGGCATCGTACAGCAGTTCAATCAGGTCTGGATCGGCAACAGCGTCTCTAAAGGCGTTCTTTATTTCGATAAGCACTGTGGCAAAAACAAGCTCGCTCAAGAAAAGCACCTCCAGAATGGAAACTTCGTGTTAACTTCATAGGAACTTCGTGGGAACGACTTTCACGGATGCCTGCGGTATAATTATGGTGTCGGGTGAGAAGACGGCCTTGAAGTAACACTTATATTATATTATACCACACTTCGGGCAAAGAGTAAATATAATATTTGTGAAAACAAATAATTATTTTGTTTTTTTATCTGCTTCAAATAGCCGTTGGCTACACACAACAGCATAATCGCAAAGAACAATTTGCAGCCTGACCATCGGAGGAAAGGATGCAAGCCGAAACGGAGACACCGTTTGGTTTGTATGCTTCCCTCCATTTTTTTGCATACGCCACAGACCTCCGTTTCGAGAAATCGATTCGGAGGTTTTTATGAAACTACACAAGACACAGCAAAAAGAGCGCAGCACCTACACCTATGTTGAACGCTACAAGGATGACAAAGGTCAATGGCACACGGAAAAATTCATAATGCGCCCAGGAGAGAATGGGCTTACTGAGGTCGATATCAAGCGGCTTCACGCCTACGACGATGCCGAAATTTACAACAATATCAAAAACCTCAAACGTCCCGTTGAGACTTGGGAGAAACCGCTTATTGAGGAGTGGGTTCGTCAGCATCCAGACGAAGAACCGCCAAAGCGCTGGTGTGTTTCTATTGAAGCGGCTTCGAAATCTGACGACGGTGAAAACTACGGCGATAAGGCATCCATTCTATCCGAGCTTGCTTACATCGACGAAGAAACGGTATCGCCCGCAGTAGAGCGTCTCCGCGAAATAATCGCAGGCTGTACGCCACTTCAGCAGGCTACATATCAAAATGTGGTAATCGAAGGTATCCCAATGAGCACAGTCGCCAAGCAGGAAGGTATCAGTGAAACTGCCGTCCGGCATCGCATGGACAAGGTCTACGCCCGAATCGCGAAGGACGCCATTTTACAAGCAATGCAGAAAAAGTGAAAAATCTCGCTGAAGGGGGGGTCGAATCAGCCTTATTTCCTTTGACTTGGACTTAGAGGGACGGAAAGCCCCTCGGAATGGAGGTTATGGAAATGAGGTTGAAACACAGGATTCAGATCAATGTCACCAACACAGATGGCGGGAAAAAGCCGGTACTGCGCGGTGGTGTAAAGACCCTTCCCAAGCGGCTGTTGAACGCTCTTTTCGGTGAAAACGCAGAAATATTGGTGCTTACACCTGGGCAGAGCGTTCAATCGGTCGAGATTCACGAGGTATTTCCTGGAGGTGACGAGAGCAAATGAGAAATGACAATGCTTCGCTGCTTCCAATGCCAATCAAGGTCAAGCCATATGCGCATCAGGTCACTGCTTTCAACTTCGTATGCAGCAAGTTCGGCATTTTGCCAGAGAGCGCACATTTCTCGTCGGGTTACGGCGCTGCGCTGCTCATGGAGATGGGCACCGGTAAAACACTGACCACTATTGCGGTCGAAGGCGCTTTGTATCACGCCGGGCGCATTCGCAGGGTGCTGGTGGTCTCGCCACTCTCGGTCACGGGCGTGTGGAAAGAAGAACACGACGCCTACGCGGACTTCGATTACACCCTTGCTGTGCTCAAGGGCAGCAGCGATAAAAAGGTCGATACGCTCCGGCATATGATCGGTGAGGCGTTGCAGGTGGTTGTTATCAACTACGAATCGGCATGGCGACTTGAAAAAGAGCTGGTTGCATGGCATCCCGACCTGATTATCGCCGACGAGGGACACAAAATCAAGTCGCATAACATCTCAGCATCCAAGACGATGCACCGACTGGGTGCGTCGGCGAAATATCGGTTACTGCTCACTGGTACACCAGTGACGAACAAGGCAATCGACATTTTCAGCCAGTACAAGTATCTCGACCCGCGCATCTTTGGGCAGAGCTTTTACAGTTTTCGTAATTACTACTTTTTTATGACCGGCTACGGCAACCACACGCCGGTATTGAAAAAGAGCATGGAGGACGAGCTTACGCGCCGTATGCACTCTATTGCGTTTCGGGCGACAAAAGCTGAGTGTCTGGACTTGCCACCGACGACCGACATCATCCGCAAGGTCGAGCTGGAGGCGAGGGCGACGAAGATCTACCAAAGTCTCGTGCGGGAGAGCTACGCCGAATTGTCCGAGGGTGAGGTCACCATCACCAACGTGCTCACCAAACTGCTGCGGTTGTCACAGCTCACGGGTGGTTTCATAGGTAGCGATGAGAGCAATGCCGCTGAGCAGGTCAGTACGGCAAAGCTCGATGTGCTGGAGGACATCATCGACGCAGCAATAGAGGAAAACCGCAAGCTGGTCATCATTGCTCGTTTTGTGCCGGAGCTTGACGCCATCTGCGCCATGCTCGAAAAGAAGCGCATCAACTTTTCTCTCATCAAGGGCGGCGTAAAAGACCGCGACGAGCAGGTCGCCCGCTTTCAAAACGACCCCGATGTTCCCATATTTGTCGGGCAAGTAGCAACAGCGGGGCTGGGATTGACGCTCACGGCGGCAAGCACGATGGTGTTTTACTCGCTTGACTATTCCATGTCTAATTTCGAGCAATGTAAAGCCCGCATTCACCGCGCCGGTCAGCGTATGCCCTGTACCTACATCTATCTCACGGCACACGGTACGGTCGATGAAAAGGTACTCAAAGCACTTAAAAACAAAGCAAACCTCGCAAAGACGCTGGTAGACGATTATCGCTACGGCAACAACCCATTCATGTAAAGGAGAGTTTTTACAATGGACAATTCAAAAATGATGTTTGAACTCGCAGACCGGCTCAAAGCCTTGCGAGTTGAAAAGGAGGACGCCGAGCAGCGCGTCAAGGACATAAATGCGGAGCTTGACGAGACCGACACTGCGCTGGCGCAGCTCATGACCGATACCGAAACTCAGAATTTCACCCGCTCCGGCACGATGTTCTGCCTCACCAATACCACCCGCGCATCGGCGGCAGTCGACCGCAAGGATGACCTGTTTGAAGCGCTCCGCGCCGAAGGACACGGCGGACTCATTTATGAGACCGTCAACGCTAACTCGCTTTCGGCATTCATCCGGGAGCAGATATCCGAGAACGACGATGTGTTACCCGCCTGGCTTGAAGGGCTGGTTACTGTATTTGAAAAAACGACCGTGGGCGTCCGCAAGGCGACCCGCAAATGAGAAAGGACGAAATGATTATGAAAAGTAACGAAAATACGGCTCTTGCCACTACGAACAGTGCATTCATGGCGCTGAAGGATTTTAACCTGAATGAGGCCCTCTCCGAAGAGCTTTCCGGCCTGTCTGGTAGCTTCGAGCGCATCAAAATCCCTGCCGCCGGTATGACGGTGTTTGAGATTCCTGGTGAAAACCCCAACAGCCCCGAAACGGTCAAGGAGTTTTCTGCTGTCATCCTGTATCATCACCCGCTGTACGCATATTACACGGACAAGTATACAGGCGGCTCCAATCCTCCCGATTGTGGCAGTTTCGACGGCATTATCGGAGAGGGAAATCCCGGCGGCGAATGTGCCAAGTGCCCGTATAACAAATTCGGCTCTGGCGATAACGGCGCAAAGGCGTGTAAAAATCGTCGCCGAATCTACCTCCTGCGAGAGGGCGAGATCTTCCCGATGATTCTCTCCCTGCCGACCGGCTCACTCAAGGATTTCACCCGCTACATCATGCGCTTGCTCTCAAAGGGCAAGAAGTCTAACGCCGTAGTCACGAGGTTTACACTCAAAAAGGCGACCAACAACAGCGGCATTGCCTATTCTCAGGCACAGTTCTCTGTTGACCGCAACCTGACCGATGAGGAATATGCACTTATCTCTGGGCTTACCGAGCAGGTCAAGGCGTTCTCTACCCGCGTTGGCTACGACACTGAAACAGCTGCGGAGACTCCTTCAAATATCGATCCCGAAACCGGCGAGGTCATTGAGCCTCTCGCCTAAATACACCGCCGCAAGGTCGGGTGGCATTTATTACCCGACCTACAGCGGCAGATAGGAGCATGAATATGGATTACAACCTTATATATACACCCGACAAGCTGCACAGATACATCAAGGACGCGGGCGTTATAGCATTCGACTTCGAGACTGCACCGGACGATACATGGCGAGACGAGCCGAAAGCGGCGCTTGACGCGCATAAAGCGCATATTGTTGGCGTCAGCTTGTCGGTGTCGGAAGGCACCGCAGTGTATCTGCCCTTCACACATAAGGTCGGCAAAAATGTGCAGAGCCGTGACGAGCTCCTGCAACTCCTCACAACCGATGTTTTTGAAAACCCCGCCGTCGTCAAGGTGGCGCACAACCTATCCTTTGAGGCGATGTTTCTTTATGCGCAGGGCATCGTCGTTTGTGAACCCTGTTATGACACCATTGCGGCGGCGCAGCTGACGCTCAAGAGCAGGTTTGAGTTTCGTAATCTGTCGGACAGCGGCTTGAAGCTGCTTGCCACCTCGCTCTTTGGCGCGAACATGCCCGATTTCAACACGGTTACTGCTGGGCGGCATTTTGACGAGATGAACCCAGCGGATTATGAAACGCTGCACTACGCTTGTGCGGACTCGGATTATACGCTGCGGCTGTATCACAAATTCAATGGCTGGTTTGATAAAAACATCTGTCGGCATCGGGATATCGTGGAGCGGGTGGAATCTCCGACGGCGGTTTATTGCGGCATGATGAAATATAACGGCGTACCGATGGATACGACAGCGATGCTTGCGCGGCAAAAAGAAGCGGAGGAAAAACTCACGGTTCTTCGTGCGGAGCTCGATAGCATGACAGGCGGCGTAGACATCGGCGCGAATGCCTCGACCTCGGCGTTCAAGCAGTATTTGTATACTGCCCTCGGCTTGCCGGTGCTCAAAATGACAGAGATGCATCAAGAAGCGGCGGACGATGCGACGATGATACTGCTCACGGAGTACTGCCATGAAAACCGTCCGGAGCTTGTGCGCCTGTTCGAGCTGGTTCAGGAATACCGCAAGTGGGGCAAGCTCAAAAGCACCTACATCGACGGTTATCTTCGCTGTGTTAACGGCGCCACGGGACGCATTCATCCTGACCTCATGCCCCTCGGGACAGAGACTGGACGCTTTGCCTCGCGTAATCCCAACCTGCAAAATTGTCCGCGCAAGGATAACGACCCGGTTGGAGTGCGGAAGTTTATCGCCGCGCCGGAGGGAATGCTACTCATTTCTTTGGACTTTTCGCAGATTGAGCTTCGCGTCGGGGCGTTCTACTGCCGCGATGATAAGATGCTCAAAGCCTACCGCACCGGTGGCGATATCCATGCGGCGACGACTTCAGTCATCTTCAATATACCGTTTTCAACGGCGGCGGATAAAAATGAGCCGCATTATAAGGAACGCCGAACCATCGCCAAGAACTGCAATTTTGGCGTGTTTTACGGGCTGTTTCCGAGCGGGCTGCAGAAGACGCTGAAATTCAAGGCTGGACTGGATATGTCGAAGGAAGCCTGCGCCGGGATCATTGATAACTTGAAGAATGGGTACCCGCGCCTCACATACTGGCAGGACGAAACCAAGAAACGCGCCGCCAACACCTGCTTTTCCGAAACATGGCTCGGTCGTCGCAGGTACATTATCGGCATTCTCTCAACCGATTGGGGCAAGCGCTCCTTTGCCGAACGCTGCGCGATGAACACGCCAATACAGGGGACGGCGGCGGATATTCTGAAGTTAGCGATGGGGCGCATCGTCGCAGGCATCAAGGAGCGCCCGTGGCTCAAGCCCTTTTTACAGATTCACGACGAGCTGGTGTTAGAGATACCGGCGGACAAGCTCTACGAGGCGGTCAGCTTTGTCAAGGCTTGCATGGAGGTGCAGCCGTTCCCTGAGTTTGACGTACCGATTATTGCGGAAGCCGCTTACGGCGAAAGCTTTGGTGAACTGAAAGAAATGGAGGATGTGTGATGTGGATAGATAAACACAACGCCGAGGGCTACAGCGACCAGACGACCTACGAGGTCATGCGAAAGCTGATGCGCGAGGATTTGCTACGTCGCTATGGTACAGAATACCGCCCGCTTGTTTTCATCTGCTCACCCTTCGCCGGTGACATGGAGAAAAATGCGGAACGCACACGGAGCTATTGCCGCTTTGCCGTTGAACAAAATGCGATACCGCTTGCGCCGCATCTGCTCTACCCTCAGTTTCTGGATGAGCACGATCCCGACAGCCGCAAGCTGGGACTGTTCTTCGGGCGGGTGCTGCTCGGAAAATGTCAGGAGCTGTGGGTATTCGGCAATACAATTTCCGAGGGCATGAGCTACGAAATCCGCAAGGCGCAGAAGCACAATATTCCCATCAAGTATTTTACCAAGGAATGCGAGGTGAAAACGCTATGAGCAATCCGCAACGTGCGGGAAACTATCCGCAGGAGCTTCTTGAACGCAAGCAATGGGTCAATTGGCGGCTCATCCCCGACAAGGACGGCGGCAAGGATAAGAAAATGCCCTACAACCCCATCACGGGCAAGGGCGCACAATCCAACAATCCCGCGACATGGACGAATTATGCCACCGCCGCCGATGCGCTGGAGCGCTACGGCTTCACGGGGCTTGGCTTCATGTTCACCAAGGACGACGGCCTTGTGGGCGTGGATGTAGATCACTGCTATGACCCTGAAACCAAAACCTTCAACGAAACGGCGAAGACAATCATAACAAGGCAGCCGACCTACATGGAGTTTTCGCCCTCCGGCACCGGAATTCATCTTTTCTTCAAGGGTGCGATACCCGATACCGGCAATAAGAATACCAAGACCGGCGTGGAGATGTATGAGCATACCCGCTATTTTACGATGACGGGCAAAAAGATCGATGGTGCGACTGACATTATCGCCGAGGACAACGGTACGCTCCAGTGGATTCATGAAACGTACATCCGCACTCCGAAAAAGAAGAAGCAAAAATCAAAAAGCAACACCCCCGTGCAGTTTTCTGACGATGACCTTTTGGAGCTTGCGAAAAGTGCAGATAACGGCGAAGCTTTTACGAAGCTGTGGGCTGGTGATTGGCAGGATGCCTATTCGAGTCAATCGGAGGCAGATATGGCGCTGTGTTGTCGGCTGGCGTTCTGGACGGGTAAGGACAAAGAGCAAATGGACAGGCTCTTTCGGCAGAGTGGGCTGTTTCGTGAAAAATGGGATACCCGGCACCATGCCAGTGGCGCTACCTATGGTGAGGAAACACTTGACAAGGCTTGTGAGCTAACAGATGAAACCTACGCTCCTGGAGGCAATGCGCCGGTATTCGAGTACAAGGGACAATACTTCCGCAGCAAGGGTGAAAGCGTTTATCCCATCACCAATTTTGTTTTTGTGCCAGTTGAGATGATTGTCGCCGATGAGGAAACGCAGCTCACCGCAGAACTTGTGACCGTGCGCGGCGAAACCTATCGCTTGACCTTTATGACGACGGATTTCGCCAATCAGCAAAAATTCAAGTGCATTCTAAATAAACGCACCATAGCGCTCAGTTATCTTGGTTCAGATGGCGATTTGGAGCTGCTTAAAAGCTATGTTTCGGAGTTGGAATGGAAGGTGAAAACCGGCGTGAAGGCGCTGGGCGTCTATGAGCACGATAAACGCAGTGTTTTCGTTTCATCGGACAGAGCTGTCGATGCAAGTGGGACGGCAGTCGAAGATATCGTACAGCTTGAAAAGTACCGCAGTATTGAGAGCGATATTTTGACAGCTTCGCCGCTCAAAAAGGAACAACTGCAGACATTGGGCGAATGGCTCATGACCTACAATGAGCCGGCTAAAACGGTTTCCATACTTGCATGGATTGCCGGATGCTTCCTCAAGGAGCATTTGCGAAGCCAGAATATCAAGTTTCCGCACCTCATGCTCATCGGTGAAGCCGGAAGCGGCAAGAGCAATACGCTGGAGCGGGTTATTATGCCAGTCTTTTCTCGCACGAAGGTCATCGCCGCTGGGCAAACCACTGCATTTACACTGATGAAAGATTCCGCATCCTCTAATACGATTCCGCAGGCGCTCGACGAATTCAAGCCCTCAAAAATTGAAAGATACCGGCTTGACGCACTCTATAACCATTTTCGTAACAGCTATGACGGACATGAAGGCATTCGCGGTCGTGCCGACCAAACGACGGTTAGCTATGAGCTTTTAGCGCCGCTCATCGTTGCCGGTGAGGAATCCGCCGACGAAACGGCGATCCGTGAGCGCAGCATCGAGCTGTTATTCTCCAAGAAAGACCTGAAGCCTGCTGAATATAGAAAAGCGTTCCAAACGCTATGTGCAAACGCGCCCTTGCTGGACAGCTTCGGCAGAAGCTTACTATCCATTACATTAAAAACGAAGCCCGCTGACGCTTTTGCATGGCATGAGGAAGGTCTCGGCTGCTTCGCAAAGGAAATGCCGTCGAGGGTGGTCAACAATCTCGCCTGCCTGTATGCGGGATTGTGTCTGCTGGAACGGCTGTGCGATAAGAATGGTCTTTCATGGCAGGAGATATTTCCGTATAACCGCGAGACCTGCCGCAAGTATCTCGAATACGCGGCGAAGGAGTATCTGCTCGACGGCGGCACCTACAATAGGAGCATCGTTGAGCAGACGCTTGAAGTCATGTCCCGCATGGGGCTTGACCCGAAAAGCGAGTACGCGATCTGCGATGAAGGCAGGGTGCTGGCACTGTGGCTCAATCATGTTTATGACCGCTATACCAAGTACCGTAAAGACTACGCCATCGTCGGCGAAACGCTTACCTACGCACAGTTTAAGAAGCAGCTCCAGCATTCGGATTTCTTTATGGAGAGCAA
>Ga0116184_10004127_pt1 | contig 11593 bp, 9 predicted proteins | sample AD_JPNNA5_MetaG_FD_89886 | JGI IMG/M metagenome (GOLD analysis project Ga0116184, IMG submission 89886) | Active sludge microbial communities of municipal wastewater-treating anaerobic digesters from Japan - AD_JPNNA5_MetaG | ecosystem: Engineered > Bioreactor > Anaerobic > Digestate | place...
ACCCGGGAATTCTATCACCACCTGGGCAAGGTGCTGGACGATCATGAGAAGAAGAACGGACTGGGCGAAGTGAGCATCCTCGCGGCCGCCTACCGGAACGGCATCCCCGTTTTCACCTCCTCGCCGGGGGACTCGACGATAGGCATGAACGTGGCCGGCCTCGAGCTCCTTGCCGAGGCGGCCGGGCTCGCGGACAAGTTCAGGCTGAAGATCAACCCGAGCATCGACGTCAATGACTCGACCGCCATCATCCTGAACGCGAAGAACTACGAGAAGGGCAAGACCGGCGTCATCCTGGTCGGCGGCGGCAGCCCGAAGAACTTCATGCTCCAGACGGAGCCCCAGATACAGGAAGTGCTGATGATACCCGAAGTGGGGCAGGACTACGACATCAACATCACCGACGCCCGGCCCGACACCGGCGGACTGTCCGGGGCGCCCCCCAGCGAGGCGGCAAGCTGGGGCAAGATCGACCCGACCAAGCTGGACGAGACCGTGACGGCCTACCTCGACGTGACCGTGGCGGTGCCCCTCATGGTCGCCTACGTCTGCCGGGCGGCGAAGCCGAAGAAGCTGAAGCGGCTCTACGACCGGGGAGAGGAGCTGCATCAGAAGCTGATCAAGTCCTATCTTGAGAACAACAAGGAAGTGGAAGAGCTGAAAAAGCTCATGGCCGGTCTGCTGGCTTAATCCCTTTACAGGAACGGCGCATGATGATACAAGACATGCTTCCCCTGGTCCGGAAGCACGGGACCCCGCTCTTTATTCTCGATCATAAGAAGATACGGGAGAACTACCGGGCGTTCAAGAAGAACCTCCCGCGGGTCCAGTGTTATTACGCGGTCAAGGCCAACTCCAACCAGGAGATCATCAAGACCCTCTTCAACGAGGGGGCGAGTTTCGACGTGGCTTCCTACAACGAGTTCATGCAGGTCTATGAGTATGTTAAGAACTTTAATAAGAAGGAGAAGGAGCACTACGTCTGGGACAAGATCATTTTCTCGAACACCATCAAAGACCGGGACACGCTGAAAAAGATACGGCGGTACCGGCCGCTGGTCACCTTTGATAATTACGATGAAATCAAAAAGATACGGGACTACTGCGACACCGCCGGCCTGGTGCTGCGCCTCAAGGTGCCGGATATAGGCTCCCAGGTGGAGATGAGCTCGAAGTTCGGCGCGGAGCCGGGTGAGGCCCTGGGCCTGATCAGCCGCGCCGCCGACATGGGCCTCGAGGTCGAGGGCCTGAGCTTCCATGTCGGGAGCCAGTGCGTCAATTTCGATAACTATACCGCCGCCCTGGAGATAACGTCCGAGATATTCCACGGTGCCAGAAAGAAGGGACACGGGCTGAACATCATCGATATCGGGGGCGGGTTTCCCGTGCCCTATGACGCCCAGGCGCCGCGCTTCGACAGGCTCGCCAGGGTGCTCAACACGGAGTTCACCCGCCTGTTCCCGGAGGACATCGAGATCCTCGCGGAGCCGGGAAGGTTCATGGTCGCCACCGCCGCCACCCTGGTCACGGAGATAATCGGTAAGGCGCGGCGGGACGGCAAGCTCTTCTACCACATCAATGACGGGGTGTACCATACCTTTTCAGGCGTCGTGTACGACCACTGGATACCCAATTTTGCCGCCTTCAAGCGGGGGAATGGCGAGGTGTGCGCCGTTGTCGGGCCCACCTGCGACAGCTTCGACAAGATTTCCCTCTCGGTGCACCTGCCGGGGAACCTCGAGATCGGCGACTATCTCTACACGACCAACATCGGTGCCTACAGCACCGCCTCGACGACCAGGTTTAACGGGTTTGACGGCGCGAAGATCATCCATGTGAAATAATCTAATATCAAACCGCATTTTACTAATACTAATACGGTTCGCGAACCAATCACACCCACTCGCCCAGCTAGGACTTCCTGTCCTTTAAAAAGAAGGAACATTAAACACAGGATGTGTTGTATGCCGCGCAGGACAGGAAGTCCCTGTGCGGCCCTGTTCCCTGTGGTTGTGAGCAATTCGCCCCCCGTATTATTATGCAGGAGCATTAGCTCATTGAATGGTGAATCTTGATCGTATTACCTGGCAGAAAAAGACCGGTCGAAGAGGTCCTCGATTGCCTTCCGGGCGTCGTCGGTGAGGTTCCTGGTGCCGGTTCCGCAGAAGGTTTTGTGCGATATGACCGGGCTGTCCTTCTCCCATGCGTTGTTGTTCCAGGTGAACCATGATTTCTTGTCCTGGTCATAGACGCTCACGGGCCGGTTGAAGAGCTTGGCAAGCTCGACGCCCCAGCCGGTGCCGCCTTTCACCGTGTTGTCATCGTTGATCCAGCCCACGGAAAAGACCTGAAAGCCCTTGTTGACCATGTGAAAGATCGACTGTATGACCTTGCGGATCATTTCAACTTCTGAAAAGTTCCTGCCCATCCGCATGGATACTATTTCCATGCTCACATTGCCTTCGGCTAGCTCCTTCGGGCCCAGGACCTGTATCCCGCGGGTTCGTTCCATCTTGTGGCCTTCAAAGGAGAAATTGACCTCCTTCATTCCGTATTTCTCGGCCTGTCTGCCGAATTCGGCCTCGGTCCCCTTGTGACCGCCGCTGTACAAAGTAAATCCAGATACGTCTGCCATTCGATACTCCTGTTATTATGATTTAGTATTATTCATTAACTCAGAATTGTTTCTTGATTTGATTATTCATATCTGTCCCTGCCGCCTAATGGCGGGGTCGAATATGATCAAGTCGAATATTATCAAATAGTATAAAGAAACAAGTCTTACATGGTGGGGTTATTCAAGATATGCCGATGCATGGATCCATGGGAATATCCACCGTTCCGGACACAAGGGTGGGAATGCCGCTTTTTGTCAAATAATATATCAAAATAATTTTTTTTGCGGCTCAATCCGGGGGCGGACGGGCGCATCATTCCGCGGAAACGGGACGTGTCGAAATGACAGGGCTTATGCCCGGTCGTTTAGTTGTATTCTGTTTCGTCGCCCTGAAAAAGGCGATGTCTGAAATATGAATTTAACTACACGAAAAATGATTGTATAATACTATCATGATGATATAAGGGTATACATGACGGCAGCGGATGAAGACGCAGTAGTATTTCCGATGAAGAGCCTGATCAAACACATTATCGGCACCCACAGGGCATTGATCCTCAACGAGGCTTCGCAGATACACGGTTTCATGAGGCTCCTGATGAAGCAGGTCAACACCGATGAAAAGTGGACGAAGGACGAGAAGGCCGAACTGAAGCGGCATCTCAAACACCTGTCGATGTACATACCGGTGTTGATTATTTTCTGCCTTCCCTTCGGCATGCTCCTTATCCCGATACTTGCCGAAACCCTGGACCGGCGCTCGTCGCGCCGTCCTCATTGAGTGCTTCGGGGATGCTGCGATAATTTCCCATAGATTTATGGCTGTAGAATATAACAATAGCCTATAAATCTATGGGAAAAATGGCGAAAAATTGGTTTTAGCGAACAGAGGCAGTTGCAGGTCCAACGTTTACAGGGCAATCACCTGAAGGGCAGGGCTGATTTCCTGTATTCGGATAGGGAACAGGAGTGGTTTGAGGAACTGAAAGAATTATTGCGATTCCACTATCTCTGAAACGCCGCTTAATGACCCGATACCGGGTATATCACATGCGTTAAAAGAAAATATTGAAGCCACCAGAGCCAGATAAAACAGTACTTTTTTCATAATAAACTCCTATGATAATGATTAATAAGTCATTTAACAAATCAAGTGCCTAAATAATGACCGACAACAATCGGAGAGGAATATTTAACAAGATTTAGCTTTTTCAAAGAATTATGTATCGTTAGTCGTGATATTTTTCCAGGTGCAATGGCTACACTTTTTTTGCTATAATAACCCGGATGAACAATTGGCAGATTTGAACCTAACGTTGATAATTTTGTGTTTATGTCGGTTTTGGCTCCCTCACCAACTGCTATCATGGTTATTACTGTTGAGACGCCGATTAGAATTCCCAGTAATGATAAAAATGAGCGCAATTTGTTGGCAGTAATCGATTTTATTGCCTGTGAAAAATAATCCTTAAAAGCGAGTTTTAAAAATGACGAATGTTCGTTGTTATAATGGTTCTGTTTAAATGTCTTATTGTTGTCCACTGCTGGGCTTGTCAAGGCAGCCGAGTATGTTTAACAGCGTCGATTTCCCTGATCCCGAATGACCAACAATCGCAACAAATTCATCTTTATCTATATGGAAAGAAACATTATCCAGGGCGTGAATCTTTATTTTGCCGGTTGTATATATTTTTGAAATGTCCGATAGTTCGATCATGATGATGTTATGCAACTTGTGTCATTGAATAATTTCAACAGCACCCAGAAGTTTCCTGAAAATATCTTCCATCGCGTTTATAGGTTTTTTTATTTTTTACTTATAGTTCTGGTCGAATATCATACATTATGCACAGATGATTAAAAGCAAGATATTTTCTATCTTAACTGGGGGTGTCAATTTTATAAGAATTCTCAAAAATGTTCTCTATGAATTAGGATAAGACCAAAAGAATACCGTCACCGCTTCAACGTGCCGGGTGATATGGAGCACGGGCCTTGCGCTAAAGAATATACGAAAGATTGAAGAGGCGGGGAATAAAAAAGGATGCCGGTTTGCGGTATTCCCGGATGAAGGCAGACCTGCAGCCGTGATAAAAAAAATCCCATTTATAAGCTTAAAAACTTGACAGTTTTTGCAATCGTACGCATTTTAACAACGATTTTAAACCGCCAGCATAGCTCAGTCGGTAGAGCACGTCACTCGTAATGACGGGGTCGCCAGTTCGACTCTGGCTGCTGGCTCACAACAAGAAACCCTGACCATGTCAGGGTTTCTTGTTGTGAAAATCGGCTGTAACGGATTTACGTCTATTCCTTGCCCGCCTTTCCGGAATCAACGCGCTTCATGTATTCCTCGAAGGCGGCCCGGCCTTCCTCCTCCCAGTAACGGTGGAAATGCTTCTTTTCGAACCGCGAAAGATCTCCGTGCCGGTGGCCGGGCCACGGCCGGGGGCCGCAGCGCGGGCCGTGACCGCCATGGTGTCTGCCGAAGCTTCCGAAGAAGATCTTGGCCAGTATCACCAGGGCAAAGGCCTGCCAGTAGGTGATGGCCTTGAGCCCGAATAGGTCAGGCATTACCCAGTTCCACAGGTACTGCACGATGAGACCAAATACAAGGGCGAATAGAACGGCGAAGGCCACGCCGGCCAGCACCATGCCGATGATCTTGAGTATCCGCTTTCCGCGCCGTGATGTGCGTTCCGAATTGTTCATCTGAATCCTCCTTATCTGACTTGATGGACAAGCTGTTCCCGGATCTTCGCCATGGCCCGCGACTTGCGCGAGAGCAGGGTGCCGATGGGAACACCCCATGCATCTGAAATTTCCCTGAAAGACCGTCCTTCAAATTCCGTCATAATTATGATTGCCCTGTGATCATCATCGAGGGAATCGATGGCCCGGTAGAGGGCATCCCTCGTCTCGTTTTTATCCGACTCCGTGGCCGTGTCATAGCGGCTGTCGCCCAGGATGTCCCCGAGGGAAACGGCGCCGGCGCCGTCCGCGTCCAGCGACACCTCGTCCGGATCGCGTTTTCTCATGATATCGATCACCCTGTTCCGTATTGACCGGTACGCGTAGGCGGCCAGGTCCTCCACCGGCATGGTAACGTCTGCCATGTTGAAGAGGTTCATCATCACGTCCTGGACGATGTCCTCGCCGTCCCGGTCGGCAGCGTCGTCTATGAGCCGCCGCACGTAGGCCACCAGGCGCGACCGCTCTGTGGCAAAGAACCGGGCTATGGTGCCGCTTCTTGTTTCATCCTTCATGGTATGTAAGACGGATTCCTGTTGTTTTTTATTGCATCGTTTTCTGATTTTTTTTGACCGTCGGGGCCGGTCCCGCCGGGTATGGACCGAACGCCGGCTTCCATTATACCATTGATGACGCCACGGCTGCAACGATTATACCTGCCGGAATAAAAAGTATTGGACATATTATCTGTTTGGCGGTATTTGTATTGAACACAATTGCTTGGAGGAGCAATTTTCATGAAACGGACCTACAGGCTTAAAAGCCTCCCCATGGTCCCCGATCCCTCGGGTGACGCAAAGAAATTCTCATATGATATGAATGCCGTGCGCGACCATGACATGAATATCGGCGCGGCGAAATTCCTTCTCTGCCCGGCATGGATCCCCAGCTTTTTCATGTCCCTCATGGCTGTCGCCCTGGTCTCGGCCCTGGCCTACGGGCTCCTGGTCATCGGAATGAAGGTAGACCTGGGCGCGGGCAGCGCCGGGACGATATTCGTCCTTACGGCTGTGGCGCTCTTTTTCCTGCTCTGGGTTGTCCTGGGGGTGCCGGCCGTGACCCGAAGGCTGAAGCATGATTTCGTCATGCGGGAGCGCGGCAAGGGGATCTGGAAGGTCGTCGACGAGGGCGAATGGGACCATTTCTGCCGCATGCGTAAGCTCGAGGAGGAAAGGCTTAAGCGGGAAGAGGAATTCAGGAAGGCGCGGCGGGAATAAGGAGAGGATTGATGAGCGCTCTCATCCGGTGCATAAAAATCATATGGATCTACTTCTGGGCGGTCACCATGACCCTGCTCCTTTTCATTCCGATGGTGCTGGCGTCTCTCCTGAGCGCGACCGGTAACCTGGCATTTTCGATTTCCAAGATATGGGCGCGGGTCATGCTCATGGCCTCCAATGCCCGCGTTGAAATTATCGGGAAAGACAAAATCAAAAAGGGCCAGTCCTACGTCATAATATCGAACCACCAGTCGGTCTTCGACATCCTGGCCATCGTTACCTCCCTGGGCATCCAGTACCGCTGGACCATCAAGAAGGAAGTGCTCAAAATACCGCTCTTCGGCCACGCCCTGTACGCGTCGCGCAACATCTTCATCGACCGGAGCAACCCGGAACGCGCCCGCGCGAGCATCCGCAAGGGCCTTGACCGGCTTCCCGCCGGAGTGAGCGTGATATTCTTCGCCGAGGGAACCCGTTCCCATGACGGCAGGCTCCGTGACTTCAAAAAGGGCGGCTTCGTCGTCGCCCTTGAGAGGAACTTCCCCATCCTGCCCATAACCGTGAACGGAAGCAGGAACGTCCTTCCCAAGGGGAGCATCGTGTTCAGGCCGGGCCGCATACAGGTCGTCGTCGGCGATCCGATTGACACCAACGGGTATACCCATGATACCATGGATCAGCTCATGGCGAAAACCCGCGGGATTATACAGTCCAACCTGGAGCTGGACTGATAATCATAGTGCCCTTGTATCTCCCAATATCCTGCAGCACAGACATTTCCAGATCAGTCCAAAATTGACATGACAAATAAGCGCCGGTATTGTCACATGCCGGCTGAATTGTAGCGATGCCCCTCCGATCTCCTGCGGGGGAGCCATCTGTCAGGCGCGGTCACGTGACCGCGCATACCATGCAGCATGCCCCCGCGGGCGAACAGGGGGGACCAAATTTTTCGGAGGATCAATGCCCAAATTAGTTCTTATTCAGCCCCGTTTCGGTCACAGCGAAGTGGACCGGAACATCAAGACCGTGTATCCCCTTGGCCTGGGATACCTGGCTTCACATGTGCCCCCCCGGTGGGACGTGGAAATTATCGACGAGCAGCTCGAAAAAATAGATTTCAACCTGAAGGCGGACATGGTGGGCCTGACCACGACCATCCTGACGGCCAACCGGGCCTATGAAATAGCCGGCGAGTTCCGGAAGCGGGGCGTCACGGTCATCATCGGCGGGGTCCATGCGTCCATGCTCCCGGACGAGGCCATACGGTTCTGCGATGCCGTGTGCATCGGCGACGGGGAACAGGCCATCGTCAGGATCCTCGAGGACTTCGAGAAGGGAAAGCTGAAGAAGAAATACACCGGGGAACTGGGGCCCCTGACGGGCCTGAAGCCGCCGCGGCGCGACATCTTCAAGAAAGGGTACACCTTCATGCCGGTCAACACGAGCCGGGGATGTCCCTTTTCATGCCATTTCTGCGTCATCAACGAGTTCTACCAGGGGAAGTACCGGAAGCGGGAGGTCGAAGACGTTATCCGGGAACTGCGGGAACTTCCGGGAAAGGGATATGTGATCTTCTTCACCGACGGCAACATGGTGGGATACTCGGCCAATGACGTGAAGCGGTTCAAGGAACTGTGCCGCCGTATCATAGAGGAAAAAAAGGCCGGTCGCTTCCGCGCCCGCGCCTTCATGGGCTACGCCTCCGTGAACGCCCTCGATGACGACGAGCTCCTTGACCTGGCGTCGCAGGCGGGCTGCAGCGCGCTGTTTGTCGGGTTTGAATCGATCAATCCCGCGTCGCTGAAGGACATGAACAAGGCCCTGAACCTGAAGTACGGGCCGGAATCGTACGGCAGGCTTATCGACAAGGCGCACCGCCGCAAGATCGCCGTGGTGGGCGAGTTTATCGTGGGCAACGATTCGGACGATGCGGCAGTGCTCGAGGAGACCAGGAAATTTCTTGCGGGCAGCAATCTTGACATCCTGCGGCTCCAACTGCTTCAGCCCCTCCCCGGGACGAAGCTGTACGCGAACCTGGAGAAGGAGGGGCGGCTGTTCCTGAAAAATTTTCCCGAAGACTGGAAAAAGGCGGAGAAGGATTTCATCATGGGCGTTAATTTCCAGTTGAAAAACCTGAACGCCCGCGAACTACGCACCTGGGCGGTGGAAACGGGACTTGAATTCTACAATTTTAAAAACATACTCAAGCGCGCGTGGCGTTTCTTTAAAGACACCGGCGACCTGAAATGGGCCGTGATAATCATGGTGCTCAATTACAAGTCCAGAAAATCCTATGCCAATGTGACAATCGAATAGTTAATAACGAACTTTGCTTATCCGGAATCGGCAGATGGCTGAGCTGCTTCATTGTTGGGGGAAAAAGCCTGGATTTTGCGATAATTCATTGATAACTCTGCCGCGTCTTGGTTTGTGGTCTGAAATATTTCAGGGTGCAGTTGTTGTATGTTCATTAAGCCGGCTTGCGCAGAAAACTGAGCCGGGATTAACTAAATACAGATAGTGCATGATAATGAAGAACGACAAATTGAGGATTGACCTGGTATCAAAAAAAATACCGACGCGACGGTTTTATCAAAGGATAACAGGTGTCAGAGCAATAGTTGATTTCCGGGCATTAACGTAAAACGAATTTCGGTCTTTTAATGGCCCAGTCCGTAAAAAATCGAGACAGATTTGGATCGATCTGTAATTGGCAAGACATGGTATCTTCAAATAACTACCTTGCTTTCCGAGAGTGTTGTTAAGCCGGTCTTGGTTTTAGATAAAAACATCGCTTATTGCATCGCTGTACACTCCATAAAACAGTCTCAAAAAAGTGAAGAATATAACATGAAGATCTTTCAGGGTCTTTATGACATATTCTTTTTTTAGCATTTTAAAAAAATCAGCCTGATTGGGCTTGAATTGTATACCGTATTCTTGAATACAATAATTCAATGTATCACGGGATATTGACCAGATTCAGCAGAATAATAATAAGAGGCTGATTCTTCTTATTATTGGAGATTAACTGATTATGAGAGGACAGATCCGGATAATAGTGTGAATTATTGTTTGGTTACTGCAGAAAAACAATGATACGCACAGATGAAGGTTTTTGCCGGGGCTGATAGGCTGCTGAAGGCGCCCGTAGAGAGGAGTAACGGTCAATGATAAAGAACCAGGAGAAATATCAAATGCCGACCACCATCGCAGGCTTTGATGGACATTTACGTCTGTTGATTAACGGCGCGGAATACTTCGTACAGATCATCGATATATCCGAATCGTCCCTGAGCGTACTTATGGATGAACGCCTGAATTCGCTGGTCCCCGAAGCGACACCGATGAACGATGTCGAAATCTTCATGAACAACAGGCCCTGGGGCACCATCAATATCATTATCAATGAAAAAATGCAGCTCAAGACCCTTGAGGAGGAAGTCTTTCTCAACATTGCCGATGTCGCCGATAAAAAGTCAGCCTACAAGCTCTGGGAAATCATGTATCATCACATGTCGCCGCAGATGGGGACGCCGCAGGTCGGCCTCGACCGCGACAACCTTCCCCGCGTGCCGGGGCGGGGACTGTATACCGAAAAGGCCCGCATCGAACGCCTTGACTACATCCGCGAAAAGACCGGCGCCTCCCTCGATGGCGTGGGCAACACCTCCCTTGACGCCCAGAAGCTCACGGGCAATATCGAGGGCTTCATCGGCTCCGTCGAGGTGCCGGTCGGCATAGCCGGTCCGCTCTGGATCAACGGGGCGAACGCCCGCGGGTACTATTACGCGCCCATGGCCACGACCGAGGGGGCCCTGGTGGCGTCGGCCACCCGCGGCGCCATGGCGATCACCAGGAGCGGCGGCGTCACGGCCCACGTGCTGGGCCAGCGCATGATGCGCGTGCCCCTCTTCGTGCTGGAAAATATCCACGCGGCGCTATTCTTCGCGTCCTGGGTTAAGGACCATTTTCTTGATATTAAAGAAGAGACCAAGAAATACTCGCAGCATGCCGAACTCAGGGAGATCGAGACCCTTGTCGTCGGCAAATCGGTGCACGTGCAGTTCGTATATGAGACCGGAGACGCTTCGGGACAGAACATGACCACCACCTGCACCTGGCACGCCAGCCTCTGGATCCTCAAACAGATGGAGTTCTTCAAGAGCATCCGCTTCGAGAACTTCCTGGTGGACGGGAACCTGTCCAACGACAAGAAGGTCAGTTACCAGTCCTACATCAAGGGGCGCGGCATTCGCGTAATCGCCGAGACCTTCATTCCCGCGGAAATTCTGCAGCAGGTCCTGAAGGTGACGCCGTGGCAGATCTATTCCTGCTACCAGGCCGGCGTGAACGGCGCCATACAGTCGGGCACCCTCGGGCTGAACGTCAACATCGCCAATGTCATCGCCGCGATTTTCACCGCCACCGGGCAGGACATCGCCTGCGTCCATGAATCTTCGGTGGGGTATTACCATCTCGAGCCCAACGACGAGGGGCTCTACGCCAGCATGACCCTGCCGAGCCTGGTGGTCGGCACCGTGGGCGGCGGGACAAACCTGCCGCAGCAGCGGGAATGCCTCGAACTGATCGACTGCGCCGGCCCTGACCGCGCCTACCGCCTCGCCGAGATAATCGTCTCCTTCTGCCTGGCCCTGGACCTCTCCACCAGCAGCGCCATAGCCAGCGGACAGTTCGCAGGCGCCCACGAGCGCCTCGGCAGGAACCGCCCGGTGCGCTACGTAACCGTCGACGACATCAACACGGCCTTCGTAAACAAGATCGTCCGCCGCACCCTCGGCGACGAAGACATAGCGATTTCGCGCCTGGAACCGCTCGACCATGACAACATGGGAAGCAGCATCATCACCGAGCTGACGGCGCAGAAGTCGCGGAAGCTGCTGGGCCACCTCCCGTACCGGATGCATTACTTCGGGGAGAACCGCGAGGAAAAGAGCATCGACGTCATGATCAAGGTGAAGCCCACGGACAGCGAAGTCAT
>Ga0116184_10004130_pt1 | contig 11591 bp, 5 predicted proteins | sample AD_JPNNA5_MetaG_FD_89886 | JGI IMG/M metagenome (GOLD analysis project Ga0116184, IMG submission 89886) | Active sludge microbial communities of municipal wastewater-treating anaerobic digesters from Japan - AD_JPNNA5_MetaG | ecosystem: Engineered > Bioreactor > Anaerobic > Digestate | place...
CCGGCGGGTCTGCGGGAGGCTGTCGACGCGGTCCGGCCGGGGGTGGCCTTGGAGCCCGAGGGGCATCCGACGGTCGAGGAGCTGGAGCGTTGCAGCAGCTCGTGGGCCCAGGGGCTCGAGAGCTTTCCCGGTATCGGGGCGCTGCGGCTGAAGTGGATCGAGCCGCGGCACATGCAGCACCAGATCCGGCGGTGGGACACCTCGCACACCAGCGAGCTGGCCGCGGCGTGGCTGAACGGCAGCGGCATGCTGGTGTGGGAGAACGTGTTCGGCACGTGGAACCCATGGGACCCATCCGACCGGGCCGCCCTGCGGCGCATGGCGCCGGTGCAGCGCGCGTTCGCCGACCTCCTGTCGGCTGGCGAGTGGCTGCCGGCCTACCCGACGCAGACGGCGTCGGTGCATGCTTCGTGCTGGCAGCGCGGTGGCGTGCGGTTGTGGACGCTGATGAACGAGGGCGCCGCAGGCGACATCGCGGTTCTCGAGGCCGGGCCGTCTGGGGTGCGGTGGTATGACTTGTGGCGCGGGGCTGAGCTTGAACCGAGGGGCGGTCAGGTTGTGCTCCCGCTCGACCGGCTTGGTGCGGTTCTGTCGCTCGAGCCCGGGGTCTCTGTCGCGGGTCTGCGGGAGCTGCTGCGCGCTCAGGCGCGGCGCGCCGAGCGCGACGCGGCGCCACCGGCGATCGACGCCCGCATGGCCGCGCTGCCGGTGGTGGAGTCCAAGCCGGCTCCGGCGGTGGCGGCCAGCGCGGCGGCTCCTGAGGGCATGCTGCGAGTGGCCGGTGGCGAACATGCGTTTCACGTGGAACACATGCGGCGCGAGTGCGGATGCTTCCCCGACCCCGGCACACCCCGTCGGGGCTGGATGGACTTCCTGCGTGGCTACCCGTATGACGAGAGGTTGGCGCATCAGGCCGTGGTGGCGACCGGGGACTTGTGGGTGGCCCCCGGGGTGGTGACGAAGGGCCAATACGCGCGGTTCCTGGCAGCCACTGGCTACCGCCCCCGGTGCGGCGACCGGTTCCTGGCGGACTGGCCCGGCCGGTCCTGTCCGCCGGGGCGCGAGCAAGAGCCCGTGGTGTACGTCGATCTTGCAGACGCTCGAGCGTACGCCGCTTGGGCGGGTGGCCGGTTGCCGACCGAGTGGGAGTGGCAGGCTGCCGCCGAGGCGTTGGGAGACGCCTTCGTGCGGGGCGAGGTGTGGGAGTGGACGGAGAGCGAGCGTGACGACGGCCACACGCGCTTCGCGATGCTCCGGGGCGGGAGCCGGTATCGCGCCGAGGGGTCGGTGTGGTACTTCCCGGGGGGCGAGCAGCCGATCGGGACCCACGCCAAGTTCCTGCTGATGCACCCGGGGCTCGACCGGTGCGGGACCATCGGTTTCCGGTGCGTGGTGCCAGCGGTGTGAGGGTCAGGGGCCCGGGTCCTGGGCGGTAGCCCAAGGCTTGCCGCGTTCGATCGGGCCGGTTCACGCGTGCACCTGCCGGTCAAGCGGCCCGCGGTGTGCTGCGGTGATCGGGGGTTCGTGCGGGCGGGCGGAGGTGCGGCTATGGCGTGTGCGGAAGGAGAGCCAGTTGACCCCGGCGAGATGGCGGCACATCCGCCATGCGCCGGCCCAGACGGCCAACGGGCGAAGGGCAGAGCGTGCGGCAGACCACGACCCATATCAGCGTGCGCGGGGCATGCGAGCATAACCTGCGGAACATCGATCTCGACCTGCCGCACGATCAGCTTGTCGTGTTCACCGGTGTGTCGGGTTCGGGCAAGTCGAGCCTGATCTACGAGACGCTATTCCGCGAGAGCCAGCGGCGCCATGTGGCGTCGCTCCCGCTGCACCTGAGGGCGCTCTTTGGTGGCCTCACCCGGCCAAAGGCCGACACGCTGGACGGCCTGCGGCCCGCCATTGCGGTTCAGCGGACCGGTCTCCGGTCGGGCCGGCGGGGGACCGTGGGCGCCATCACCGAGGTGCTCGACTTCCTGGCCGTCCTGTTCGCCCGGGCGGGCGAGGGGCTCGAGGCGGACGACGTGGACCCGCGGGTGTTCCTGCCCACATCGCATCGCGGCGCCTGTCCGGCGTGTGGGGGCACAGGCACCCGGGATGAGGTGGATCTTGGCGCACTGCTGCCCGATCCGCGCCGGAGCATTAGCGAGGGGGCCATTGCGTCGACGACGCCGACCGGCTATGTCCGCTACAGCCGGCTGACGCGACCCGGATGGCTCGTCTTGGCGTCGGTGCTGGGCTTCTCTCTGGACACGCCCTGGGAGGCGCTCACACCGGAGCAGCGGGACGCCGTTCTGTACGGCAGTCCCGGGCTGCGGCAGGCGAGTTCACTGCTGAGCGACTTTGGCGGGATCGTGCCGACCATACAGGCGGCCTACCGACGCTCACCGACCGGCCTGACGCGCCGGTTTGTGCGCACCGTGACCTGCCAGGACTGCCTGGGGACGCGCCTCAACCCCGAGGCGCTACGCGTTCGGCTGGGTGGCAGGACCATGGCCGAGCTGCAAGGGCTCACGGTGGACGCGTGCCAGGAGTTCCTGGCCGGGGTCCACTTCGACGGCTCGCGCCGGCGCATCGCCGAGGCGATCCTCCCGGAGATCTCCCTACGCCTGGGCCTGCTCGTCGAGCTGGGACTGGGGTACCTGCATCTCGACCGGCCCGTCGACACGCTATCGGGTGGCGAAGCCCAGCGGGTACGCCTGGCCAGCCAGGTCTCGTCGGGCATCTCCGGCGTGCTGTACGTACTCGACGAGCCCTCGGTGGGGCTCCATGCGCGCGACCACAACCGGCTGCTGGGCGTGCTCCGCCGCCTGCGTGACCTGGGCAACACCCTCTGCGTGGCCGAGCACGACCGTTCGACGATTTTGGCCGCCGACTATGTGGTGGACATGGGGCCCGGGCCTGCCGACAGGGGCGGGCGAGTGGTGGCATCGGGGCCGCCGTCGGCCATCGCCGAGTCGCCGGAGTCCATCACGGGCGCCTACTTGCGCGGCGCGCGTACGGCGATTCGGCTCGGCCCGAGACGCCCGGCCGTGGGGCCGGCCATCACCATCCGCGGCGCACGCTTTCGGAACCTCAAGAACCTGGATGTCCGGATACCGCTGGGCGCGCTGGTGTGTGTTACCGGGGTGTCCGGGTCGGGGAAGAGCACGCTGGTTCATGGGATCCTGCGGCCGGCGCTGTCTCGCTTGCTGACCCAGGGACGCTCGAGCAGACCCGTGGGCGACCACGACGCGGTGGAGGGCGCGGAGCAGATCGCCCGGGTCATCGAGATCGACCAGCAGCCCATCGGCCGATCTCCCCGCTCGAACCCGGCGACGTACACCCGTGCCTTCGATCACATTCGGAACGCGTTCGCGAAGATGCCCGAAGCGCAGGTCCGCGGGTTCGGCCTGAGCCACTTCAGTTTCAACGTGGCCGGCGGGCGGTGCGAAGCGTGTTCGGGTGCCGGGGTCATACGCGTGCCCATGCAGTTGGTACCCGATGTCTTCGTGGAGTGCGAGGAGTGCGGCGGGAAGCGCTTCTCGCGCGATGTGCTCCGCGTGCGCTACCGCGGGGTCAGTATCAGCCAGGTGCTCGAGATGACCGCCGAGGCCGCTCGTGAGCTCTTCTCGAGCATCCCGGCCGTGGAGCGGGCCATGTCGGCTCTGTGCGAGGTGGGACTCGACTACATCCGCCTCGGCCAGCCGGCCACGAGTCTCTCGGGCGGTGAGGCCCAGCGCGTGAAGTTGGCTGCCCACGTGGCCAAGCCGCGCATGGGGCATACGCTGTACCTGCTGGACGAGCCGACCACGGGTCTTCACTTTGCCGACATCGACCGGCTGCTTCACCTCCTGGGTCGGCTGGTCGACGAGGGCAACACGGTGTTGGTCATCGAGCACAACCCCGATGTGATCCGGTCGGCCGATTGGGTGATCGACCTGGGTCCCGAGGGAGGCGATGGCGGCGGCGAGATTGTAGCCGAGGGCACGCCCGAGGACCTCCAGGCGCTGGGGCGCCGTGGCGACTGCCGCTCGTGGACGGCTCGTCTCTTGGCCTCACCCGATGATTGCATCGCCGATGCCCCGGGTCCGCGGATGTGGCCGGCCGGCGGCCGGCAGCGGCAGCTGTGCGTGCGCGGCGCTCGGGCCAACAACCTGCAGGCGATCGATGTGGACATCCCCAAGGCCGCTATTACCTGTGTCACCGGTCCTTCGGGCTCGGGCAAGTCATCGCTGGTGTTCGACACCATCTATGCCGCATGCCAGAACACCTTCGCGCAGTGTTTGTCTTCGTATGCGCGGCAGGCTCTGGGCGGCATGAGGGCTCTTGATGCCACATCGGTGACCGGCGTCAGTCCCGCGGTGGCCGTGGACCGGCGCAGCCGGGTCGCGTCGTCGCGCTCCATGGTGGGGACGGCTACCGAGGTCCTTCAGCTGCTGCGGGTGCTTTGGGCCCGCGTGGGCGTCCGTCACTGCCCGCAGTGCGGGGAAGCGGTTCGTCCGCTGACGGCCGATGCCATTGCCGATCGGATTGCCGCCGACGCCGGAGGGCGCATGATCCAGCTGGTGGCTCCGGTGGCTCGCGGGGCCCGGCGGCGTCGCGAGGTGGCCGAGCTCGTCGCCGATCTGGTAGCCGGCGGGTTGGTGCGTGTTCGGCTCAACGGGCGCGTGTTCAACCTGTCGGTTGAGGAGCTCGACTTCGGCACGAAGCGCCGGCACGATGTCGACTGCATTGTCGATCGTCTGAAGCCGTCGCGCGAGCGACTGGACCGTCTGGCGGAGAGCGTTCGCCTCGCCCTGGACTTGGGCGCGGGCGGGCTGGTCTGCGAGTTCATGGACGGTGAGGGTCTCGGCCCGGCCACCACCTACTCGTCGAGGATCCAGTGTGCCCAGTGCCGGGCTTCGCTCGAACCCGAGCTCACCGCGCGCCACCTATCGTTTGGCCACCCTCTCGGGCAGTGCCCCCAGTGCCGGGGCACGGGGACGGTGCGGGCCTTCGACCCGGGGTCCATCGTCCCCGACCCGTCTCGGAGTTTCGCCCGGGGTGCCATCGCGCCATTGACGCGAGCTCAGTATGCCGATCCGCGTTCGGACTGGTCGCGGGCCTTCGCGGCACTGGGTCGATCCTTCGGATTCGACCGGAACACGCCCTTCGCCGACCTGGATGCCCGGCAGCTGCGCGTCGTCTTGTATGGCGCCGGCGATCGGCGACTCTCGATCCATGTGAACGGTCCGTCGGGCTCGGTGGTACGCCGCACCTGGAAGGGGCTCATACCGATTCTCGAGGGCGCGATTCGGCGTGACCCCCGCAAGGCCAAGGGGCTGGCCCGCTACCAGGCCGATGTGCGCTGTTCGGCCTGCGACGGGGAGCGTCTGATGCCCGAGTTCCGGGCGGTCCGCGTGGGCGGCCGACGCCTTCCCGAGCTGGTGGAGATGACCGTTGACGAGGCGCTCGAGTTCGTTTCGACCCTCACACTTCCCGATGCGCAGCAGCAGACGGCATCGGGCCTGCTCTCCGAGCTACGGGGCCGGCTGCGTTTCATGCAGGGCGTGGGACTGGGGTATGTGACGCTCAGTCGGGGCATGGGCACTCTGTCGGCGGGGGAATCGCAGCGCGTGCGACTGGCGGCACAGCTCGGCGGGACGCTGTCGGGGCTGCTGTACGTCCTCGATGAGCCATCGGTCGGGTTGCACCCGCATGACATGGTCTCGCTCGTGTTCGCCCTCGAGGAGCTCAGGGAGCTTGGGAACACGGTCATCGCGGTCGAGCACGATGAGGCCATGATGGCTCATGCCGACTATCTGGTGGACATGGGCCCGGGGCCCGGGCGTCTGGGAGGGCGGGTCATGGCGGCGGGCCCCCGCGATGACGTGCTGCCCGCTGTACTGGCGGCCCGTCCGGCCCTGCGGAGCGGGTCGTGCGTTCCCGCATCCCGGCAGCGTTGCATCCGGCTCACGGGCGTCCGCCATCACAATCTGCGGAACGTGACGGTCCACGTGCCGATCGGAGCGCTCACCTGCGTGACCGGGGTGTCCGGGTCGGGCAAGAGCTCGCTGGTCTTTGACGTGCTCCGCGCCGCCCTGCGCCGCAGACTCCAGGGCCACGGTCCGGCGCCGGGGGAGCATGACAGCATCGAGGGACTGGCGGCCATCGACCACGTTATCGTCGTGACGCAGGCCGCTCTGGGTCAGAGCATGCGCTCCGTGCCGGCCACCTATGTGGGGTTCTTCGACGCGGTACGTGGCCTGTTCGCCAGCCTGCCCGAATCCCGGGCACGGGGGCTGACGCGTGCCCACTTCTCGTTCAATGACGCCAAGGGCCGGTGCCGCGCCTGCCAGGGCGACGGGTACCGCCAGGTGGATCTCCAGCTCATGGCCGACCTGACCTTCGTGTGCGAGCAGTGCCAGGGACGCCGCTACCAGGATGAGGTGCTGACGGTCACGTACCAGGGCAAGTCCATCGCTGACGTGCTGGCCCTGACCTTCGACGAGGCCGCGGTGTTATTCCAGGGCGTGCCGGAGATCGAGGCCCCCATTGCCGCCGTGTGCCGCGCGGGCCTGGGCTATGTGGTGCTGGGGCAGCCCTCGCCGACGCTCTCCGGCGGCGAGTCGCAGCGGCTGAGGCTGGCCACCGCCCTCGTCAGGCCCTCGTCGGGGCATGGACTCTATCTGATGGACGAGCCCACCACGGGCCTGCATGCCCGTGACGTAGCCGTGCTCCATCGCGTGCTGCGCCAGCTGGTTGATTCGGGTGCCACCGTCGTGATCATCGAGCACAACCTCGATATGATCGCCGCGGCGGACCACGTTATCGACCTGGGACCAGGCGGCGGCCCAAACGGGGGGCGGCTGCTGGTAGAAGGGCCACCGGAGGCCGTCATGGGCTGCCGCGAGTCGGTCACGGGCATGTACCTCCGCACCCACGTTGGGCACACTGCCGAAGGTGTCCGCAATGGCTCCCCGTCGCGCCGCCGGTCTTCGTCCCGGCGTGAGGGGACGGCTGGTGAGGGATAGCCGTGCATGAGGTGCGGGCCCGTTGGCCCGGGCTGTTGCGATCGGCCTGTGGCTCATCCGGTACATCGAGGAGGCACCACACATGAGAGCGTCGCGCATCACCGCCGAAGTCATCCGCTGTGGGTTCACCGAGAGTGTGCACGACATCATCGCGTGCGTCCGTGACGCCGAGGGGAAGGTCGTCCTCGCCGCCGGCGATATCTCTCGGCCTGCCATGCCGCGGTCGTCGCTGAAGCCCCTGCAGGCTCTGGCCCCGCAGGCGGCCGGCGTCGTCGACGCCTTCGGCCTCACTCAGCGCGAGGCCGCCATCTTTTGCGGCTCGCACCATGGCGAGAGTTTCCACGTCGAGGCCGTGGAGTCCATCCTCCGGAAGATCGGCCTGGACGGATCCGCCCTCCAGTGTGGGAGCCATTGGCCCTGCGAGGCCGCCAGCAACGAGCTCAGGTCCCGGGGGGAGGAGCCTCGCGCGGCCCACAACAACTGCTCGGGCAAGCACGCGGGCATGCTCGCATACTGCGTCCGCATGGGACTGGACACCCATACGTATTTGGATCAGCAGCACCCCCTGCAGCGCCAGAATGTCAAGAACTTGGCCGAGATGGCCGATGTACCTCCCGAGGCCATCGCGGTCGGCATCGATGGCTGCGCCGCTCCCACCTTTGGGCTTCCCATCGAGGGGATGGCCCTGGCTTTCGCCCGCTTGGGGGCCCCGGACGCGGCTCCCGAGGGGCTGGCGGGGGCTTGCCGGGACATCGTGGCGGCCATGGCCGCCCACCCGGAGATGGTGGCGGGCACGAACGGCTCGTGCACGAGGATCATGGCGGCCACGAAGGGGGCCGTGATCGTCAAGAGCGGAGCCGAGGCCTTTTCGGCCATGTCCATTCCCGGCCACAGGCTGGGGCTGGCTTTGAAGGTGGTGGACGGCGGCTTCCGGGCCTCGGTCCCGGCGGCTCTGGCCTGTCTGTGCAGCCTGGGCATCATCTGCCGGGCGGATCTTGGGGAGCTTGAGGACCTGTTCGAGCCGCCGATCCACAACTGCCGCGGCGACGTGGTCGGGAGGATCGCGGTGACGCTGTGAGCCTCCGGTTCCGCCCGGCAGCGCCCTGATGAACAACCGGCGGCTCTTCGTCGTTTGAACAAGGGAACCGCTGTCAGCCGCTGAGCGGGGTGGGACTCCGGCATGGCACTTCCGAAGGAAACACTGACGGCCCTGCAGATCCGCAGGGGCTTCCGGCACCCGGGAGCGCTCGAGGCTGAGGTGCTCCGCGAGGCACTCCAACGTGCCGCGGCCAGCGGCGATGCCATCGAGAGTATCGGCTGGGTGTTTGCGCGGATCCGTGACCCCGAGCGTGCCCTGGCCGTGGCGGCCCGGCTCGTCCTGCGTCGCGCCATGTCCGGCGACCACCTCGAGTACCTGATCGGGGCTGCTTCGCTCCGCTATCGGAATCGAGTCGCCCGGCGAGTTCGCCGGATCGTCTAGCTCGACGCCCCTACAGCCGCGGCATGCCGCACGCCGTCCGTGCCCGCTCGAGCACCTCGGCCGCGTGGCCGCGCGCCCGCTTGGCGCCCTGTCGCAGGACATCCCGGACGAAGTCGGGATCGCGCTCCAGTGCTCTGCGGCGCTCCCGCAGTGGGTCTAGCAATCGGTGGAACAGCTCGATGGTCTGCTTCTTGACTTCGCCGTAACCGACGCCACCCTCACGGTACCGCCGCTCCATCTCTGCCCGCTCCTCCTCGGTGGCGAACAGGGCGAAGAGCTGGAATGCGTTGCAGGTCGACGGGTCCTTCGGGTCCTCGACAGGTGTGCTGTCTGTTACCACCCGCATGATCTTGCGCTTCACGCTGGCGTCGTCCTCGAAGATGCCGATGTCATTGCCGTAGCTCTTCGACATCTTGCGGCCATCGAGGCCTGGTACGGTGGCCACCTGGGGCATGATGTAGGGCTCGGGAAGCTTCAGGATCTCCTGGCCGAAGGCATAGTTGAGGCGCGTCGCGATGTCCCGGGTGACCTCCAGATGCTGCTTCTGGTCTTGTCCCACGGGAACGTAGTCGGAGTCGTAGGCGAGGATATCGGCGGCCATGAGCACCGGGTACGCGAACAGGCCGTGGTCGGCCGGTAGGCCCTGACTGACCTTGTCCTTGTAAGCATGACAGCGCTCGAGCAGGCCCATGGGCGTGACGCACGTCAGGATCCAGGTGAGCTCCATGACCTCAGGGATGTCGGACTGGAGGAACACCGTGGCGCGCGCCGGGTCGAGGCCACATGCCAGGAGATCGAGGGCCACGTCGAGGCTCTGGCGGGTCATGGTCTCGGCGTCGCGCACCGTGGTCAGCGCATGATAGTTCGCGACGAAATAGAAACCGTCGTTCTCATGATGCAGGTCCACGTACTGCCGGATGGCGCCGAAGTAGTTGCCGATGTGCGGCGCACCAGTGGGCTGAATGCCCGAGAGGATCCGCTTGCCGCGCACGGCAGGCTGGGTCAGAGCGGCTTCCACCCCAACGCGATCACGTCCTTGGGAAGATGACGATAAGCCCGTGCCACGAGGGCACAGGCTTGGATGCACCATTGTGGGGGAGGCCGAGGAGGCGAGTCAAGACAGGGCCCGGGGCGTGTTGCCCACTCGCCGGGTCCGGGCTCTTGTCCGGCTCAAGGCCATCCGTGCCTGAGAGGGCTCATGGTCCCGGCGCCCCTGAGCGCGGGGTTCTGACCGTCCGCGGCGACGGGCCGGCTCGTCATGGAAGCGGGTCCGGCTGTGCCGTCGGGACCGCCAGCAGGCTGGACAGGGGCGGCAGGCTTGGGGCGAGCCGGGCCCGAAAGTGTCTGTCGGAGGTGCCTCTGATGGCGGTCGACGTGAACCGTCTGATCGACGGCCTGGTCAGCGAGAACCCGCGGGTACGCTCGGAATGCGCCCGCGAGCTGGCGCGGATCGCGCGGGGCAGCCCGGCGGTGGTGACTGAGATGGCTCAGAGGCTCAAGGGTCCGGCCCCGGAGCGTTGCGTGGCCCTGCTGGGCGTCCTCCGCCTCTTGGGTGAAGCCGCCTCGCCCGCGTACGTGGCCGTGGTGGACTGCCTTTCGCGGGGATCCGCGTCCGTTGTGGGTGCGGCACGAGCAGCGCTGGACGCCATTCCGTCGCCGTTGAGCACGCAGGGGCCGTCGCTGGTGCGAAGGCTCCAGAGCTCCTCGGCCGCGGTCCGTGCGGCCGCGGCTCGGGGGCTGGGCCGGCTGGGACCCGCGGCGGCCGGCGCGGTGGACCCGTTGCTGCGGTGCCTGGGCGACCCGGAGTGTTCGGTCCGCCGGGCGGCCGCGAGCGCGCTGGGCGCCATGGGGCAGTCCGGGGCCAGGATTGAGGAGGCGCTGACGCGGCGGCTCGCCGACGAGGACTACACGGTGCGCGAAGCCGCGCGCGAATCGCTGGCGCGGCTGCAGGGGACGGAAGAGGCATTGGCCGGTCGCGTGCGCCTGCTCCATCTCGAGCCGGACCGGTGGGCGGGGTCGGCCACGCGACGGGACCTACCGAAGCCAGGGGGCGCGTACCGAGACCCTCTGGGGTAGGGCGTCAGGCCGTCGCGCCGGCAAGCTAGCCCCGTGGGCCTCGATGGATCTCGCGGCGTTCGCGGGCCCAGAACAGCACGCCGAGCACGGCGCTGCCGGCGGCCACGGCCGTCAGGGCGCCGAAGGCGGCTGCCCACCCACACTGCTGGGCCACGGACCCAATGCCGAGCCCCGACAACACGGCGCCCATGTAGCCCGCCGAGTTGATGATGCCCGCCGCGGTGGCGCCGGCCTCGCGCCCGCCCAAGCGCATGGCCACGATGCCGGCGCAGAGCGAACCGGGCACCATCAAGAAGAAGGCCACGGCCGAGGTCAGCGCGAGCACCACGCGGGCGTCGCCTTGGACGGCCGGAAGGCACAGGGCCCCGAGGGCGACCACCAGGATGGTGAGGCTGCTGGCCACGAGGGGGCCCGGGCGCCAGCCGGCACGGTCTGTGACCACGCCGGCCGTGACGGCTGCCAGAGCGCCGACGAGGGGGAACAGGAGGCTCGAGAGGGCCGCCGTGCCTACGTTGAGCCCTGTGGTCTCCCACAGGAGCGTCGGTGTCCACTGGTTGAAGGTCTGACGAACCAGGGTCATGCCAAAGCTCATGCCACACAGGAGCCACAGCGTGGGGTTATGGAGAAGCGACCGGAGCGCCCTCCGCGACCGGGCGGGTGAGGCTTCGACAGGTCCCGCCCGGCTGTCCGGGTCTGTTGCGCCCACATCGGCCGGCCGGGCTTTGAGCACGGCGGTGTTGGCGCAGGTCAGCGCTGCAAGGGTGCCGGCGGCGACGAAGAACATCCCGCGCCATCCGACTCCATGGCTCAGCACGAGCCCCAAGCCCAAGCGGACGATGGCATCGCCCGCGAGGTAGCTGATGGAGATCAGGCCCATGACCGTGCCCTGGTTGGCGGCAGGGAACCAGCGGCCAGCGACTCCGATGAGGCCCACCCAACCCATGGACTGGAAGTAACCGTTCAGTGCCCAGAGAGCCCCGAAGGCCATCAGGCCGGATGACGCGCCGAAGGCCACGGTGCAGACGGCGGAGGCGGCTGCG
>Ga0116184_10004133_pt1 | contig 11577 bp, 13 predicted proteins | sample AD_JPNNA5_MetaG_FD_89886 | JGI IMG/M metagenome (GOLD analysis project Ga0116184, IMG submission 89886) | Active sludge microbial communities of municipal wastewater-treating anaerobic digesters from Japan - AD_JPNNA5_MetaG | ecosystem: Engineered > Bioreactor > Anaerobic > Digestate | place...
CGCCGGAACGGGCCACCACTGCTGGTTCGAGTCGTGCTGGCATTGGCGATGTTGTCGGCGATGACATCCATGCGCAACCGCTGAGCCGTGAGCCCCGACGCGCTGGCGGTCACGCCCGCCATGATGCCCATGGTGATCCCTCCTACTCCCCGGCCACCCGCCGCCACATGGCCAGACGGCGGCGCAGCACTGCGGCTTGGGCGTTGTAACGCCCCGTGTTCTGGCTCAGCTTCACGGTCTCCCAGTCGATGTCCACCGTGTTGCCGTCGATCCGGAACCGCGTCGCAGGCACACGGTACACCACGGGACCCGCCTCGGCCAGCTCGGCAGCGCCCGCGCCGCCGCTGCTCAGAGCGGCGCGCAACTGCTCCTCGAACGACACATCCGAGGCCTTGAAGTAGGGCGTGTCGACATTGGCGATGTTGTTGGCGATGACCTGATGCCTGAGAGCCGCCACATCCATACCGAGCTTCAGCACACGGTTCGGCACATCATCGAAGAGCCAACCCACCGGCGTCACCCCCGATCCCATGCACACCCGTCGGCAACGGAGCCCGACAGGAACTGCGCGGCCAGTGCGCCAGGGGAGGGATGCGGGCGATCGAGGAGCCCAGAGGGCATCGCTGGCAGCAGACGCCAGCATCAGCGCGAGGAGAGCGTGTATTCCGGAGGCACCGCATCAGTCAGTCAGCGGTGCGGGTGGCCTCTGCCTAGCAGTCCGGCGCACAACCCACGCTCTGTCCTGGACTCCGTATCGCTCCCGACTCCACTCCCATTCGTGCGACTCTCGCACGATTCCCCACCAGATTATGGCCTTCCTCTGGCCCGCGCTGCAAAAGTTGGGTAAACGCTGCCGCGTCAGGCACCGAGGGCCACGAGAGCTTCGAGGTGAGGCACGTAGACGGTCTCTGTACCGCGGGCGAACACGCCCCGTACGCAGCCGCGCATCTGCGCCAGCTCGGGAGGAGGAGGCTCGATGGCCGAAGGGCGCACCCGAGTCACCTCGTGCACCCTCGACACGGCCACACCGAGGCGAGCCGACCGCCAGTCGACCACGACAACGTGGTCGCATGCCGAGCCAGAAGCCTCGAGGCCCAACGCTCCGGAGAGATCGACGACGGGGATTTGCGCGTCGCGGAACCTCATCCGGCCCACGACAAAGGGGTGTGTGCGAGCTGGCCGCGACTCGTCGCTGAAACACTCGACATCCGCCCGGACCACCTCCACCACACTGCTCACGGGAAGCGCGAACACTCGGCTGTCCACCGAGAACAGCACGAAGGGCACTTCCGGCGTCGTCGCCAGGGTGGTCTGGCGGCGTGGAGGGGCAGTCGTGACCGAGCGTGGCGCCGCGCTCGCGCGGGCGTCGCCAGACCCAGGAGCCTTGCGGGCTGCGCGCTGACGGTCCAGGAACTCGCGGAGGCGTTCCACCTGAGCGGCCCGAGGGGCCGAAGGATCTGGCGGTGGCTGCAATGGCGCGGGACGGTCAGCCAGCCGCGTGAAAGCCTCGAGTACCGCGCGAGTCGCCCGGGCGGCCCAGGCTTGTCGGCCGGGATTGTGGTCGGGATGGTACTTCAGAAGCAGGCGGCGCCGGGCCTCGCGAAGCTCGTCAATCGTGGCCCGGGGCCCCACCCCCAGCACTCGCCGCGCCTCGTCCTCGGTCATCATCGTCCCCGATCGATCCCTGGCTGGACTAAGCCTGCCGTGCTTCCTCCAGAGCGATGTTGATCTCGATCGTCCCGCAGCCCGTGATCACGGGCACGACGAGCGCGGCCTCGACCGTCAGGATGATGATCTCGGGGCCCTGGATCACGGCAGGAGGGGCCAGATCGGCGATGTAGCCCGCCTGGGCGAGCTGGGAGGCCGCATTGCCCGTGATCATGTTGCCCAGCTCGGCCAGAGCGCTGATGGCCAGCTCGTCCAGCTCGGGCACCTCCTGGCCAATCATGGCTCCGGAGAGCCGTCTGGCCGTCTCCTGACTCATGCCGTACAAGACCTGGCCATGAACAGCCCCCACGACACCGATGACGATGGTGACGGGCTGCGACTTGAAGAGCTTGGTGCGCGCGGCCAGCTCGCCCCGCTTGGGTGAGTCGCCGATGACCATCTGGAGAACCGAGAAAGCAGACCCGACAAATGGGTTCACAAAGTCGACTTTCACGCCGCAGTTCCTTCCGTCGACGCGCCTCTGAGGGCCACCAAGAACCTGTCGCCGGCGTTCTAGGCACCGACAACCTTCGCGATGCCCTCGATGACGCGCTCGGGCTGGAAAGGCTTCACAATGAAGTCCTTGGCACCGGCTTGGATGGCTTCCATAACCATGTTCTTCTGCCCCATGGCAGTGCACATCACAATGCGGGCCTCGGGATGCTCGGCGATGATGGCCTTGACTGCGGAGATGCCGTCCATCTTGGGCATGGTGATGTCCATGGTGACGACGTCGGGCTTGGTCTCCGCGTAGCGGGCCACGGCCTCTTCCCCATTCTGCGCCTCCGCGACGACCTCGTGCCCCTCTTTGGTGAGGATGTTCTTGAGGGTCACCCTCATGAACATCGCATCGTCCACGATCATGACACGTGCCACGTCCGTTCCCCCTTACTGCGTACCCCGTCGATGCCGTTCGCTCGGCCCTGATACCCCCGCGCCCCGGGCGGGCAAGCCCGTGCCTTGGTTCAGACTGGCGGCCCCGCGGCTACCCGGTTGCCCATCGGGGCGGACATAGAAGAATGGCATGGTCGTCTGGAACCCGATTTCCCGCGCATCCGGGATCCGCTCGGTCCCGCCTACGAACAGGGCCCCGCCAGGCACCAAAGCCTCGTAGAACCTACGGTAGAGCACGGACTTCGCGTCGTCATTGAAGTAGATGACCACATTGCGGCACAGAATCAGATGAAACCCGGACTCGAATCGATCCTGCAGCAGATCATGGCGCCGGAACTGCACCCGGGAGCGAATGGCGTCACAGACCTGCCATGTCGAGCCCTCCCGCGTGAAGTAGCGGCTCATGAGTGCTGGCGCTACGTTCCGCACATCCTGGTCGCAGTACTGCCCCTTCCGCGCGCGCTCAAGCACGGCCGCATCAATGTCGGTGGCCAGGTACCGGTGCGTCCCCCTGGGATCCAGCTGATCCATCAGCATGACCACCGAGTAGATCTCGGCCCCGATCGAGCACCCTGCGCTCCAGATGCTGAGCCGTCCGAAACGCCTCAGCATGGGCGCGAGGAAGTGGTCGCGCAACTGCTCAAACTTCTCGGGGTTGCGGAACAGTTCGGAGACGTTGATCGTGAACTTGTCGACGAAGTAGGCCAGGGCGTCGGGGTCGGTCTCGAGAACTCGCCCGTACTCGGCGAACGTGCGGGCCCCCGCCCGGCCCATCATGTTCCCAAGCCGGCGCTGCAGCTGATTGGGCTTATAATAACCAATCTCGATTCCGGTCAAGCGGCGGATCGTTCGCGCCAGAACCTCGATGTCCTGATCCACGCACCCGATCCTCCTCTGGCCCAGAGCATTCCTTACAGTCGCGCGGCAATCCGGCTGATCGCTGCGGCAATCTGGGGCAGGGGAAGCACCTCGTCGGCGACCCCCGCCTCGACCACCGCGCGCGGCATCCCGTAGACCACGCATGTCTCCTCGTGTTCGGCAACCACGCGTCCGCCCGCTTGCCGGACCTGGACGCAACCGTCGCGTCCGTCTCGCCCCATCCCGGTCATCACAACGGCCAACATCCGGCGCTCGAACAGCCGCACCGCCGAGTCGAGCATGACGTCCACTGCAGGCCGCACACCCCAGAGCGGCGGGTCTTGCGTGAGCTCAATCCGCCGATCAGCCGTCACCCGCATGTGATAGTCGCCCGGCGCCAGAAGGGCAACCCCCGTGGTGACGGTGTCCCCCGGCTGGGCCTCGCGCACTTCGATCTGCGAATCCGCATTGAGCCGGTCGGCCAGCGACTTGGTGAACTTGGGTGGCATGTGCTGCACGATCAGAACGCCTGCCGGCAGATCCGCCGGCAGGAACGGAACGACGGCCTGCAGTGCCCGCGGACCTCCGGTGGATGTCCCGATCGCCACCAGCCGGTCGGCCGGACCGGCCGTTGGAGCCCGGCGCGGCGCCTCGGGACTCACCGGAGCCGCCGCCGGCATGGCCGGGACCGGCAGCACGGACGGCGCCAGTCTCCGCACATCGACGGTCGCGGCAGCGCGCACCTTGCTGACCAGCTCGTCGCGCACCTTGGCGATGTCGAGCGAGATCGCGCCTGAAGGCTTGTGCACGAAGTCCGCCGCCCCGTAACGCAGGGCGCGCATGGTGATGTCGCCGCCGTCGGCCGTCAGGCTGCTCAGCATCACCACCGGAGTCGCACACTTGGCCATGATGGTCCGAAGAGCCGTGAGCCCGTCCATGACGGGCATCTCGATGTCCAGGGTGACCACATCGGGGCGCAGGGACTGGGTGAGCGCGACGCCCTCCTCGCCATTACGGGCGGAGCCGACGACCTCAACATCGGGCTCAGCCCCCAGCAGCTCGGCGATCATCTTCCGCATGAACGCCGAGTCATCGACAACGAGAACGCGCGTCCGCCGGGTCACGCGGCACCGCCCCCACCGGCGGCCCCGCCATCCTCGCCCAGGAACGTATCGATGTCAGTCAGGGCGTCTGGCATCTGCGAAATCAGTTCCTCCACATCGGCGCCCGAAAGCCCCAGCGTCTCCATGGCGCCCGAATCGACGGCGTAGTTGAGGCCATCGCTCCCGAGCCCCATCCCGAGCGACAGCGCGATCACATCCGCCACATGCACCACGTGGAACAGGCGGGGCTCGGACCATGGCGGCGGCTCGTGGTGTAGTCGGATGGCCTCACACAAGTCTGCGGGGAGGGCCCAGGTCTCGGCGGCCATGGCGCCGAGTTGAGCGTGGTCATAGCCGAGGATGGCACGCTCGGCCGCCATGAAGGGCTCGCGGTTCTCCTCGACCCGCTGGATGATCTGGCTGAACTGCTCACGGACATAGGTGTCGAGGACCAGCTTGCCCATGTCATGCAGCACACCGGCCACAAAGGCCTCCTCGGTGAGGCGGCGCAGCCGCTGGCGCTGGCACACAAGGCGAGCCGCCACGCCGGCACCCATGGAGTGGCGCCACAGCGCGCCTTTGTCGAGCGAGTACCCGCTCACGGCACGGTTGAGGAGCCCGAAGGCAGTTCCGGCGAGGACCAGGCTGCGCAGGGTGCTGAACCCAAGCAGGACTACCGCGTCGGTCAGTGTGGCCACACGACGCGGGAAGCCGAAGAGCGCCGAGTTCGCCAGCCGCAGCACCCGGGCGGTCAGCCCCTGGTCCGTGCCCAGTATCTGAGCGACGTCGGCCACCGAGCTGTCTGGATCGCGCGTGGCTCGCAGCACCTGGGTCACCACAAGCGGCATCGCAGGCAGGTCACGGACGCGCTGCACGATCTCGTCTGGAGTTGGGCTCGTAGTACCCATCCTCTGCACGGTCGGGCCGCCTCTACTTGTCTCGGTGGTATGTGATGTATGAGTCGGGGGTGCGTTCCTTCGCCGCCGTCTCCTCGTGCTTCGGTTCGACGGACCTCCCCGCCTCAGCGCTCCGGGCCTTCCGAAACTCATTCGCCAGTTTTTCTGCGCACGGCCCGCAGCGACTCCCTGACTTGATGGGCTTGCCGCAGATCTCGCAGTTGAGCGTCACGTCCATCGGAAAACTCACCGTGTCCAGGCGGCCACTTCTCAAGAAGTACAGTATCTGGCCGACCGAGACTCCCGTCGCTTCGCTGATCTCCTGCGTGCCACTCTTTGGGTTGTCGCGCAGATAGCGCGTGATACGGGCGAACTCCTCATCCTGTAGCTTGAGGCAGTCCACACAGAACGGCTCGCGAACCATGCGGAACGGTCGCCCGCACTGTTTGCAGCTCCGTAGTCTGGCGCCCTGCATGCTGACCAACCCCCTTCCACCAACATCCCCGTGACCTTGACGCACGCGGCGTCTGCGGCCCACCGCCGCCCGGCGACTACCCGAGCCGGTACAGATCCACGGGCTCGCCACCCACGACGCGCACGCGAACCAGCCCCGAAGCGACATCCAGTGTCACCGTCCGCCCCACGGTGCCGCCGCAGTCCTGAGCCAGCAGAGGGATCCCCGCCGTCTTGAGTGCCGCGACAACCGCCTCGGCATTGCGGCTGCCGATGGCCAGCGCGGGGCTGCTCGTGGCGAAGGAAAACACCTGGGCGCCGCCCGCGATCGCGGCACGAAGGTCTGCACGCCGAGCCCCCAGCGACTCCACCCGCTGAACCAGAGCTGGCACCGCAGTGTCCGCGAACTTGCCCTCAACCACGCGATCCGTCGCACGGATGACCGCGCTATCGGGCAGCATCACGTGCGCCAGCCCGGCGACACGCGCCCGGGGGTCATACACGCACACCCCGATACAGGACCCCAGACCCAGCGCCGACAGCGAGTCGTCCGCCGTCTTGCTCGCCTTCACCTCGGCCATCCCCACCGGTATCGACAGCCCCACGAGCTCCTCCTACCCCGCCATGCCGAGCGCGCCCAGAATGGCGCCCAGGCTGTCCCGATCCATCAGATAGTAGAATCGGCCCTCCAACTGCCCGCTCTGCTGGACAAAGTGCGTATCGAGTTCCAGCGACAGCTCACCAAGCGCCTCGGCCGTCACCGTGATCTCACTGAGGATCGTCGCGAGCGTGTCCACGGCCACGTTGGGTGGCGAGAGGCCGAAATCCAAGTGCGTGAACTCCGCCAGTGCCGTCACGAATGACCCCGACAGGATATTCCCGACTTCGCCAAGCATCGAGCATCCCATCTCGTCGATCTGCTGTGTCGTGCCCGGTTCGAGCCCCATGAGCCGGTCAGACAAGAAGCGCGCGTCCGCCTCGGAGAACACATAGACGATGACACCGCCCGCATCGCCCTCGACGATGAACAGGACTCCGACCACCATCGCCTCCGCGGCCTCCGGGCTGGCCGCGATTTCCTCTGTCCGGCGGAGCCCCGCAGTGGGCACGGTGATGTCGATCTCCTCACCGAGCAGGTCCGCCAGCGCGGTTGCGGCGTGGCCCGCTCCGATGTTGCCCACCTCACGCAGCGCGTCCAGCTGCAGTTCGGTGATGCCCTCGGCCTCGAATGCCATGAACAGGATCCCCCTCGTTCCGGTTCCCGCATCGCCGCTCAGCGAGCCAGTGGCCCCCGGCCGCCCAGCGTCCCTCATTCGGGCAGCCTCATACCCGCGTCTCGCCGGGAGCGAGGCACTCAGGCTCAGACCCGAACGTCCACCCTGACCGGGTTCGATGCGCTCTGCGCAATACCGCGCTCAGTACGGCCCGTTGCCACATGGTACTGATGCGTCAATGATGCGGAAGCCCGAAGCCGAGTGCTGCCCGATTCGGAGGGGCTTCGGTAGCAGGTAAGGCTCTCGGCAATGATCGTGCCGTCGTGTGCACGAGCCTCACGCCGCATCCGCCCCAGCGCGCCGACGGCCTCCCCCAAGACCCGGAGATGTGCCTGGGAATCGGGGACACGAACCGAGATCCCCACTCCACGAAGGGTGACCACACTCGCACCCCCTGACTCGGTCCGCTCAGGCTCTTGAGCACGGCCTAGCCAGTGCGGTCCACGATCCGGCCCGCTCCCGTGCCACGCGGTTCGAGGTAGCCTCGCCACGCTCGCCGCGCGCGACGGACTTGCCGGAGCTCCTCAGCCGTGGCGCCCAACCGCTCCTCAAGCGCGCGCGCCAAGTCGGCATCAGCAGACGCCAGCGCACAGCGCAGCTCATCGGTTACCGAAGAGGCGTCTTCGGGGCGCGGCCGGTACTCGGACCCCCATACACGCAACAACTCGGCCCGGGCCTCCATGAACTCCCGAACGCGCTCAAGATCGCCGGCGCACAGGGCCGTGTGTTGGTCGCGCGACAGCCGGATCAGCTCGCGCAAGACGGCGTCCGGCCCGGCCCCAGCAATCCGAGACGCCTCGCTGTCGAGCACGGCCCGACCCCTCCAGACCACGTACGCTGTTCAGGCAAGACTCTGGCGATACCTTCCACAAACCAGACCAGTCACCACGGGAGTTCGCCACAATCGACAGGTTTCCTGGCCCTCCAGTTGCCAGGGAGTGGGCTCCGGGTGGTCCCAGCCGGCGGGATGCCAGAGAGCCGCCATCTCCGACCGCGGCCCGGTTCCCACTGGCCCCCTGGAGCCACGGGTCTCCCGCGAGACCTGACGCCTCGGGCTCGAGCGGGCCCCCCGCAGTCATCTCATACTCCTACCGGGGCGCGAACCTCCGCAGGCGCCGATGGCCCTGGGACGGGCAGCGACCCGGCGGCCTGCGGCTGATTCCCCCTGCGCGGCCCTCCAGAAGCCGTCCAAACTACGAGGGAGTGGCCGCATGCAAGAGGAGGACGGAGGGATCAAGGCGCCACTCCGCCTCCGCCGTTGACAGCGGGTTGGTGCCCTGGCTATAGTGACGTCCACGACCGCGCAGCCCCTGCGGGCGGTGTGTGAGCCCGCTCGTCACGAGAGAACCCGCGCGGCGTCAGGGGCGTCTCGATGCGCGAGCTGCTCAACGGGCGCCGGCACCTGTTGCGTGTCCGGTTCGCCGCCCTTCTCCTGGCGCTCCTCGGAGTCGCGCTGGCGCCACGGTTCAGTGCTCCCGGGCTCGCGGCGGGGTGGGCCCTGGCCGCACTGGGTGGTCAGGGCCTCTTGTGGGCGTTCGAGCGGCTGGTCTCACCCATCGCCCACCGCCGGCTCATGGTGGCACTCGACCTGGCTCTCTTTGCGTCGGCTTCGGCCCTCTCCGGCGCCGATCTGTTCTGGCTTCTGCTGTTCCCCGTGATCCTCGCCGTGTGGTCCCTGGGGCCATGGGACATCACACTGACCGTGGCGGGGGCGGTCGGTCTGCACGCCCTCAGTCTGCCCAGCAGCCTACCGGGCGCCGAGGACCTGACGCGGGCTCTCCTGCGCGCGGCGGCGCTGGCGGTGGCGGGGGCCGGTGTATGGGCGGTGGCACGGTCGGCTCGCGGGGCTCGCCCGCGCTGGTCGGCGGTCCGCGATGCCGCAGCCTCACCGCACGGCCGAGGAACCATCGCGCAGTTGCGCGGCCTGACCGAGACCATCGGGGGGTTGCTGGACGCGCGGCGTAGCCTGCTTTACGTCCTGCACGCCGACGGCAGTCTGACCTTCCATGACCCCCTGATGAGTCTCTCGGATGCCCAGTGCGATGCCGCGGGCTCCCTGGCGGCGAGCGAGCTGCTGCGATCGGCCTCGCGAGCGCATCGGGCCGCCGTGATCCCCGATCCGAGCCGTGACCCGCGGCTGCCGCTGGACTTCGTCCGGGGCTTGCGCCCCAGCGACTTGCTCGTCCTCCCGGTCCAGGGAGCGGGCGATGCCCGGGGCGTCGTGGTCCTGGTGGACAAGAACAGCGGCGACCCGTTCTCGGACGAGGACGCGGGCCTCGGCATGCTCGTGGCCGCCCTGGCGTGCCGGGCCGCCGAAGCGGCCTCCGAAGCCCCCTCCGAATGCCCGCCGGTCACCGATGAGGAGCCGCCAGGACCCGACGGAGCGCTGGCCTTCCTGCCTGACCTGGCCATCCAGCCCATGCTGGTCCTGGGGGCCCAAGGGGTTCTAGTCAGCGCCAACGGCGCCGCGAGATCGCTCATGGGGCTACCCGACGACGCCGTGGGCCGTCCTCTCACCGAGGCCATCCGATCGGATGAGTTAAGGTCGTTTCTCTCCCAGGGCCTCCACGGCACGGAGCGGCAAGTCGGCCACTGGACCGCACCGGACGGCGCTCGGGTCGCCGTCCAGCTCACTCCCCTCCTGGCCGATGAGGCGCACCTGGGGGCCGTAGTCAGCTTGTCCGTGGACCCCCTGGCCACGGACACTCGGGCGGTTTGCGACCGCGTCCTCTCGGCGGTCTCGCACGAGCTCAGAACGCCGCTCACGGCCATCCGCGCGGCGACGTCGACGCTCCTGAGAGCTCCGACCCTCGACCCCAGTACGCGGGAGCAGCTGCTGCAGGAAAGCCTGGCACAGGCAGACCGGCTGCAGGCCGCCATCGATGAGTTGGTCGACGCCGCCGAGCCCGGGAGCACGGGGCCAGATGGCGGGGGGCCGGCGGATACGGACGAGGCGCTCGCGCCACTCTCAGAGGTAGTCCGGCGCGTCGTTGCGGACCAGGAGCGAGCCACGCCGGGCCGCCGAGCCGAAACCTCTCTCGAGGAGAGCGAGGCGGTGGCGGCCGCGCCGGCCGATGAGGTTGAGCGGCTGGTCAGCCGGTTGCTGCGCGACGCGTGGACACGGTCGGAGCCCGGGACGCCCATCCGGGTGGCCACCGCGTCGTCGGGTGACACGCTCACCCTCTCCGTCTCGTTCCGCGCCGACCCCAGGCTGTGCCGGGTGGCCGCCGAGTCCTCCGAACCCTTTGCCGTGGCCGGAGCGGGCCCTCGCCCCGGTGGGGGGCTGGGCCTGGGATTGTTCCTTGCCAAGCAGTCGGCGGAGCGGCTGGGCGGATCTCTCCTGGTCGGGGCGGACGCCGAGCGTGTCGAATGGAATGTGACCCTCCCGCGGCGTGCATCTTGACAAAGAGACTGCCCGGACGTATACCCGGCTCGCTCGGTGGGATGGGTCCGCGGAGGACTTGGGACGCAATGAACCGCCCATCCTGTTGGTGGATTTAGACCGGTTGGGGCAGAACTCCACCGGCGGGCCGGGCGGCGGCGCCTGCACTTGGGGTGCCGGGTCTGCCCTGGGGTGGGTCTTTTGCGCCCGGAGAAGGTGAAAGCCTGTCGCCGCCGGAACAACCTGCCGGAAGGCCAACCTGAGCCTGCCGCACCGCAGCTGGCACGCCGGGGCTGGCCATAGGAGCTGAGGGACGAGGCTCGGATGCGCTGGGACCAACGGTCCACCGGCCTCCGATGTAGCTCGGTGCCCTGGCAACTGACGGCATGTGGCAGAGGAGGTGAATCGAGAGCATGAGGCTGACCCTCGGACTCGCGATTGTGGGCGTAGCCCTTCTGGCGGGTGCGGTGTGTGCCGAGCCGGCCTGGGAGGTGTACCTGAGCAAGACTCAGGACCACCAGGCGATTGACATCAAGGATCCGGTTCCGGTGCGCAACACCGTGTTCGTGGCGATGGATGACGTCGCCGCCGCCGCTGGCGCGACCATCCAGAGTGACGAGGAGCGCAACCGCGTGGTCGTGGTCAAGGGCGATCACACCCGGTCGATCCGCTGCAACTTCACCGACCTGGGCGCCCGCAAGATCAACGGCAACTGGTACTGCGCTCACGACGTCATGGCTGGGCTGCTGTTCGGCAAGTCCTACTTCAGCCGCGGCCAGAGCGAGATCAACATGGTCGTGGACGTGGAGGGTGACTAGTCGAGGCGATTAGTCCGGACTAATCGTCGGGGGATTGCGGGCTCACCTTCGGGTGAGCCCGCAGCCTTTGGTGGGGTAGGAAACTGGCGGCCGAGGACGGCCGCCGGCGCGAAACCCAGTACTCCGTGCCCGCGGGCCTCCTGGCCCGCATCGTAGGCGTCGGCCCCGCAGTGGCGGCCGAGGACGGCCGCC
>Ga0116184_10004143_pt1 | contig 11558 bp, 16 predicted proteins | sample AD_JPNNA5_MetaG_FD_89886 | JGI IMG/M metagenome (GOLD analysis project Ga0116184, IMG submission 89886) | Active sludge microbial communities of municipal wastewater-treating anaerobic digesters from Japan - AD_JPNNA5_MetaG | ecosystem: Engineered > Bioreactor > Anaerobic > Digestate | place...
CACGAACTTAATTATTAACCGCAAGCTGTCCGCCCGCTTGCATAAACACGCTGTTATGCCCAGTAAAATATTTGTATGCACTTGTGAGCAGTGTAGATTTGTAAAAAACAAACGTAAAAACCGAAAGCTAAAAAAGAAGATTAAGCGATTAATGAACAAGAAACTTCGTAAAGGGAAGGACGGTAAGGCTGTCAACTTTTATTGGGCATAACACTCGTATAAATGTAGTTTCAGGAGTCGGAAAGATATTCAAGTACTACTGTACTAAATTACATTTATACTCTGTTATAGTTATAAGTAACATAGTTCGTTTAATTTTCGTTTAAATCAATTAAAATTTTGACAGCATATAATTAACAAAAAACAAGTAATATTAAAAATTATACTTGTTTATATGCGTTAAAATGAATACATTTGCATACATTTAATAATACAATTAACACATTATACTTATGGAATCTGAGAATCTATTTGAAACTGGAAAAGTTAGACTTTATTCAGGAAAGTACATTGATGTAACTAATCTTGCGGAAGATGATATATGTCTTGAAGACATTGCTCACGCATTAGCTTTAAAATGTAGATGGAACGGAAATACACAATCTTTCTTTTCTATACTTTCACATTCAATGCTCGTGCAGTCTTTGTTACACGACAGCAATTATACACTTGAAGCTCTTCTTCACGATGCTCATGAGGCATATCTATTTGATATTCCAGCACCGTTTAAGAAACTTGAACCATTTAAGCCTTTAGTAGAACTTGAAAATAAGATTCAGGATTTAATCAACAAGAAATACGGAATAGAAACCTGTAGTATTCCTGATGTAAAAGAAGCAGACATGGCATCATTAAGGTTAGAGTGGAATAGCTGTGTACTTGATAATCGTATATCGAGTAATGCTACTATTTTTGATTCAAAAAGAACATTCTTTAAGCTATTTATAGATTATTACTATCAGAGGTTTGAATACACAGACTCTGAAGTAGATAGAGAGTTTAGAAGATTATCTATAAAGTATAGAATTGTATAATGTCAGTTACTGCGATTGCTATAGTAGAGAATGGAAAGCTTAAGTATAGGTCTGATTTAATAGACCATATAGGAAAGTTTATTAGAGAGCGAGAAGGTAAACGAATCATAGTTGAATACAGTGAGGATATGTTAGATTCTTCTAAAAAGAATAACCTGATTTCATATTATAGAAAAGAAGTTATACCTTTTGTATTTGATTTACTTTCTAAAACAAAAGCAAAAATAACATTACTTGAAGAAGCTGATTTTTTCTTGCGATATAAGTTTATGTCATACAGTACACATTCTGAATACGCTGGAGATATATTAGCGTCAAGAGCATTCTCCTCCTTAGAAGAGGTTGATATGCTTAATACACTATCAAGTATAGGAATATGGACAACAAGACACTTTAATACACCACTGCCTAAACTACAACAGAAATGATACAACAAGTAAAAATAGTTAATTTAACAAAAAGCGCACTAAACTTTATAGCTAAAGACGGAAAGTTTATAACAATACGTTCTCAAGGAGAAGCAAAAGTTGATATATTAAGAGTCGAGCAACCTTTCGAAGGTTTATCAATAGATTCATTTTCTCCCATAGCTTTAAAGGAAACACGTATAAGTAAGATTAAAGGTCTTCCGCCATACGAAGAAGGAACTGTTTGTATAGTTCCAACATTAGTATATCAGTGTTGTTACCACTATCGTCCTGACGTTTACGTTATTGACGAGCCAGTAAAAGATGGAAGTAGTACAAGAACCTGCAAGTCTATATCGCGCCCATTACTTATGTCTGTGCAAAGTGACTTCAAGAAGATTAATAGTATTCTTACGAAAATTAACTTTGACGACAAGGATGATATTGTAGAGAAAGTATTTCAAGCTAAAAGCTTAACAGATAAATACTATAAATAACTTAACAAAATTATCACATTATGCCAAGAATTCTAACAAACAAGTATGGATTTCCTGAACCATTACTACGAGCATTAACCTACGATGGTTATGAAAAAAGAGGCTTTATTAGTACAACAGCTTTAATAGACTCTCCTAAGGTAAGAATACTCAGAAACAATACAGAGTATTACGAAGATGTATCTGACCTTATTTGGTCTGTTCGTGGAAGCGCTATGCACGTAGTGCTTGAACGTGCAGCTGAGATGATTGGCACGTTCGATAGAGAAAATGGACTACTTACTCCACGATACGAGTCTGAAATTAAACTCGACTATAAAATGTTAGGCAAGCATCTCATTCCTGATGAAGTTGAAGATGGTATTCATTTAACAGGGACTTTTGACTTAATGCACGTTGCAAGTCCTGTTACGTTGTTTGACTACAAGGATACGTCTGTTTGGAAGGTGATAAAATGCAAGAAGTCTATTGACGAAAGAGGAGCAACTGTTTATAAAGCAGGTCCTGAAGATGTTAAGGATTGGGCAAAGCAAACTAACATATACAGATATATTATATGGAAGACTCGTGGTATTATAGTAGAAAAAATAAACATAGTAGTATTCTTAAAAGATTGGAAACAATCAGAAGCATACAAAGAGGATTACCCTGAAAAACCAGTAATAATAGTTTCGATTCCTACTTATAGCTTTGAATCTGTTGAAAGATTTATCGAGCATCGCTTAGAGTTACATCATGGAGCTCAGATGCTTTTTGAACATGGCGGAATAAATTCAGTACCTGAATGTACAAAAGAAGAAAGGTGGGCAACTAATGAAACATGGAAGATATACGCTTACGAAGGTTCTGCTCGCGCAATAAGCGGAGGTGTTTATACAATAGATTCCGAAGAACAAAAAGTTAAAGCGCAGTTGCACTATGACACACTTAAAATAAATAACCCTAAAACGTTTATGAAAAAGTTTGAAGGAGAGGATAGACGTTGCGAAAACTACTGTCCGATGAATATTCACTGTCACTATTATAAATCTAAATTTAGTTAAGCTATGAGAAAATTTAAGAAAACTCCATTAGATATTCGTGGAAAAGAGAAGCTTTCGCTAAAGCAGCTAAATAAAGAAATTGCTGAATTTGAAAAGAAACTAGTAGAAAAGCTTAAGAAAGGTGGAGTAATTCAGATTAACGAAAACACTAAACAATAATACAGAATGATACCATTTTTATCACTTGACGAATGCTTAAAGCTTGTAGCAGAAAATAAGCTAACCAAGACAAATCATGGAAGAATAGAACCTATTGATTTTGAGCAGAGTTACTTCAGAAACGAAGCATCTGGAAGTATTCGTATTGCGAGGACAGATATGTCAGACTTTTATACGAAGTTTGAGAAAAAGAACTATGAATTACTTTGTCCAGCAGTTCCAAAAGACTTTGAAATAAAAGATAGAAAAGAGTTTGAAGCACGAGTAACAAAAGTCACTATAACAAACTTAGAACCTGATGCTGCTTTGATGCATAAGTTTGATATTGTATCTTCAGATGCTTTACTTCTTGGCGCAGAATCATTTAAAGAATCTGACTTCTTAAATCATACAGTTTCTAAAGAGATGTGGAAAATGTCTATTAAACCAAAGTGTTTAACAGGTTGGGCTTGGTATTCAAAAGTAGCAATAAACAGAAGCTCTTCGAAGAGTCAGATTATACCAATGTCAATAAGACCACTTGTCGACGAGGAACTCAATAAAAATAAAAAAGTATTCAACTATATATTCTTTTCAGAAGCATACCTTAAATCAGACTTTCAAGAACTTGAATTCTTAACTGATTTTAAAGTTAAGCGAATGACAGAACATAAGTTAGCATCTACCATAATGGAAGTACTTGAAGGCAAGTCTAAACTTGGTAATGTTATTATATGGAAAGGAGGAGCAAGTAAAAAGAAACTTATTATATACTATGAAATGCACGACGAACAAAGGGTTCTTGAGTTTGCTAAAATAGTAGAAAATAATAACCCTGCCGACTTTAACTTCGAGCAGTTTCTAATAGATGATGGCACACGTCTGATTATTAATACTGAAAAGTTTGAACAGATGAAAGGTGCGTACATTAACTTTATTAAACAACAGAAACAAAATGTCTAAAGATTACACGCAAAAAACGATTCTTGATGAACTTATTCCATTAGCAGATGGAATACTTGGCGGAACAAATTATGGTAACTACAGTCTTACAATGCAAGAAAGTACAGGCTCTATTTATTTCAGTAATGACTTTGCAAATGCACTTAATATACTATCTGGAGATAGAATAGGCTTTGTTCAGCATCCTAAACATCAACAGTTGCTAATGATATATGTTACTGACAATCAGTTAGGTACACATAGAGTTACTAAAAGTAAGAACAACCCTTATAAAATCTATTGTAAACAATGGATTCTTGATTTCAAAAAGAGGTTTCACTTTGGTAACGCTGGAACACATAAGCTTTACATATACCCAGCTATATCTATTGTTACTGAACAAAATGGTATGAAAGAAAAATGTTATCTTGTTTATGATAAAACACAAGAACGGAAGGATATTGACGATACAGTAAAACAAATGATAATAGAAAATACTAAGTTTCTATTTAATGAACTTCTGAAAATTAAAATTGATAAGTAATGACAACAATAGTAGACGAATCGCTTAAGCCTTATTTTCTTGTATGCGAAAAAGGTAAAATAGAAGTATTCAAAATAAAGATTAGAAATAAATCTGACGGCACACAAGAGAACTATAATTCTTTAGTTTGCACAAAGAATACTTTACCAGAAGCTTTAAAATCTTTAGTTGTAGATTCTTTAGGTAAAAAGAAAAAGAATAGACCAACAAAGATACGTGACTATGTTAACGCATATAGAAAACTTTATGGTGAACTTAAAAAATTACTTACAATAGATGAACTGGCTATCTGAAACTACTTCAAATGTTATATATGATGAGATATTTGGAGAGTATAGTATAAACCCTATGCCTACAGGTACTTATAAGGTATACAAAAGAAGAGACTGTGTAAAGCTTGAAAAGTATAAAGAATTACGTTCTTCTGATATATCTTTATCAGAAGAAGACTATAATGAATACTATATGCTTGCGAGTACACACAATACTCTCTTTCATGCAGTTATGTGGATAGCTGAACAGAACTTGCTTTTTAACAAGTCAGGTGTTACTACTCTTTATAAACTTATAATAGAACTAAACAAATATGTTACAGCAATTAAGTAAGTACACAGAATATAAACTTGGATTAACTTTCGTAACGCTTGAGAATGGTGACGACGCTTTAGTTTTAAGAAAACCAATGTTTAACATAGATGAGTTAGACCTTGCTGAATGTATAAAAATGAACATAGAAAATCAATCTACTGTTTGGATTAAACTTAAGGATATAAGTAACTTCTCTTTATATACATTTATAATCTTTGCATTTAAAGGTTTTATAGACCAAGATACAGATGAAAGAGATGAGGTATTTGATAAACTTAAGGTTGGGTACAAAAGACTTTGGGCTGAATTTGAAACTGTTGCAAGAGAAAGGTTTCCAAGATACGACGAACTTATGTATCATCAAAAAGAGTGTGTATATCTTGGATATTACAGAAGAGAGAATATATTTGCACTTGAACAAGGTTTAGGAAAAACACTTACATCTAATGCTTTAGCTGTAATACTTGACGTTAAAAAACAATTAATTGTAACTCCAGGTGCAGTAAAATGGCAGTGGCCATCTGAGATGATGGACTGGGATATAAGTATGATGGAAATTTCTATAATGGATGCGAGTCCAAAGGATTCTATAAAAGCTCCTTTTGAGAAACACGTTCTTATAAACTATGATTTACTTGAAAGAAACAAGACTGCACTTAAGATTAAGAACTTTGAAATGATAACATTAGATGAGTGCCATAAAATAAAGAACACAGATTCTATTCGCTCTCAGTCTATTCATGACCTACAAAAACTTACACAGGCAAGGCTTTGTTTATTATCTGGAACTCCAGCTACTAATACAGCTGAAGATATATATTCTTATCTAAAGTTAACATCTCATAAATACGGAAACAAAAAATTATTCTATGATAAATTTATAGAAGAATATCGAGATAAAACTGGAAAAGTTAAGAAACGTGGAAAAAACTTACAGTTCCTTAACTATTGTATTTCTAATTTAATGATACGAAGAAGAAAGAGTATTCTTAACCTCCCGCCTAAAAACTATGTTAAACTTATGTTCGATATGGATAAGGATATTCACGAGGAGTATAGAAATCAACTCTACGATATAGTTAATAAGTCTGCGTCTGGGCAATTAACAAAAACACAAACTCAACTTTCACTACAGTCTCTTAATATACTTTCAGCTAAATCAAAAGTCCCTAAGCTAATTCCTATGATTGAAGGTATTATCAATAAGAAGTACACTGTTTATGTTGACGAAAAACTAATAGAAGGAAGCACAACAACTGTTATAGAAGATAAACCAATAGAGGTTAATGGTAAAATAGTTGTATTCTGTGTTAACACAGAACCTATAAATATGTTAGCTGAGTACTTTGGAAATCGTGCAGTAGTAATTGATGGAAAAGTTAAAATGAAAGAACGTTTCAAGATAGCTACTCTATTTAGAAAAAGCAGAACTGTTAATGTACTTATAGGACAAACAGATGCTTGTGGTATAGGTCTTAACCTTGTCAATAAAAAGAAAGATAAGGATTTAGTTCCTATACATACAGTGTTGCATATAAACTTTCCTTTAACGTGGGCTCAAGTAGAACAAGCATCTGACCGTGTACATAGAATGGGACAGTGGTATCCTAATGGAGTAGAAGTTCTTTGTGCGTTTTCAAAAGGAACTATTGATGAGAAACTTTATGAACTTATTAAACGTAAGTATGAAGATGTATCAACGCTTATAGAAGGACAAAAAGAAGATATTAACCTTGAGGAAGTTAACTTTTCCGATATAGACGTTTCCGTAGATGATATAAAAGATATTGTAAAGGAAGACGAGGAATTTACTAAATTTTTAACCGAAGTAAAATAATGGCAAAAGCGAATAAATTAAACGATACAGAGAAGCTGTACTATAAAAACAAGCTACTTGAAGTTAATCAAGCTATTGAGCAGTTTCGTGCTCAAGGAGTTGAGCCTCCAGCTATATTACTTCAAAAAGCTAACCATTGGGGAGGAAAACTTAATACAAATAAATTTGGAGCAAAAAAAGATTCTACTTCTGTTGCTGGTGAAACATTTGATTCTAACTTCGAAGGTAAAGTGGCTAAGATGTTTCATAAAGTTAATATACCTTATGAGTCACAAAGAAAGTTTAAGCTTATGGAAACATTTAAACTTTCATATCCTGAGGACAAAGGTGTAATACAAGAGAATATACAGGATATAGAGTATAAAGCTGACTTTGTTATTCACGACTTAATTATAATAGATGTTAAGGGTAATAAAGCTACTCAGACACCTGAATTTAACTTAAAGTGGAAATTACTAAAAAATAAATTTAGAGATAGATATTACTATATTTTAATAGGAAATAACTCTGAACTTATTTTTGCTATGGGTAAAATTAAAAGAATACTTGAAGAAAGAAACATAACAATTAAATAGACAATGGCTGAAAAATACTTTGAATTTATAGAACACGACATTAACTTTAGAGGTAATATAGTTAAACTTAGTGAAGCGAAAGGTCTTATATCAAGAAGAAGGGACTATGTTTCATATACGAGTATGTTTCTTTTTGATGAAGATATTATATCTCACATAGATAATCTTAAGGCTCTTGGTCAGCAATCATCTGTGACTGGATATGTTGGTAAGTGCTTTATGAACTTTCTATGGATTGATATAGATACTGATGCAGATGACGATTCTGATTTAGAAAAGAACGTAAAACGTACAGTTGTAGAAGTTAAAAAGGTTATTGACAATATGATACTTAAGTATGATATGAGTGAAGATAACTTTAAAATTTACTTCTCTGGTAAGAAAGGTTTTCATATAGGAATACCTGCGCATTTATTTGGAGCTGAGAATTATTCGTCTGAGATGCTTCCGACTATATGTAAGGTTCTGGCAAAAGAAATGTGCGAAGGAAGTAGAATGCTTGATACTGTAATTTATAATACAACTCGTATCTTTAGAACACCACACTCAAAACATCAAAGTACAGGTTACTATAAAGTTCAAGTAAGTTACGATACTATAGCAAATCTAGCAAGTGATAAGATAATTGAAAATTCTGAATTTTGTGTAAGTGAACACGTAGAGTTAAATCTAAGTCCTAATACTGCCCTTACAATGATGTTTCAAGAATGTGCTAAAAAGGCAAGTAAACAATTTGATTTATTAGGAACTGTTCTTGAAAAAGAAAATGATGTAACAAAAAATAAATCTTTATTTCGTTTACCTGAGAAAGGTATGAGGAATGATTCTATTTTTAAAATGGGAGTTAAGTTATTCTCAATTCCGAAACAGTATCTTCCTAATCAACAGGTTATAGACTTATTAAGATTAATATCTGATGCTGTAAATAATGCAGCAGTTATACGCGGACAAGAACCATTATCTGAACTCGAGATAAGAACTTTTATTAATCAGTCATTTAAGTACACACGTCTAAATCAAACACTTAATCAAGTAGAAGCAAAAGGGGTAACAGACTTTGCTATGAGGGTATTTCACTACGCAAAGAACAGTAAGTATGTTTCTACAACAGTTCCTGAATTCGACTTAGACTTAGGTGGTGGAGGAGTACTTGGAAACTTGTATTCTGTTATTGGAAAGGGTGGTACTATGAAATCTATTTTATTACAGAACATACAGATACTTGACTGTCGTAATGGAAACTATAATTTATATCTTAATATGGAGATGTCAGAGAATTCATTCTTTGACAGAACTTGTAGAATGTTGCTTAATTTACACTTTATAGAAGAAGTAAAAAATGGTAATATAACTATGGATATGGTTAAAAAGATTGAACAAGAAATTAATGACGAAGTAGGTGGTCGTCTTATAGTTGTAAATAAAAATGACCTATCACCTCAGGATATTGCTGATATTTCAAAACGTAAAGAAGATGAACTTGGACATAAAATTAGTTCTATTGTGGCAGACTCTGCTTCTGCTATGCATATGCCAAATAATGATGAAGTTGCAGCTGCTGTACAAAACAGTAGGGCGCTTAAGGAGGTTGCAAAGAAAGAGAATAAGTGTATATTTCTTATTAATCACTGTAATGCTTCTGCTCCTCATTATGTGCGTGATATTTCTTCGTATATCAGAGGCGGGACTAAAACTCTTGATAATGGAGATGGATATTTTATGCTATCAAAAATAGTTGACCAAGATAAATCTAACTTTAATTGGTCACCTCCAGATATAATAGCAGCACAAGGTCTTGTTTGGGTGCGATTTGTAAACAAACGAGAAAGTGGTAACACTATAGATAAAGTACTGTCAATATCAGACGACTTGGTATTAGACCTTGAAAGTAGAGACCCTAAAGATTTTCAACATTAATCACTTAAATAAATACATTATGTCACAGTTAACAATTAAAGAATTTCAAGCACAAGCTAAAAGAACTTTACCTGATTTAGGTTCAGAACTTAACAACAACTTACATATGACAATAGGAATATCAACAGAATCTGGTGAGCTTCTTGATGTTTATAAAAAGGCTTTTGCATACGGAAAAGCTATAGATACAGTAAACGTTAAAGAAGAAATAGGAGATTTACTATGGTATATTGTTAATCTTTGTTCTATTAACGGATTCGATATAGAAGAAATTATGTATACTAACATAATGAAGCTACTAAAAAGATTTCCTGAGAAATTTGATGCTGATGCAGCTATATTTAGAAACACAGATGCAGAGCGTATTATTCTTGAAGGTAATCCAAAAATAGAGTTTAACTTCACAGAAGAATCAATTAAGGTTAATGAAAATAAATAAGAAAACGCTTGTTTATCTGAATGATTTTTCGTATATTTACTAACTTAAATTTAAACCATGAAACGTTTAAAAGACTATACTTTCGTAGAGTTTCAAATAGATATTAGCAAAGTACCTCTCGAATATTCAATAGAAGAAAATGCTACTGTTAAGGCTAAAGTTTGGTTTTCTTTCACTAACAATAAAGCTTTTGTAACCGAAAGTTTAGGTCAAACACTTTCTGATTCTATTCGTCAAAACATTGAAGTAGATATCTTTAATGTAGAGGATATAATAATACACGGAATAGGTTCTATTTTCAATGTAGATGATTTCGATGAAATTGAAAAATTAGAAACTTATATTGAGAAAGAAGTTACAAGCGACTACACTAAATATTTTTCACTTGATAATACATAAAACAAAATGGCACAGTTAACTATTTCACCACTACTTAACGTTGGTGACGATTTCTTCACTCTTATATCTGGTGGTATAAGAAAATTAACAGTTTCTAAAGTAGAAACATCTACAGTTGGCACATCTCCAAATGTTACAACTATAGTATATACAGGTACTTATCAAAGTAAAGTTTTAACATTTCCAGAGTCTGCTGTTTCTACAACTGCTCAAGGAGCTGCTGACATACTTGTAGGGAAATACGAGGAAGAAAATCCTTAATAATAACACTTAACACAACTATAACTTTATGGCACAAAATCATTTGCTTGAGGGATTCTTTTCTTATATGGGAAACAAGAACTCACTCTGTGACTGGATTATTCCTCAATTTCCAATGCACAAAACATACGTAGAAGTATTCGGAGGTACTTTTGCAATAGGTTTGAATAAACCTAAAATAGATGGAGTGGTAGAAATCTATAATGATTTTAATTCTAACCTATCAAATCTATTTGAAATAGTAAGAACACGTCACGAAGAGTTTTTAGAAGAACTTGACAAGACAATTATCTCCGAAGAATGGCACAAAAAGTTCTATGGTAATCATTCAGACTTTTCTCCGATGGAAAACGCTGTAAGATACTTCTATGTTATGTTATATACATTCAGAGGTAAGTACGATGGAGGATTCAGTTATACTGCAGAAAACTCTTATTGCAAGATGATGGAGCGTAAACGTGAAGTTATCAAAGAGATTCATAAAAGAATAAAGAATGTTATCGTGTTGAATAAGAATTGCTTTGATGTTGTGCGCCAGAACAATGATAAAGATACATTACTTTATCTTGACCCTCCATACGTTGATACAGAACAGTATTATAAGCATCTTGCTGGAACATTCGGTGAAGTAGAGCATATTAAACTTAGAGATATGCTTGAGCAACATAAAGGATTTTTCTTCCTTTCGTATGAAGACGACCCTTTAGTTTCTGATTTATATCGTAAGTTTAAGATACATCGAAAACAGTTGTTTCGTGGAAGTTCTAATACTGTACGTTATGAAGTATTAGTTACTAATTATGAACCAGTACAAAACCTTTTCTCATTTCCTAATTAACAATTATGGCAGGACAATATATTATAGATGGTCAGTGGAAGTACAAAGACACTGTTGACGTAAAGAAACGCGCAGAGTATCTTCGTGCTGTTACAGACC
>Ga0116184_10004144_pt1 | contig 11557 bp, 16 predicted proteins | sample AD_JPNNA5_MetaG_FD_89886 | JGI IMG/M metagenome (GOLD analysis project Ga0116184, IMG submission 89886) | Active sludge microbial communities of municipal wastewater-treating anaerobic digesters from Japan - AD_JPNNA5_MetaG | ecosystem: Engineered > Bioreactor > Anaerobic > Digestate | place...
AGCCAAAGGCTGATCGTCCTATGGACGAAATTGCGCCAACTCCGACGTTTAGTCTCATTTAAATAGACTTGTTACCTTTGTGGAGTGTGTCTATTATAACTTGTTTAATCATTTTACCAAAGCCCATCTTATAAAATTTTTCCCTTAATTTGGAATCTTCCTCACAGAGATATGATTCGTAATAAACAAGTTTTAGGGGTCTATTATTTCTTGTCCACTTATTGGTACCAAGATTGTGTTCTTTTAATCTTTCTCCAGGAGTTTTACTGGTTTGGCCGACATATATTTTCCCGTTCTTTAGACTCTCTAAAAAATAAACATAAAACATAATTAATTGTACGCTAGCCTCAGCCAAAGGCTGATCGTCCTATGGACGAAATTGCGTCAATCCCCGCCTACGCTGAAGCTACGGCGGGCATGCCCGCTTAAAACACTACAAGTGAAGCCCGATATAGTTAATACCCCCGAAATAGAAGGAAAAATAGCAAAGAGCGAAAATATAAGGCCCAAGAAGTGCTTTTAGGGACAGTATAAAAAGGGAGAGACCATTTATCATACTCTGATTGAAGCTGAGCAGTAATTTGTTTGGGTTCTTGAGACCTAAAAGCAGATAAGGGTAAAGGGGAAGAGAATTCAAATTTAATATCAGGAAAAAATTTACTTAAATGGGGGTTGAAACGTAGGGCATCAAAAATAGAAGTACCAGTAACATGGGCAAAAACTATTTTTGCTTGACGATATTTTTTGACATTTTTAATCAAATAGCCAACGCCAGAATAAAAATCACGACCATTTTTACTGCCACCTGCAGGAAAAATGATGACGGTAGAATTTTGATCAACTTTTTTGGCGGCCAGTTTTACATTATTGATATTTTTTTTATGAGATTCTTCTTTGGAAAAAGAGGGAGAATAATGAATTGAATTTATAAGGGCGGTTTTCCAATCAAATTTAGAATTGGAGGCCGAACGATAACCGATGAATAGCGGAATAATGTGCTTATCGAAAGAAGGAATGATTGATAAAAGATTGTTTATAGCCATGAGAAAAGTATTAGGGCGGTGGGGAAGAGCCCCTATAAGAAGGAAAACTTCGAGCTGATTTGGGTGATTACAGATTAAAATGACAGGATCTTTTTTAAAAGATTTTTTGGTAGATGAGGGTAAATTGACAATAAAATTGCGATTGGTACGACGGGCAATATCGGCAAAAGAACGATTCACCCCAAAATGTTTAATATTGGAATCAATCTGGGAAAGAAATTTGTGGAGCAATGGATTATCGTAAAGTGAACGGGGCATCGAATAGAAATTATATATAATTAGGGGGTATTTTGAAAGTATTTAGAGTTTTGATATCTGGACCAGGTAGCCAGAGTAATACCACAATTTATTTTTCCAGTAGAAACATATTCCCTAACCTGAGGTAATGATAATTTAATAATTCTGTCGATCGATTCATTGCCCTCCTGATGGAAAAAATTTGCTTGATTTTCGTTGATGATGTTGGTAGCCAAAAAGGAATGAGCAATTAAATCTTCATGTCCGGGACCTATATAAAAACAACCCAAAGAATGCCATCTTTTGGCAATAAGTCCGGTTTCTTCTAGTAACTCTTTTTTAGCGGCTGCCAAATCAGTTTGATTGCCAATACCACCACCGGGAACCTGATAAACATAGCCTTTGACAGGATAACGATATTCTCGGATAAAATAAAAGAAATTATTGGCACCTCTAGCTAAGACAAAAACACCAACTTCTTTGCTCAGATAAGAATAAATACCCTCATTGCCATCTGGCCTTATTACTTTGTCTTCATAAAAACTCATCCATTTGTTTTGGTAAACAAGTCTTGAAGAAATAGTTTGCCAAGGTTCCTTGCGATTCATAATTGAATTTCTTTATCTTAACATAGAAATTTTGGGTATATTTTCCCTCTTGTAGTTTCGGGTTTTATTCGGTTAATATAAAGTATGAGGGAAAAAGTAGACAAAATAGTTTCGGTAGAAAGTAAATTCTGGGGGGATAAAAAGAAATTAAGCGTAAATAAAATAAATTGGAATAATAGGGATTATTTAATAGAGAAACTGGGGATGTATTATAAGCAGAAAAAGGGACAAAAGTTGTATCACATCTTCTTTGTTTCCGGAGGGGGGCTGTGTTTCAAATTAATATTGGAAGCTGATAGTTTAATTTGGAAATTGGAGGAAATATCTGATGGATTACCTGAGTGAAAGCGATTTTAATTCAGAGACTCCGCATAAAATGTTTTTGGACATTAATTCCTGTTTTGCAACAATCGAACAACAGGCCAATCCCCTCTTAAGGGGAAAAGAGGTAGCCGTGGCGGCATATAAATGTGATCATAGTTGTATTTTGGCGGCTTCAAAAGAGGCAAAAAATCTGGGAATTAAAACTGGCTGGAAGGTGGCAGAGGCCAAAAAAATTTGTCCAAATATAATCGTCATTACTCCAGATCCTCCGAAATATCGTTTTGTCCACAAAGAAATTAGAAAAATTTTGGAAAATTTTAGTCCTAGGGTAAATCCCCGATCAATTGATGAATTTGCTATAAATTTTAATGGAATTGATGGTGATTTATGGAAAAAGGCTAAAGATATCAAAGCAGAAATTAAAAACAAGGTAGGCGAATGGATAACGGTATCTATTGGTATTGCCCCCAATTTTTTCTTGGCAAAGTTGGCATCAAACTTAATAAAGCCCGATGGTTTGGTGAAAATTGACAAAAATAATTTTGAAGAAATTTATCAAAAATTGGAACTGGAAAGTTTGCCGGGAATTGCCTTTAAAAGTAAGTGTAAATTAGAAGTTAATAATATTTTAAAAGTAAACGATTTTTATAATTGCGGCCGACAGGAATTGAGAAGTATTTTTCACTCAATTTGGGCAGATTATTGGTACTGGAGGTTGAGAGGTTTTGAAATTGACGAAGAAAAAAAAGAAAAGAAAAAAAGCTTTTCGTCGATAGTGGCATTGAAAATACCAGCGAAAAATAGGGATGAATTGGCGGCAATATTTTATCAATTATGCCTAAAGGTAGGTAGAAGAGCTAAAAGGCAAAAACAGGGGGCAAAAAGGGTTGTCTGGTGGGCAGGAGGAGATGACATACAGATTGAAGGTCGGTTGAAAAGTGAGGAGGTGATGACTAATGGTTGGGAAATATTTGAAAGTTTTTATAGCCGGATTGGGGAATTTAGGGGTGAAATTAAAAAAGTAGTGGTAGTCATAGACCATCTTTGCCCTAGATATTGGCAAGAAGATATTTTTGGAATTAGGGAAAAACTATGGGAAAAAAGTGAAATAGCCCAAAAAATTAACGATAAATTTGGGGAAAATAGTGTTTTTCCCGGGAATCTTTTGAATATTCAAAGAGTGGCTGATTCCATTGGTTTTGGAAATTTTACCGAGTAAGTGATAAGCTCATTTTTATGACTTTCAGAGAGATTGTTTTTGATATAGAAACTAAGAAAATTTTTGATGATATCAAAGGTAGTAATCCAGCAGATTTGGGGGTATCAATAGTATCGATTTACAAAAGAGAACTAAATGAAGATTTAGAGGAAATTAGTGGAAAAGTAGAAAGTTTTTTTGAAAAAGATTTTGATAAAATGTGGCCAGTATTTACTAACGTTAGTCGGATTATCGGTTTTAACAGTCTCCATTTTGATGTCCCGGCGTTGGTGCCTTTGGCGCCCTATGACTTTAAAAAATTAAATCACTTCGACATCATGGACCATATAAGAAATAGTCTAGGATTCAGGCTCAGTCTAAACGCCGTAGCCAATGAAACACTGGGACATGGCAAAATCGATAATGGTCTAAACGCCGTAGATTATTGGCAAGAACAATCAAATGAATCTCTCTCAAAACTTAAAAAATATTGCGAGATGGATGTCATTGTGACCAAAGAGGTATATGATTTTGGATTAAAAAATAAAAAATTAAAATACAGGGATAAATGGAATACACTAAGAGAATTGGAAGTAGATTTCTCCTATCCTGAAAAAACAGAATTGCCGCAAATGGGGTTGTTTTAAAAAAATTTTGGGCTTCGGCTAGCGAAGCCCTTACATTTTAGATTAAGGGGATTATACCTATCTTGCTGCCAACGAATTGGATTTAATTTAATATATTTTTGATATTTAATTAATTCATTGCTATTTCTGACTCGGTGTTCAAAATAATTTCTTTGCCAAATACATGCAATTTCATTTATTTTATTTTTTTGAATTGTTTTTAACCATTTATTAATTGTTCTACCTTTAAATACATTAATTATTTTTCCTAAAGTAACCCCCTTTACTTTTTTATTTATTGAAATAATTAAATGCATATGATTAGGCATAATTACACTATTTGTAATATTTATATTTGGAAAATATTTTTGAATTTCTATTATTTCATCTCTTACAATTTCAGTCAGTTCAGGATATTTTTCAAAATAACTACCGTGTTTTAGGGCGCAAATAGTAACAAAAAATTTATTTGGCAAACTATAATCAAGTTTTTGAAAACGGATTGAGTGACGATGGTTCATGATCATTATTTCTGTATGTAGGGGTTTCGCTAGCCGAAACCCCAATACTTAAAATATTTTCGAATCTTCTTCGTTTTTGTTTGTTTTATCTAAAATATAGATATCGGCACCAAATTCATCATTACCCACAAACTCCCCTTCTCCTTTTAAAATCCGCTCATAAGGAAGGCAATAACGACAGCCTGCCTCACCGACAGGACAATCAAACTTTTCTAAAGAGCGTTGGAGTTTGATTCGTTTAGCAATCTTCATAATCTTTGCCTCTGATTCGACTAAATCAGGTAGTTCTTTCGGGGTCAGTTCATCGTTATTTTCCAAGTACCAGTAATAGGCCATGTTTACCTCACGATGCTGGCAATTTTTGACCAATAAATGATATATGGGCAACTGGAGTGATTCTTTACCCTCTTCATAACGACTAGTTTTAAAATCGATAATATCGACAGTGTTGGTATCAGGAGAATAGCGAAGCCAGTCAATTTTGCCACATAAGATGATGTTGTCTTTTTCAGAAAGCCAATAATGGGGTAATTCCTGGTTAATTTTGATGGATAATTCACCTAAAGGACCGGGATTTTTTTGAACTCGATTAATCATCAATTGACCTCGTTGCTTATATTGAGATTCGGTGCTTTCGTCTAAAAAACCACCTTTTTTCCCAGATACTTTTTTCCAGGAATCTTCAAATCTATCTAAAAGTGATTTGTTAAAGCGAATGTTAGTTTTGATGGCAGATAGCGATTCAATGACTTCGTGAACCGCCTGACCGAGACTTAGTGGAGGAGAGGCAATTTTTATTTTATGGTGAGTTTGCGGATCTTTGTAAACATTTTTAAGGTAATAGGAACGAGGACATTCTAAAAAGGCACTAATAGAGGAATGAGACACCCAAAGAGCGGAGTATTTATCAGTCATTAAAATATTATATAGAAAAAAACAATTATTATTAAGAAATAGAGACACGTTACGATGTAGAGACGCGCCAATGGCACGTTTCTACAATTAAAAATATTTTATTGCGCCAGAAAAGATATAATCGGCTTATGCGTTTAAATAAATTTTTAGCCCAAAGTGGGGTGGCATCAAGACGGGGGGCTGATAAAATTATTGCTGAAGGCCGGGTGAAAATAAATGGAATAGTGGCTAAATTAGGCGATCAAGTCGGGGCAAGAGACAAAGTTTTTATTGACGAAAAACCGATAGGTAGGAGTGAAGAAAAACAGTATTTTGCAGTTTATAAACCGGTAGGATATATTTCCACAGTTAGCGATGAATTTGGAAGAAAAAATGTACTTCAATTAGTAAAAAGTAAAAATAGATTATATCCAGTGGGCAGATTGGATATTGATTCTGAAGGGCTGATGATTCTCACAAACGATGGTGATTTGACCTTAAAACTCACCCATCCTAGATTTCATTTGGAAAAAGAATATGAAGTTACTTGTGACCGAGAAATTAATGTAAAGAAGATTAATACCGGAGCAAATAAAATTATCTGGTATAGAAAAAATGAAATGAGGATAGTGATGTATGAAGGTAAAAAAAGGCAAATCAGAAAGATGTGTTGGTTGGCGGGCTTGAGGGTAATTAAACTTAAAAGAATCAGGATTGGAAAATTATTTTTGGGCAATTTAAATCCCGGAGAGTATAAAGAACTGACTCCCCGGGACGTAAAAGAACTTAGCCAGATTTAACAGTAATTTCTTTGGCTTTGGCAGCTTCACTAATAGGCGCAGAAATAGTCAAAACGCCGTCTTTAAGCTGAGCATCTAATTTCTTTTCATCGATTGGACGAGGTAAATAAGTGGTGTATTCAAAAACAGAAACCTTGTTCCATTGATGGATTATTTTCTTGCCTTCTTTTCGGCTTTTCTCATCTTTAGAACTGGCTGATACACGAAGAACACCATCTTCATAGGTAACCTTGACTTGGTCAGCTTTGATACCAGGGACAGAGGCTTCGACAACTACTTTGTCTCCTTCCTCATAAACGTTTAGTCCTTCAGTTGATTTTAATTCTGTCCAGTCTTCATCATCCCAAAATAGAGGTTTTAAATCTGTTAATGGTTTAAATGGATAGTAGTGCATATAAACTCCTTATATAAATTTATAATCATTATCAGTATAGTATTTTAACTGCTAGCTGTCAAGTGTTTACTTTGCTAATATGATATAGTAAACAGATGAAACGAAAAATAAGTTTAGTTTTGGGAGCTGGTGGATCCAAAGGCTTGGCACACCTTGGAGTAATCAAAGCCTTAAATGAAGCCGGTTTTGAGATTACTCAGATAGCGGGAACGTCAGTTGGAGCTTTAATCGGTGGTTTGTATGCTGGAAAACCCGACGTCAAATGGATAGAAGAGATTGTTTATAGCTTGTCGTATCGCAAATTATCAAAAATTATTCTGGAAAGACCTAGAAAAAGTGCTTTAATTTATGGGAATAATTATCATAACTTTTTAAAAAAAATTTTGCCCATTAAAAATGTTGAAGATACTCAAATTCCCTTTAGAGCAGTAGCCAGTGATTTAGTTAGTGGAGAAAAATATGTTTTTAATAGCGGACCCTTGGTTACAGCCATTTCTGCCTCCAGTGCAATTCCAGCTATTTTTTCTCCCGTTGAATATAAGGGAATGCTGCTAATTGATGGAGGGGCGATTGATCCAGTTCCAGTTGACGAAATTGAAAAAAATGAAAAACAACCAATAGTTGCCGTGGCATTGTATAAAAATTTATTTCCCAAGGATTTTTCAAAGTTAAAAAAAGCCGGATTGGCTCGGATAGCTTTTGACTCTATGCAGGTAGCTGTTTCAAATTTATCAAAAAAAGCAATTAAGAAAGCCGATCTGGTCATTTTACCCGATGTCGAAAATATTAATGTACTGGATTTTGTAAAAGCCAAAGAATATGTAGAAATAGGCTATAGGACAATGAAGAAAAATATGGATCAATTGAATAAACTATTTCGTTGATTTTTGTCAAAAGATATTCGTAATAGCGAGGAAATAATGTTAAACTTTTCTATGATTAACTTTATCAAGAAGAATTGGTATGTGATTATTTTAGCAATACTTGCATTACTTTGGGTAAAGGATCGTATGGAATCAACAGTTAGTTATAATGCCAACAAAGGTGTTAAAAGCGGTGTGTATTCGGAGAATAGTATTGGAGGAATGGCAGATACTTTATCATTTAGTGGTAATAAGGCCGCTCCTTCAGAAAGTACAGACAGAATAATAATTCAAGATACCGGCTTGTCACTTCAAGTAAAAGATGTATCTAAAACAATTGATAATATTGAGGAAACAACAAAAAATTTTGGTGGTTTTTTGATTAGTTCTCATCTTAGCAAACCCGAGGGTGCGGCGAGTGGGAATATTTCGGTTCGGATTCCAGAAGAAAAGAGAAAAGAAGCCATGGTGGCTTTTAAAAATATGGCAGTAAAGGTGGTTTCAGAATCAGTTAGTGGCAATGATGTAACCGATCAATATACTGATTTGGAAGCAAGATTAGAGGTACTTTATAAAACTAAAGCAAAATATGAGGAAATACTCCAAAAAGCAGAAAAAGTTTCTGACTTAATGAGTGTCCAACAACAACTAACAAGTTTACAATCTCAAATCGACAGTTTAAAAGGCCAACAGAAATATTATGAACAATCGGCAAAATTAAGTAAGATTACTATCTATTTATCGACCGATGAGTTGGCCCTTCCCTATGCGCCAACTAATGAATGGCGGCCTACAGTAATCTTTAAAAATGCAGTTAGATCTCTGGTTGCCACATTTAGAGATGTTGGTTCCTTTATAATTTGGGGAATCGTTTATCTGCCAATTATTATTCCTGCCATATTTATAATTAAATATGTGAGGAAAAAAAGAGCGGCCAAAAATGTCCAATGAACCGCTAGCTGCAATTCTAAGACCAAATAGCTTAAAGGATTTCGTCGGCCAAAAACATTTAGTGGGTGAGGGTAAACCTCTAAGAATTGCCATCGAAAATCATCAAATTTTCTCGATGATTTTTTGGGGACCACCAGGAGTGGGAAAAACTACTTTGGCGCGGATTATTGCCAAAGAGGCACATGCGGAGTTGTACGAATTATCGGCAGTATCGGCTGGCAAAGAGGACATTAGAAAAATCGTATCTTCTACTAACCTGCCTGCCGGCAGGCAGGTCCCTTTAATTAAGAAAATTTTATTTCTTGATGAAATTCATCGTTTCAATAAAGCTCAACAGGATTTTTTACTTCCCTATGTGGAAACCGGAGCTTTGACCCTGATTGGAGCTACTACTGAAAACCCTTCTTTTGAAGTGATTGCTCCCCTACTTTCCCGTTGTCGAGTTTTTGTTCTCAATGAATTAACGAACGAGGAAATGGGAGAAATAATAAAACGGGCAGTTAAAATATTGAAAACTAAAATTGATAAAAAGGCCAAGGATTGGCTGATTGCCATGGCCAATGGTGATGCCCGACAAGCGATTACGATGATAGATAACGCATTTTCGTTATATGGTGATTTGACAATCGAAAGTTTAAAAAATGCTCTGCAAAATTCATATTTGCGTTTCGATAAAAAAGGCGAAGAGCATTACAACACAATTTCGGCTTTTATAAAATCGATGCGGGCGAGCAATGTAAATGCGGCGGTATACTACTTGGCAAGAATGGTGGAAGCGGGAGAGGATCCGAAATTTATAGCCAGAAGAATGGTCATTTTTGCAAGTGAAGACATTGGTGTTGCCAATTCCAATGCATTGCTTTTGGCAAATCAAGTCTTTCGTGCAGTAGAAACGATTGGCTATCCAGAATGTGCCATAAATTTGGTTCATGGAGTGGTTTATCTTGCGAAAAGTCCTAAAGACAGAAGCGCTTATGATGCCCTGCGTAGCGCTCAAGCAGATGTAAAAAGTTTTGGTAATTTGCCAATACCTCTAAATTTGCGAAATGCAGAAACTAAATTAATGGAGGATTTGGGTTATGGAAAAGGGTACGAGATGTATACAAAAGAATCTTTGTTACCGGAAAAATTAAAAGGGAAAAAGTATTTTAAAGATTTAAAAAACAAAAAATAATATACACTTTTTAGGGTATTTTTGGTAAAATCATGAATGGTCGATAGATCTTTTGAAAGTGAAAAATGCGCTCTTGATAACCAATTTAGATTGCATATACTCGGTAAGATTTTATATCCCTGCAAAAGAATTAATTTACCAAACTTGGTAATTGGAATAGTGGACAACAATTCCATCAATCCAAAGAGGTTAATGTTAATAGACAAAGATAGAGAAAATATTGAAGTATTTAATCCATTTAATGGGGAAATATCGAACTTAACTTACCCCGGAAAATCTTCTTTTATTTACTATGAGGAATGTGGCAAAAAAATAAAAGATACAATTTTACAAAATACTGGTATTAATACTGATCGCAGAGATCATTTATATTTAACCTCAGTTGATAAAGTTGAGGGTGAGGGTTGGGAGGTTTGGTGGGCACCGCTACAGCTTCGAGGTTTGGCATTACATTGCCGTTTGATTCATAGAGCAACCATAACCGAACAAAGAGATCCAACACTAGAAGAGGCCTGTCGGTTGGCAAGTGCGTTTAGGAAAGTAATGTAGAGTATAATTTGTCTATGGCTAAGATAAAGGTAATAAAAAATGGACCCTATATTGCTTTAGGAAAAATCCCTGTAAACCAACAAAAAACAATTTACGATTCAGAAGGTATCCCCCTAAAGACCAAGGTTGTAAAAAATCTAAGTAACGATGAAGAAAGTGTCCTTTGCCGTTGTGGAGGCTCAAAAAATAAACCATTTTGTGATGGTTCCCATAAAAAAAATGGCTTTGATGGCACCGAAAATCCCGAAAATCTTAAAGAAGATCCGGCAGATACTGAAGTTTTTGAAGGTCCTGAATTAACCCTACAGGACACTACACGTTTGTGCAGTGGGGCTGGTTTTTGCCACCGTGCAGGTGGAGTTTGGAATCTGACTGAAAATTCTGATATTCCTGAGTCTAAAAAAATTGCTGTTGAAATATGTCACTGCTGTCCTTCTGGTCGCCTCATAGCAGTTGACCCAAAAACGGGTAAGCCAATTGAAGATAAAGTTGATCCCGCAATTAATATCGATTTTGGGCCGATAAATGTTAAAGGTGAAGTTGATATTGAGTCGGCTGAAGGAAAGACTTATCCCAAACGCCCTCGTAGAGCTTTGTGCCGTTGTGGTAAATCAAGAAATAAACCATTTTGTGACGGTTCCCATTTCGATTAAATTTTTATTGACATTGGGGCCAACTCGGACATTTTGTTTAATTCACTATATCAATAAACCTGATTACGGCTACCGATATCAAAGAACAAAACTGTGTTTTCACCAACATATTGATAAACTAGACGAATATCCCCGGTAATCGAAAATGACCTAAAATTTTGTTTTTGGCCAATTAGTTGATGATCATAAATCATTGATTAATCTTATCAAGAAAATCGTTTACTGAAGTAGTTTCTGGGTTTTGATCACGCCAATCTTTGGCCGTTTTACCAAAAAGAGCCATATTAAGAACATCAGCTTCAGAAGCATAGATGGTAGAGGAGTCATGACAAAAGAATTTGTCCCAACCTCAAATTTAAAGGTGTCGAATTCGACACGGTTAAATTTTTTATTATACATTTGCTCCCAAATTCCTAAAAAATCAATCGTAAACCTAGTTTTCATCCAGTTTTGGATTACAAATCTCGGGTCATCAGCATTTTTAAACTTAGCCATATCAGTTAGAGAAATAAAATCGTTGTTATTTTGATTCATCATCAAACTAATTTGACTTCCAGCGACTACAATATTTTTCTTTTTATTTCACCCCTTCCCTACTCTTTACATAATTACAATAATCACAATCATCGGCCGCACGGGGTATTATTTCGCTATTCAAACACTCATAAATATTTTTTATGGTCGGCTCGATCCAATCGGTTTTGCCTGTATATGGGAGTAAT
>Ga0116184_10004150_pt1 | contig 11550 bp, 7 predicted proteins | sample AD_JPNNA5_MetaG_FD_89886 | JGI IMG/M metagenome (GOLD analysis project Ga0116184, IMG submission 89886) | Active sludge microbial communities of municipal wastewater-treating anaerobic digesters from Japan - AD_JPNNA5_MetaG | ecosystem: Engineered > Bioreactor > Anaerobic > Digestate | place...
CACCGATAAGTTAAACCTTATACTATTGTCAGGGCTGTTAACACTAACTTCCCGGACTGCCGGAACAGATGCAGTCAGAAGAAGCAATAAAATTGATTTGGGTTGAATTAAGAACATGGGAACAGTTAAATAGTTGAACAGTTGAATTAAGAACATTTGAACAGTTGAATTAAGAACATTAGAACATTTGAACATTTGAATTAAGAACATTAGAACATTTGAACATTTGAACATTAGAACATTTGAACATTTGAATTAAGAACATTAGAACAGTCGAACATTTTAACAGTTGAATTAACAATCAGGAAGTTATGAAGATTTTTTAAGGGCAGTGTTTATGCTTTTTACAAAGATAGAGATTAATTCGTTGCTTTCTGTAATTAAGCGTGCAACGAGTTCATCTTTTTCAGAAATAATGCCTTTATTAATGATTTTAAGGCAGTTATGAGACTCTCTCAGCTCTTTGAGACAAACTTTCATTTTATGAACGAAGTCATTCTTTGATTCGGCCCCTCTTGCTTCTCCATAATTAAGTGAAGGTGAAGTTCCCGACCTGAGCAACTGTCCTCCAAGATGATTCGCAGTTTTTGTATCCGGTAAACTTTCCACAAGCCTTATAACATCCACCGCATAGTCAATCAGCCTTTCTTCTAGATCAAATTTTTTTTCAGATGCTTCTTCTTTAGATGTAATAGACTTTTTCATTTTTTAATTATGTGTATTACAAATAGTTCTCTTTTTCAATTGTTCCCCCGTTCAATTGTTCAATTGTTCTGTTGTTCAATTGTTCTATTGTTCTCTTGTTCATTTGTTCATTTGTTCCCCCGTTCAATTGTTCAATTGTTCTGTTGTTCAATTGTTCTATTGTTCTCTTGTTCATTTGTTCAATTGTTCAATTGTTCAATTGTTCATTTGTTCAATTGTTCAATTGTTCAATTGTTCATTTGTTCATTTGTTCATTTGTTCATTTGTTCTTCCCTCCTCTCGCCTCCACTTTGATCACCGTAGCTATCGGATCAGGTGCTGAGGGTGGAAGGTTTATAGTAAGAGTTTTTCCGGTGAGGGATGTTTTGACCGCAGCTCCTGTTGCCAGCAGTTTGGCTGAGGTAACTTTCCCGGTAAAATTGTCTATAGTCAGTTTTCCGTTTTGTGGCCAGTTAAAGACTGAAAAGTAGAAGGTTGTTCCGTTTTTTGTTGTCTTTTTTGTGCACCTGCCCCAATCGAATAGACCCCACGGGCTGGCAGTTGTTCCATATATTGCCTCGCCATTGACTTTCATCCATTTGCCTATTTCCCTGAGTATTTCGACGCTTTCCGGAGGGAATTCACCTTCGGCGGTAGGGCCTACGTTAAGAAGAAAATTGCCTCCTTTTGATGCTATGTCGATAAGGTTTCTGATTAGTGTCTGGGGAGATTTATAATTATGGTCGTAGCTTTTGTATCCCCAGGTATTGTTCATGGTCATGCAGGTTTCCCAGTCGGTACCGTCGAGATCGGCGAGGTTTGGGATGCGTTGTTCGGGGGTTTTGTGGTCGCCCGGAAAATTGGGTCGTTTAAGACGGTCGTTTGTGATAATTTCGGGCTGGAGTGCCAGCAATGCCTGCAATTTTGTTGCGGCCTCATCGGTCATGCCCGTTGGTGTGTCCCACCAGAGAACTGCAACTTTTCCATAATTGGTTAGTAGCTCTCTTACCTGTGGCACGGCCACTTCGTCGATGTACTGAGCGAAGGTTCTGGTCTCCTGTGCAGGATCCCAGTGGCCGTTATGTTCTTTTGTGTATGCATCTATTATTACCGAGTCGGGGTTAGGCCAGCCCTCTTTTGTAAGTTTGCGTGCAGCTGAGCCGCCGGGGTTGACCCAGTCCTGAGCCTGCGAATAGTAAAACCCGAGCTTTATACCGTGCCGCTGGCATGCCTCAGCAAGTGGTTTGAGAAGGTCTTTGCCGTAGATGGTGTGGTCAACTACATTCCATTTGCTGGCTTCCGACTTAAAGAGTGCAAAGCCATCGTGATGCTTTGCTGTAATGATTATATATTTCATACCGGCATCTTTTGCCATCTGGACCCATGCATCGGGGTCATACTTTACAGGATTGAACTGTTTGGCCATCTCCATATAATCTCTTACCGGAATCTTTCCCCTGTTCATTATCCATTCGCCTATTCCGCCTATTTCACGGCCGTTCCAGATGCCGGCAGGGATGGCATATACACCCCAATGAATGAACATGCCAAAGCGCGCCTCGCGCCACCATGCCATACGTTCGTCTTTTGTCAGGACTTTCTGCGCAGCAGGTTGCTGACCCATAATTTGTCCAATTAATAAAATAATTGTTAGTGTTAAAATTGTTTTTTTCATTTTCTTTTATTTTAAGTAGATAGGTTAAAATTTGCCATTTTCAATTTTTTCAATCTTCCTATCGTCAAAACCGAGTGAGCGAAACAAAATCAGATTTGAGACATTTCTGAGTGCAATAGAGTGAATACCTTCTTCTTTCTGGGCTTTAACGAAAAGGAATTCAGCATTTCTGACATCATCGAGGTAAAATGCTGGCCTGAATTCTTTTTCCATATATCTGACTTCAACATTCTCAAGTTGTATGCCATCAACATGCCTGATGAAGAAGCCGTAAGAAGGCATAATTCCAAACCGGTAAGGTTCCGGATATTCCTTTTCGAAACCGGGAACTTCTCTCAGTGCCTGTTCAGCTGTTCCTCCTCCTTTATAATATATCCTGATGTTTGAAAGTATTACATCTTTTATTTCATGTCCTTTGTCGCCGCTTATAATACAACCGTTTTTCAGGTCGGCATTATAGACAGTGATATTGGAAATTATTACTCGCCTGAGTTCTCCTGGTGGAGTTCCTGCCGGTCCCCGCATTCTCTCTCCAAGCCTTAGAAATATTGGTGCATTCACTATGTCGCGCATTGTAATATTTGTTATTGTGACGTCTTCCAGAAGTGCACCATCAACTGTCTCAAGTGCAAGTCCCCGGCAAAAAGTAAAAATGCAATTGGAGATTGTAATGTTTTTGAATCCTCCGTTCGATTCTGTTCCGAATTTTATACGACCGGTCGGCCCGTTCCCTCCTGCAGTTTTTTCATCTCTTTTATATGTGCCATCGAGAAAAGATCCTTCAGTAAATCCTGACAGCTGGCAATTTGTAATGGTTATATTTTCGGTTGGCCTCGGCTCACCGAGTGCATAACTGCTTTTAAGGCAGATCCCGTCATCACGGGGCGAATTTACGCTGCAGTTTGATATTCTTACATTTATACAACAATCGATATCAATACCATCGCGGTTGGTGTCGATTTTAAGATTATCTATAGTGAAGTTGTCAACCCCGGTGGCAAGTATACCAAACCATCCTCCCATAAGAATTGAAAAATCACGGAGAATTACATTGCGGCAATTTTTGAGGGCAATAGCCTTGTTTCCACTTCCCTGAGGAGCGTTGCTGGTTCCTCTAACCAGTCCTTTACCCCATATCAGTCCTGGCCCGAGTATTGAAATGTTTTCAAGATTCTCACCCCATATCAGGCTGTTATGCCAGTGACTATGTCCGAAGTCCTGGTACTGAAGTGAGTCACCCCATATATTTGGCTCTGGCGGGTCATACTTATAACCATCAGATGTTGAGGCAGCTATTATTACAGCACCCTGGTCGAGGTAAAGGCTTATGTTGCTCTTTAGCCTGATAGAGACAGAAAGATAATTTCCAGCCGGGAACCAGATAATACCACCTCCTCTGGCTGCTGCTTCCTCTATAGCTTTATTTATTGATGGTGTGTCGAGCGTTTTTCCGTCTCCCCTGGCTCCAAAGTCAGTAATATTATAAACAGGTAATTTCACGGCTTTTTGTTGCGTCAGGTTAGTCATCTGATTTCTGGACATGCCAGCTGATGTCAATGAACTGACATAGAAAAACACACCGCCAGAGCAGAGAATTGCAATAATAAATTTGTAACTCAGTGAAAAATATTTATTTAATCTGTACATAATTAATTTCCAACTTATTAATGTAATGACTTAATGCCTGCTGCTATTACCTAAACTGTTTAACGTACTCTAGAAAAGCCTTTGCGGTTTTATCCAGGTTTTCTATTGAACCTCCGCCTTCGAGTACTTCGCACATCTCATAGGCAATATATCCCTGATAGCCTATTTCCTTAAGTGTGTTGATGAATGTCTTATAGTCGAGAAATCCTTTTCCTATTGGTACGGCTCTCATCTGTGGGGTCTTATTAATATAATTGGTATGCTCCAGATCGTAGATTACCCTTGGCAAGCTGACATAATCGGCTGTAGTAGTGTGGACTATATAAGGTTTGAGTTTATAGATTGCCTGTTTGATTTCTTCCGGGGAGAGACCGGCAAGTGTCGGTGACCAGCAGTCGAATGCAGCTTTTACGTTGGGCAGGTTTACCTCGTCAAGAAGCCATTTCATTGCATCCGGATGGAGTGCTATGTCGTGATGGTTCTGCACGGCAAGGGTGACACCGTATTTTGCGGCTATTTTTCCGGCCATCTGAAGTCCTTCCACCACCATTGCATATTGTTTGTCGTAGGGGATGTCGGGTCTTTCATAGCCGGTATAGATTCGTACCATATTTGTACCCAGGTCGCGGGCAAGACGGGCAAGCTCACCTACATAGAGTGCCTGTATTTCAACATTGGGAATACCTGCCTTATCTACTCCTGCTGTAAAATCGCAATAGCCTGCTATACAAACCAGTTCCAGACCGAGCTCTTTAATTCTTGCTTTAAGCCGGGCTCTGGCGGCATCGTCATAATCAAGTGGTGACACGTGGGGGCGCTTTGCAGCAAGCATCACACCATCAAAACCAAGTTCTTTAGCCTTTACAAGGAACTGATCTACCGTGAGTGTTGCCTGACCGCGCCATACACCCATGTAGCTAACCGAGTGAAGACATGTTTTTACCCTGAAATCTGCAGGATTGCCGGTTGGCGTTTTCTGTCCCGGTAAATTGGCTGAAACCATAATTGCCAGAACGAATAGAATAAGATTTTTTATTTTCATACTTTTTATTATTAATTGGCAGATAAAAATATGAGTTTATTTGAAATGTTAAAGTGTTAAAAAAATTAAAAAATTTTTTTGTACTTAAAAATTTTTTGTTTAAAATTGCAAAGACTGAAAGTTATTTTTAAATCTGTTGCACGGCTAGTAATATGTCTCTGCAGCAGATAAGAGAGCTTAAGTTGATAACCCTAACCTGACCTATGAGACCGAATCTCAGAAAAGAGATAAAGGTTTTGAGAAATTGTGAAGATTGCAGGCAGTTTAATGCCAGCATTCTTTTTTTATTTTGTAATTCGTTAACGTACACGACCTTTGCATCAGAAATGAGGCAAAGGTTTTGTTTTTCAGAAAGATAGAATAATAAATTTTAAAAACCAGAGCGTATGACATGAGCAATTAAAAATTTAAAACCGGACAGAGGAATAGTAAAGAATTCCTATTCTGAGGCAAAAAGTGATTAATATTTAATCAGGGAATAAGAAATCTCAAAACTTTACGAAAAGAGTTAAAAAGAATATCCGATAAAACTAACGCTTATGATTAGATTGTTTGCTTTTTTTGTTATCTGTGCAGTGACTGTGGTCGCGGCAGGTAATTTGAATGCATCAGCCGGGATGTATACAGGTGATGATTATGTCCTGGCTGGTGGCGGTGAACAGCAACAGTTTACCGTATCGGGAACAATAAGGGATGCCTCCACGGGTGAACCAATGGCAGGTGTTACCATTCTTGTAAAAGGAACAACAACCGGCCGTCTATCGGACGAGAGCGGAAGGTTTACGATTCCTTTGCCCGGCAGGGAGGCTGTTCTGCAGTTTTCTTTCATTGGTTACTCAACCCAGGAAATAAGTGTGACTGCAGGCTCGGTAATAAATGTCAACATGACTACCGAAGAGCAGAAGATTGAAGAAATCGTGGTTGTTGGTTATGGCGTCCAGAAAAAGGAGAGTGTTGTGGGTGCTATAACACAGGTTAACAGCCAGTCGCTCATGCAGGCAGGCGCAGCTACAGTAACCAATGCCATTGCAGGAAAACTTTCCGGTGTGCTTACAATACAGCAGAGAGGTGAGCCGGGAAACAATGCTGCAGAAATATATATCCGAGGTGTGTCGAGTTGGAACGGCTCAGCCCCTCTGGTGCTGGTTGACGGCGTGGAGCGCGACTGGTCGAGTCTCGATCCGAACGAAATAAACACTATTTCCGTTCTTAAAGACGCTTCAGCAACTGCAGTGTTCGGTGCAAAAGGAGCCAACGGGGTTATAGTTGTAACAACAAAACGAGGCGCACTCGGTAAACCCAAAATGGACCTTACCGCCTCATATGGTCTGCTGAAAGCAACCAGAATACCTGACCATATTGATTCCTATACTACTATGTCGATGTATAACGTTGCTCTGATGAATGAAGGCGGTACTTACTTCTCTCAGCTTATACCCGACTGGCAGTTGCAGGAATATAAGAATCCTTCCACCCCGCTTAATGCATTGAGATTCCCGAATGTTAACTGGTTCGATATTTGTACACAGCCATTTGCACCTACATCTGTCGAAAACCTCAATGTTTCAGGTGGTACTGAATTTGCAAAGTACTTCCTCAATCTGGGGCACCAGTATGAAGGCTCATTTTTTAATGGTATAAAGGAAGGATATCAGGACTCGAGATTCTGGAACCATCTGTTCAATTACAGAATCAACCTCGATTTCAGTGTGACGAAAACAACAACCATTTCATTGAATGCCGGGGGATCACTTAACCTGAAGAACACACCTTCGAGTGCTTCGTGGCGTAACCTTTACTCCACCGGTCCTTCAAGATTCCCGGCTTACTTCCCCGCCTGGGTGCTCGAAATGGTTCCTGACCCAGATTACCCCGAAGATAAAGGAATGAGAAGAGCACAGGCTTTCGGTGAATATACCGGTAACCCGTACACTAGCCTCTCACAGGGTAGCTTCAACAGAGACCTTGGCTCGCGTATGTTCACCGACCTTATCTTCAAACAACAGCTCGACTGGCTGGTGAAAGGACTTTCAGCAAATGCAAAAGTTTCACTGAGTACCTATTATAATAATAGACAGCTTACTCTTTCATATACTTATCCGGAATATCAACTTTATTATGACCTCATCCCGCAATCAGGACAGTTTAATCCTGCTACCGGACGATTCATTAATCCCTGGTACAGGAATGGTGAAGGAAATGAATACTGGAAGCTGGGTCCGTATGACATAAACGTTGGCGGACTTAACGGTGGCTATTACAGGGATTTATACTATGAGGCGTCATTGAATTATTCAAATACTTTCGGTAAACACACTGTAACTGCACTCGGTCTTTTCAACAGGCAGGAAAAAAATCAGGGAACCGATTTCCCTTATTATAATGAAGGATGGGTTGGCAGGGTTACTTATGACTATAACAGAAAATACCTGTTTGAGTTTAATATAGGATATACCGGTTCCGAGAGATTTGCTCCTGCAAACAGGTTCGGTACTTTCCCCTCTTTAGCTGTTGGATGGGTTGCTTCAGAAGAAAACTTCTTCAAAGCAGCAGTTCCATGGATGAACAAGCTTAAATTCCGCTACTCCGATGGATATGTGGGAAGTGATTATGCCAGAAGCAGATGGCTTTATACAAGTTCATACTATAAAGATGGTCGCGGGTATATAAGGGAAGATCTTGGCGCCAACATGCGGGCACAATGGGAACGTGCCCATAAGAGAGACCTTGGTATTGAAATCGCAATGTTCAAGAATCTGATTTCTCTTAATGTTGATTTATTCGATGAATACCGCGATAAGATGCTTCTTACTCCCAAGAGTGTTACTATGATGGTTGGCAACAGCTTCAAGGAACTTAACCTTGGTAAGGTTAAAAAGCATGGTATAGAGATTGAAGCAGAATACAGAAAAACCGTCTCACCGAGGTTTACATACTTTTTCAGAGGTATATTCTCGTTCAATGAAAACAGGGTGATATTCAAGGATGACGAACCTTATGCACCCGAACACAGAAAACAGGCAGGCAAGCCTCTCACAGCCATGATGTTTGCCGAAGCAGGTGTTGAAGGAACTGAGATAAACGGCGTTGAACTTACCGGAACGGGATACTATACCACAATAGATGACATTCACAACAACGTATCACCTATTTCCCTCATTCAGCTGAGAGTAGGAGACTACAAGTTCCTCGACTTTGATGCTGACGGAACAATTACTGCTGCAGGTGATAAGTATCCGATAAAAGGTCTTACATATCCGCCAATAGTTTATTCTTTTGGCTCAGGATTTACATGGGGCCGTTTCGATTTCAACATCTTGTTCTCGGGGAACCAGGGCAAATATGTGCAGTACAACCAGCTGTATGAAGTTGAGTTTATCAAGGGTGACTGGAGAGTTCACAAATCGCAGCTTGATTACTGGACTCCAACCAATCAGGACGCCAACCATGCAAATCTGCACTATGCAGGAAGTTCAAGTTCGCCGATACTCTTCTGGGGAGGTGGTGAAGCCGACAGGGGTTATCAGATCATGATTGAAGACCGCTTCTTCAGAAATGCTAGCTACCTGCGTCTGAAAGATGTCTATCTGAGCTATACCTTCAAACCCGGATCACTTAAGAATACCCTCGGTATATCGAACCTGATGGTGTATGTGACGGCAAGCAACCTGTTTACTATTACATCACTGCCTGAAGGTGATCCGGAAGCAACCAACTTCCAGCAGGGTTTCTACCCCATCATTGCATCAGGAAGACTTGGCGTAAAGATTAATTTCTAACTTTTAAGGGAGGTCAAATATGAAAAAGTATATATACTATACAGCATTTTTCTGCATGAGCCTGCTATTGTTCGTCTCATGCGAGGAATATCTTGACAAAGCCCCTGAAGAAGGTATTAAGGAGGAGGAGATATTTTCGAAGATTGTAAACTTTAAACTCTTCTTCAACGCAGTTTATGAGGGGCAGTCAATTTACAACAACAACTGGCGCGATTTCAATATCAAAACAGGACATTCTCTCTACTTCGATTACTGGGATCAGAAATACACCATCGAAGGAATAACCGATGCTGCTGACCAGGGCCGCTATATGGAAGGCCAGGTTTTCAAGCAGGGTTCGGTTATCGGTTTCGTCGACAAATTTATTAACGACGGTAACCGCAGGCCAATACTTAAATCCATGTTTATGGATATCAGGATCTGTAATATTGCCCTGAGAAAACTCGATATGTTGCAGGATGCCACGCAGCAGGATAAAGATGACCTCAGGGGTCAGGCACATTTCATAAGGGCCTACTGCCATTTTACATTATTCAAATGGTGGGGCAGGATGCCATATATTACTCATGTAATAGGTCCTGAAGACCCATGGGATATCCCGAGGCTTTCCAACTATGAGACCTGCATTCAGATTGCAAAAGATCTCGATTCGGCATACTATTTCTTTGAAAAAGCGGGCAAGGTACGCCGTGATCCCGGTCCGGGTCTGCCAGGTCACCTGAACGATCCCGACCAGAGAGCACCTAATGGTGTTGCCGCAAAGGCACTTAAATCGCGTGTATTACTTTATGCCGCCAGTCCACTGAACAATTCAGTTGGCCAGAGTGCATGGGAAGAAGCAGCCAAAGCATCGTGGGAAGCATTGCAGCTGGCTCTAAGTAACAGTTATGCGCTGATGCCCGGCAACGAAAGATATAAGAATTTCTATGGTAACAATTATTGTAATGAGCAACTCTGGGCATGGGCAGCAGGATCATTATCATGGAACAGTGGTAATTTTGCGGGGCTTTATAATGGAGTTTTTGGAGCCAGTAAAAGCTCATGGTCAGGTGTTTGCCCGACTCAGAACTTTGTTGATAAATATGAGACCAGTTTCGGGGAGGCTCTTAATACAGATGCCGACAGAGCCGCTGCAATCGCTGCAGGGCATTATAATGAGCAGAATCCATATGCAAACAGAGATCCTAGGCTTGCAATGGATATCATTACAAATCAATCTCCTTGTGTAGGATGGTCTTCAGGAAAAGCACAGATATGGAGACAGACCTCAGGAGGTACGACAACTTACTCGGAACTCCTCGATCAGTCTTATCTCGGCATTACCAGAACGGGGTATTACCTGAGAAAGAATTGGGGAAATAATAGTCAGAAAAATAAAGTAAATGTTGTACATACCGATCCTATTATACGTCTGGCAGAACTCTATTTAAATTATGCTGAAGCTAGCAACGAAGCCTGGGGTCCGACCACAATAGGAGTTCCGGGTGCAACAATGAATGCTGTTGATGCAATAAATGTTATACGGCAGAGGGTTGGGCAGGTAAATGTTCTTCCACAATATACTGTTTCAAAAGAAGTTTTCAGAGACAGGATCAAGAATGAAAGAAACGTTGAACTGAGCTGGGAAGGACACTATTACTTTGATATCCGCCGCTGGATGGATGCACCGCAATGTTACTCAACCACTCTTATGGGTGTAGATATTGAAAAGTTGCCTGCACCCACTGCAGAGTACCCCACAGGTTATAAATATACAAGAGTGCCTCTTGGGCAGGATCGCCAGGTGGCATGGAAACCGGCAATGTACTACCTGCCGTTTAACATAGTCGACAATTTCAAGATGAGAATCTTCGAACCGAATGAAGTCTGGTAATAACTATTAAATATTTAAGAATATGAGATTAAATAATATATTTCACAGACTCAGAATAGCCAGCCTGATTCTTGTATGCGCCATGTTATTTACAGAGGTGTATGGTCAGGCTCAGAGGCAGCAAAGAAGGGCTAGACAGCTGATAGATGTGACAATAAGGGTTATTGATGATGAAGGGAATCCCGTACCTGGAGCCTCCGTTGTAGTAGGTGAAGGAGTAATCCATACAGAAACGGATGCCAATGGTACAGTCAGCTTTAAAGCCTACCCTGATAATTTCATAACTGTTACTTCTCCTGCTTTTGAGAAGAGCGTATCACTTGTCACGGACCTTATTGTGAACAACACAATAACACTGGTACGTTCGAAACTCTATATGACAAGAGCAGATGAAGTACCGCTTCCATTTACATCACTTAAGAAGCGCCAGCTTACAGGTCCGGAGACAACGGTCCTGGCTTCAAGGCTTGAAAAATATCCTACCAACGATATAAGGGCCACTTTTACAGGACTGACATCTGGATGGGACGTTAGAGAACTTTACGGCTGGCCTGGTGTTACAGAACGTGAGCCAATAGGAGTTTTTGGAGCAACAAATAAGTTCACCAATGTCCCGATTGCAATTGTGGACGGCATATATACCGACCTGTCAGAGATGCCTATCGATGCATCCGAAATTGAATCTATTACTGTCAGCAAGGGCACACTCGCCGCTGCGATGTTCGGCCCGGTTACGGCAAAAAATGGATTCCTGTTTATCAAGACCAAACGTGGTTATGTGAATGAGAGGACACTCGATTTCAATATAGAAAGAGGTGTAAGCATTATCGACAGGATGCCTGAATGGGTA